>Ga0114993_10004623_pt1 | contig 13595 bp, 13 predicted proteins | sample ArcticOcean_MG_C_FD_87042 | JGI IMG/M metagenome (GOLD analysis project Ga0114993, IMG submission 87042) | Marine microbial communities from western Arctic Ocean - ArcticOcean_MG_CB2_150 | ecosystem: Environmental > Aquatic > Marine > Oceanic | place: Arctic Ocean: Canada Basin | collected...
CTGCTTTTTGTAATGTTAAAGCTGTTTTCACAAATACTGCTCCAGTTGATGCTTACAGAGGAGCTGGTAGACCTGAAGCAACGTATCTAATTGAAAGAATTATAAGTAAGGCAGCAAAAGAAGTTGGTATGGATCAAGCAGAATTTAGAAAAAATAATTTTATAAATAAATTTCCTCACCAACAATGTTTGGTGCACAATATAGATTCTGGTGATTATAGAGCACACTTAGATAAGGCTTTAGAAATCTCAGATTATAAAAATTTTAAAAATAGAAAATCTGAATCTGCTACAAAAGGTAAGTTAAGAGGTATAGGTTTTTCAACTTACCTGGAAGCATGTGGCATTGCACCGTCAGCTGTTGTAATGTCAATTGGAGCAGGCGTTGGTTTATGGGAATCCGCAGAAGTAAGATTTAATGCTACTGGAAACGTTTCGGTTTTTACTGGCGCACATAGTCATGGACAAGGACACGCTACCACTTTTGCCCAAATTGTAGGTGACAAATTAGGTGTAGCAATTGAAAATATTGATGTAATTCACGGCGATACAGATAAAGGTCCTTTTGGAATGGGAACTTATGGATCCAGATCTTTAGCTGTTGGAGGATCGGCTATAGCAAAGGCTTGTGATAAAATTATAGAAAAAGGAAAAAAGGTTGCTGCGCACATGCTCGAAGGCAAAGCAGAAGATATTGATTTTAAAGAAGGAGATTTCATTTTAAAAAATTCAAACAAAAAGAAAACTATTGGCGAGATTGCTTTTGCTTGTTATTTGCCTGGTCAATATGGAGAAGTAAAATCTCCTCTCCCAGAAGGAATTGAACCAGGATTAAAAGAAACTTCTTTTTACGATCCTGTTAATTTTTCTTTTCCAGCTGGAACACATATTTGTGAGGTAGAGGTAGATCAAGATAGCGGCGAAACAAAAGTAGTAAAATATACAGCTGTGGATGACTTTGGTACAATAATTAATCCGATGATTGTTGAAGGGCAAGTTCATGGAGGTTTGGCACAAGGTATTGGACAAGCTCTTTATGAAAACAGTCACTATGATAAATCGGGACAACTAACTACAGCTTCATATATGGATTATACAATGCCAAGAGCTGACAATTTTCCTCACTTTAAAATTGACTACACAACAACACCAGCAACTTCAAATCCGTTAGGATCTAAAGGATGTGGGGAAGCTGGAGCTATCGCCGCTCCACCCGCAGTAATGAATGCGGTAATAGATGCTATTGAAACTGAAGTTTCAATGCCCGCTACAGCAGAAAAAGTTTGGAAAAAAATTAAAGAAAAACATTCAAAGAAAGAGGCGGCATAAATATATATGAAAACTTTTAATTTTAAATCTGCAAATAATATAAAAGAAGCTTCTAAATTGTCATCAAGCCGTTCAACGTTTTTAGCAGGTGGAATGACACTTATTCCTGCTTTAAAATTAAGGCTAGCTGCTTACTCAGAAGTAATAAACATTAAGGGGATTAAAAAATTATCTGGAATTAAAGCTTCTAGTAAATCTGTAAAAATTGGGTCAATCACAAAACATGTAGAAGTTTCAAATTCTAAAGAAGTTAAAAAATCAATTCCATCGTTAGCAGTGCTAGCTGAAGGAATTGGAGACCCTCAAGTGCGAAATCGAGGCACCATTGGAGGTTCAATAGCTAATAACGATCCTGCGGCCGACTACCCTTCTGCCTGCATGGCCTTAAACGCAACAATTCATACTAATATAAAAAAGGTAACAGCAGATAAATTTTTTAAAGGCATGTTTGAAACAAATTTAAAAAAAGGAGAATTAATTGAAGCTATTGAATTTCAAATTCCTGAAAAATCAGCTTACGCAAAATACCCAAATCCAGCTTCTAGATATGCTATAGTTGGTGTTTATATTGCGAAATTTAAAACAGAAGTAAGAGTGGCAATTACGGGAGCAGGTAATTGTGTATTTAGATCGAAAGAGTTAGAAACAGCATTATCAAATAACTTTTCATCATCTTCTATCGACAATTTGAATATTTCAAGCAAAGATCTTAACAGTGATATTCATGCATCAGCAGAATATAGAGCTCATATGATAGAGGTAATGGCAAAAAAAGCTATGGAAAATATGTAAAAAATTATTTTGCTAACATGATTTTATCTTTAAATTTGGCATCTTCTAAAATCATATCATAAAATGTTTTATAATTTTTTTTACTTAATGAAGATCTAATTTTTTTTAAAAAATTCTCAAATACATCTTCTTTTTTTAATTTCTTTTTATAAATTTTATTTTTTTTGTTTATTATAATTTCTAAAACTTTATTTGGGGGTGGTGAAAAAACTCTGTTAATTTCTAAACGACTGTCTTTAGAAAAAAAGGTAATACTACTTTTATATTCTCCACCAAAGGAAAAATAGCCATGATACGAGGTATTTTGAAATTTACACAAAATATTAAAAGAAATAATCAAACCTTTTCTACTTTTAGATATATTTTTTTTAATACTTAAGACCTTCCCATAACAAAATACTCGTGGCACAGCTGCAGCATAGGGTGCCATGTCCATAAAACATCCACCTGAAAGTTTTTTTGACATAAGGATTGATTTCTTTTCAGGCTGAGGGATGATGAAGTTGGCACTTATATGTTGAATATTTTTTGATTCTTTCAATATCTTTAAAGCTTCAGTAAATTGTTTATGGTAATTAAAGAAAGTTGCTTCTGCAATTAATTTATTTTTCTTTCTAGCTAAAGATACTAAACTTTTTGCTTGTGAAAAATTTTTGCAGATTGGTTTATCAACAATAACATGGAATCCTTTTTGCAATGCCTTTTTAGCCCAATAGTAATGGTGTGAATTTGGTAAAGATATATAAACTAAATCTGCTTTTGAGTTACTAAGAGCATGAGTGTAACTCCTAAACCACATGTATGCTTCTTTTTCTAATTGAGGAGATGACTTTGATGCAATACAAAATTTTATTTTATTTTTAATTAAAACATTGCGTATTCTTTTTTTAAATATGTTGGAGTATCCTAAAATTAATATATTCAATTTTTTATCTCAATCATTTAAAATTATCACAAAATATTTTTAATATTAAAACAAGCAAACAATATTCGTGCTTCAATATTAAATATACCTTTTTTAATAAAATGTAAAACTTGGTTGTGGGACATCCATGTATAGTTATCATTAAACATGATACTTTCTTTTTCTGGTATTTGAACAATAATATTTTTGCTTTGCGAATGAAAGAAGCGTCCTCCTTCGTCTGATTGAATTTTTTTATATATAATTTTTCCTTTTTTATTTTCAACGAAATATTTTTTTAAAAGAAATTTCATTAAATCATTGTCTTTTAAAGATGTGTAGTTCTTTTCATCTAAACAACTTTTTTCATCAGAAGTACGAACTGTGCATGTAAATGATGGTTTTCTTAGACCTGGTTTTAAGGAAAATCTTACTAAATAGTGTACCGTTGTGTTAATTTTTTTAATTATGAATCCTGATAGTCCCATGCTTATTTCATTAACAATTGGCTGTTCCCATTCTGAAACTTCTCTCGAATTAGTTTTTATATTAAGGCCAATTATTGAAAAGTATTTCTTATTTTTATGAATTATATTTTTTTTATTATAATTCCAACCTACCATTTTAGATAGCGGTATTATCTTTCGTTTTATAAAATATTTTTTTTTTAATTTATTAAACCATATTTGAATTTTAGATGAAGAATTTTCGGTTTTTTCATTAATATTTTTTTTTATTGCACAAGAAAATATCGAGATACTATCCATGTTTAAAATGTTATTTTTGTTTGCAGAATCAACAATATCCTGCTTTGACAACCACATGTAATTTTGATCTAATTTTATACTATCGTTAGTATTTACTATTAAGTTTCTATTATATTTAAATAAATATCTACCTCCCTGTTCTGACTGCAATGAATTAACAAGGGTTATTTTTTTTTTAAGGCGTATAAAGTAATTCAGGTATTTGACTCTTTTTCCTTTGTGAACCTGACTGTAATTGCTTTTAGTTGCCTGCACAGTTGGAGATAGCTGTAATTTATTTATATTGCCAGGCTCTCCCTTCGCCTGCATCAGATATTGTATTTTACCATTATAAACGCGTCTTACTATTCCTAATATTCCAATTTCGTCTTGCGTTATCATGGGTTGATCCCATGTTTGTTTTTTGAAAAAATTTGATTTAATTCTTATACCTAATATTTGAAAAAATTTTTTACTTATGTGATAAACTTTTTCGCTATCACATGTCCATTTTTTTAAAGTAGAAATTGCTTTTTTTTTAACTATAAAAGAAGTTTTTTTCTTTCTTGATTCAATCCACTCATTAATTTTTTTATTATTTTTCATATTTAAAGAAATTAGATAATTTTTACTTTAGGCACATGAATAATAAATCTACCTCCTCTTTTTAAAAAAGATTTTTCTTTTTTTTTAATTTCTTTTTTAAAGTTCCAGGCTCCTAGAAAAGCATAATCAACTGAATCGTTAAAACCTTTTTCTGGAGAAATTATTGGAATGTGTTTGCCAGGAGTAAACTTTCCCTGCTTATTAGGAGTGCTATCCACTACATAATCAATAAGTTTGCTTCCAATATTGCAATAGTTAAATACAGTAGTAGATTTATAAGCCGCTCCATAACTGACAATTTTTTTTTTCTTTTTTTTAAGATCAATTAAAACTTTTAACAAATCTTTTTTTGATTTTTTTACTTTGCGAGCAAATTTAATATAGGTAGAAAATTTATGGAGACCCTGTTTAATTTCTTTATATTTTAAACTTTTAAGATTTTTTGTTTCTTTAAGATTAGATTTTTTTCTACAAACATAAAATCTTATCGAACCACCATGTGTTGGTATAACCTCAACATCAAAAACTCTTAAATCAGTGTTTAGCAAAATTTTAGATACGGCTAACAAAGAAAATAAATGAACGTGTTCATCGTAAAATTGGTCATAAGAATTTATTTTAATAACAGAACCAATATAAGGATCTTCAAAAACTAAGATGCCATTATTAGACAACGCTAAAGACACAGCGCTAAATACTTCTTTTAAATTTGGTATATGCGATATGGTATTAGCTGAATAAATTAAATCTACTTTTTTATTATTTTTTATTATTTTTTTAGCTAATTTTTTAGTCCAAAAACCATTATAAGTTTTAAATTTATTATCTTTAGTAATTTTTGCAAGGTTTGCACAGGGCTCAACTGCAATTATTTTATTTTTTCTAAAGTTTTTTATAAAGACACCATCATTGCTCCCAATTTCTAAAATTTTCAAAGGCTTAAATCTCTTTTTTAGTTTTCGAGCAATGAATGCAAAAGATTTGTTCATAGTTTGTGATTGTGAAGCTCTATGTGCATATTTGTTAGTATACTGTTTCCGCGGATTAACAAATTTCATCAGCGAGACAAGATAATTATTTTTATCAAAACCAATTTTTAAATTATAAAAAAATTCATTATTAATTGTCTTTTTTTTTACATTTTCCAAATATGAGTTTGTAATTGGTTGTTTTCCTAAATCTAAAAATTTTTTTTTCATTAGAGACTTTTGTTGCTTTTTATAAAATTTTCAAAAGTTTGTAATTGTCTATCTTTATTTGATACAATTATTTTTTTTGTAGGAAATTTAATTTTTAAGGTCTTGTCGTTCCAAACTATTCCATCCTCATTTTTAATATCTCTATAATTCGTCATATAATATAAGACAATATTTTCTGGGGCACGAGACAAATATCCATGGGCGAACCCTTTTGGAATATATAAAATATTTTTTTCTTTCAATTTAAATTTATAGACTTTACCAAAATTTTTTGACTTTTTTCTGAGATTAATAATAATATCAAGAATGTTCCCTTTGACTAAATATACCAACTTTTCCTGTTGATTTTTTAGCTGAAAATGAAAGCCTCTAAATACATGCTTTTTAGAGTGAGTAACTAATGAAAATTTAAATATTTTTTTTTCTTTTTTTTTTAAATAAATTTCTTGTAAATATCCCCTTTTATCATAAAAACATTTTCTTCTTATAATTTTGGGTGTTTCAATACTCATTTCAATTTTATATTATGAATACGATCAAAAATAAATGCCAAAATCTTTTAATTATTATAGAAATAAAAAGGTTGCAGTTTCAGGCGCTTCTGGTTTTATTGGCTCATATTTATTAAATGAGGTAAATAAACATTCAAAACTGGCCTATGGTCTCAGCAGAAGAAAAACGAAGATTGGTAAATTAAAGTTTTTAAAAGTTGACCTAAATAATAAAAAAAGTGTAGAAAAGCTCGTTAAAAAATTTGATATTTTTTTTCATTTTGCATCTAATACTAATTTATCAAAAGCAGAAGAAAATCCTCAGTATAATTTTGACTCCAATGTTCGGCCAATAATAAACATAGTAGAATGTTCTGCACGTATTAAAAAAAAAATAAAAATAATTTTTGCTTCTACGGGCACTGTATATGGATTGAGTAAAAAAAAGTTTGTTAATGAAAATGAGAAGACCCAACCTGTTACAATCTATGATAAACACAAATTGCTTGTGGAAAAAATTTTAAAAGTTAATACCCAATTTAACGTAATTGACTCTGTATCGTTAAGAATACAAAGTGTTTACGGAGAAAGTTTAAGTAAGTCAAAAGATAAAACTAGAGGTGTATTAAATAAAATTATAAACGAATCTATTGATGGAAAAAAAATTCAATTATATGGAAAAGGAAACTACTACAGAAATTATATTCATATTAAAGATTTAGTTAATGGAATTCTTTTTGCAGGGATAAATAAAAAAGTTAATGGAATGGCTCTAAATATTGGCACAAGCAAATTATTAAAATTTTTCAATGTGTGCAAAATGATACAAGGTTATGTTTTAAAATTGAGGGGGAAAAAAGTAAAAATATTTTTTATAAAGTGGCCTAAAAAATATAGGTTAATTGATAAAAGAAAATATATACTTGATTGTAACAAATTTAAAAAATTAACTAAGTGGAACGAAGAAATTCCAATTAATAAAGGCTTGATATCTACAATAAAATTTTTTGATTCTGGCGATAACGTTTTAAAAAAATAAATATTAATTATGAATTCATTTGATGAAAAAATTTTAGAAGAAGCAAATGACTGGGTTAAAGCTAATCAAAAAGTTGTTCTTGCAACTGTAATTCAAACTTGGGGATCTTCTCCTAGACCAACAGGAAGTAGAATGATAGTAAACGGAAATGGAGATTTTTCTGGCTCTGTTTCTGGTGGATGCGTTGAATCTGCAGTAGTTCAAGAATGTATTGAAGTTATAAGAAATAATAAACCATTTAAAAAAATTGATTTTAAAGTTTCTGATGAAAGTGCTTGGGAAGTTGGCCTAGCTTGTGGTGGTGAAATTGAAATTTATTTAGAACAGATTAAATAATGGAAATAAGAATTTTACAAAAAATAATTAAAAAAAAAGAAACTAAATCAGAATTTTCACTAATTACTAATCTCGAAACAGGGGAAAGCATAATTTTTGAACATGGGCTGCCTATCAATAAAAGCTTTCATAAATATAAAGATAAAATAAATGACTTTTATAAACAAAAAAAGAATGGAATAATTAAAGATACTCAAATATTTGTGGAAACTTTTTTTCCTCCTATTAAAGTGGTTATAGTTGGCGCGGTTCATATAGCTCAATATCTAGTAAATTTTGCAAAAACTTTAAATTTTGAAATAATAATTATTGATCCTAGAGGTTATTTTGCATCAGAGCGAAGATTTCCAAATGTTGATATTATAAATAAATGGCCACAAGAGGCTCTTGAGAAAATGAAACTTAATAGCAATACGGCTATGATAGCATTAACACATGATCCCAAAATTGATGATCCAGCTCTTCAGTATGCATTAAAAAATAATTTTTTTTATATTGGAGCTTTAGGAAGTAAAAAAACTCATGCCAATAGACTCTCTAGACTAAATGAGCTAGGTTTTGCTCACAATAAAATTGAAAAAATATATGGCCCAATTGGTATAAAACTTGGTGGAAAATCAGCACCTGAAATAGCTTTATCAATTATTGCACAATTAGTTTCGGAGGTTTATAAAAAATAATGTCTAAAAGATATAGCGGAAAATCATTTAAAGATTCAAGCATTATGAAAAAACCAAAATTAACACTTAAGGAAAAAAGAAAATTAAAAATTAATAAAAAAAGAAAAAAATGATTTCTTCCATATTGTTGGCCGCGGGCTGCTCTTCAAGAATGGATGGAGAAAATAAATTAGTTAAAGAAATTAATGGAATTCCTTTAATAAAACATGCTATTAAAAATATTTTAGGTAGCACGGTTAATGAAATAATAGTTGTTCTTGGTTATGAAAAAGATGTTGTAGAAAATCTTATTGGGATTAATAAAAAAATAAAATTTGTTTACAATGAGAATTACAAGGATGGGATAGCATCTTCTATTAAAATAGGTATAAAAAATGTTTCAAACCACGCAGATGCGTTTTTTATAACTTTAGGAGATATGCCTGACGTAAATCAAAATATTTATAATAAATTAATTAAAGCTAGTTTCAATTATAATAAAAAGCTTAAATTAGAGCATAAAAAAGAATTTATAATTCCTACTTTTGAAGGCAAAAATGGGAACCCAGTTTTAATTTCTAAATATGCAAAAGAAAAGATGAATAAAATTAATGGAGATATTGGGGCAAAAGAAATAATTGAATTAAATAAAAATAATTCTTTATATATACCTGTTAAAAGTGAAGGGGTAACTTTAGATTTCGACTATCTTGAAGATTTTAACTCTTGATAATTTTATTATCAGGATCGTGTAGTGATTTTTTTTCCACAATAGCTTTGTAAACTTTTTTTTCAACTTCTACTTCAATGTTAGCAAGGTTAATGTTTTTTTCTGTATTTATGTAGCCGAATGCAATGTTTTTATTATAATTAAATGAATAATTTCCTGAAGTTGTTTTGCCAATTATTTTTTTATTGAAGTATATGGGTTCATCGTGCAATAATAAAGGAAACCCTGGTTTGCTGTTTAAAAGACTTAGCATAATGAATTTTTTTTTATGTTTTTGATCTTTAATTTTAAACAATGCTTCTTTACCTATAAAATCATAATTTTTTTTATAACTTATTGCAAAATCTAATCCAGCTTCATATTGGTTTTCTTCAGGTGAAATGTCATGCCCCCAGTGTAAATAACCCTTTTCCATTCTAAGAGTGTCCATCGCATGAACACCAGCGTGGCATAGTTTATATTTTTTACCAGTGTTAACGATTAGATTATAAATTTTTTTTGCATCTTTGGTTGGTATATATAGTTCCCAGCCTAATTCACCAACATAAGATAATCTCTGGGCCCAAACATTTATACCTTCCATATTTATTTTCTTTCCTGAAGCAAAAGGAAAATCTTTATTTTTAAAGTAATTACCTGCAATTTCTGTAATTAAATCTCTACTTTTGGGCCCAAATAAGCCTAGGCAAGCATGTTCTTCGGTTACATCTTTAAATTCAACTTTAGGATCTAAATGTTTTAGTATGTGATGTTTGTCTCGCATGCGAACAGCTGCTGAGCTGACAATTCTAAAATAATTCTTGTCTAAACATGCAACAGTTAAGTCTGATTCTATACCTCCATCTTTATTCAACATTTGCGTATATGTAGTTCTACCCTTTTCATTTTTTATATTTGCAGAACAAATACGTTGCAATTCTGAATGAGATTTTTCACCTATTAGTTCAAATTTTGCAAACGGAGTTAGATCGAACAATCCAACATTTTTTCTAGTGTTTGTAGTTTCGTATTCAACTGAAGGATACCAATTTTGATAATTATAACTATATTCATATTTAGGAGCTTTTCCTTTTGAAGAGAACCACATTGGACGCTCATACCCAGCCACCACTCCAAAACACGCTCCGGCACTTTTTAACTCTTCATGATAGGGAACCATTTTTTGATTTCTTGAGGTTTTATGTTGTTTGTAAGGCCAATGCATTCCATATAAATCTCCCAGGGTTTCAGTTACCCTTTCTTTAATAAAATTAATTTTTGAATGAAGTTTTTGAAACCTTTTTATATCGTAAATGAACAAATCTTCATTTATATGTCCATTTATCATCCATTCTGCCGTTACTTTTCCAACTCCCCCTCCGCTTCCAATCCCAATGCTATTTAATCCACAGCATGAAAATAAATTTCTAACTTCAGGAACTTCTCCTAATAGAGTGTTTGTGTCAGGCGTAAATGATTCTGGTCCTGCAAAGAATTTTCTTATTCCAGCTGTTTGTAAAATTGGAACTCTCTTTAAAGATGCTTCTAAATAAGGTTCAAAATGTTCAAAATTTTCAGGAAACTCTCCAAAGGAAAAATCTTCTGGAACCCTGTTGGTTTTATCAAAAGCAGGTATTGATTTGCCTTCAAAAATTCCAATTAACATTTTCCCCGCATCTTCTTTCAAATATAAACTGTCATCAAAATCTCTTAATACTGGAATATTTTTTGGTAAATTTTTTATCGGTTCAGTAATTACATAAAAATGCTCTGCAGGATATAGTGGAATACTAACTCCAATATCATTACCAACCTGTCTTGACCACATGCCAGCTGCAAGCACTACATACTCACACTCGATTATAGAATCTTTTAATTGAACGCCATGCACTTTCCCATTTTTTGTAAGAATTTTTTGAACTGGAGTGTGTTGAAATATTTGAACTCCTTCATTTCTCGCCGCCTTTGCTAACAAATTTGTAACTCCCACTGGATCGGCCTGACCATCTCCCGGCATAAATATTCCACCTAAGATTCCTTTTTCATCTAGTATAGGGTAAATTTTTTTGATTTGTTCAACGTTTAAAATCTCAACATTTACATCAAACAACTGTGCTGTTGTTGCCTGTCTTAAAAGTTCTTGCCAACGACCTTTGGTTGTTGCAATAGAAAGCGCTCCATTTAATTTTAATCCACTAGAAAAATCTATTTCTTTTTCTAATTTTTTGTAAAGTTCTAAGCTATATTTTCTTATTTTAGTTATTGCTGCCGAAGGTCCAAGTTGACTAACGAGGCCCGCAGCATGCCAAGTCGTGCCTGATGTAAGCTGATCTCTTTCAAGTAGTATTGTATCTTTCCACCCAAATTTTGCTAGATGATAAGCAGCAGAACAGCCTACTACACCTCCACCAATTACAACGACTTTTGAACTTCGTGGTAGTGTTTTCATTTAAAATGTTTGAAAACCAACTCCAGTTTTTGGGTAAGTATACAAATTATAATTTGCTGTTAACTCTTCACCTGTTTTAATTTCTTTAATTGATACTAAGTACATAAATCTTGCGTAAACATTTGGATATAAATGTTCTCTAGATGCTTTTATATTTTTTATTTCACTTTTTTCATCAGGACTTGGTGCTGGATCACTAAATTTTAATTTAGGTAAAACATTGGTAACCATTCTTTGGATATTAGGTTCATCTGAGTGATTATAAAAACCTCCAAGCGGTGTTCTTAGATAATTATTCTCAAATCTTTCATCTAAAATATGAGTTAAACCAATATATACATTTGCTTTAATGTCTTGTGTAGCATAAAGACCTAATCCTTCAATGGGTGATTTTTTTATTGTTAAACCTGCTGGCAATGGCCTATACATTTTCTTTCTCCTCTAAGAAAGAAGCTTTATTACGCTCCCATAATTTCAGCTGGAGAAATATATTTGTGTCCAAATGTATCTGCTACAGCTTTATAAGTAACTTCACCTTTAAAAACATTTAATCCAGCAAGAAAATTTTTATCGTCTCTTAGAGCTTTTTCATAACCTTTATCTGCTAGTTTAGATAAAAATGGAAGAGTAGCTTTGTTTAATGCAAGCGTTGAAGTTCTTGGCACTCCACCGGGCATATTCGCAACACAGTAGTGAACCACATCATCAACAATATATGTTGGATTTGCGTGAGTTGTTGGTTTACTTGTTTCAACACAACCACCTTGATCTATAGCAACATCAACAATTACCGATCCTCTTTTCATTAATTTTAACATATCTTTTGTTACAAGTTTTGGAGCTTCTGCTCCAGGTATTAGAACGCCTCCAACCAGCAAATCACATTCTGAAATTAATTTTTTTAGGTCAGTCTTATCGCTTGGTTGAGGAATAATACTTTTTCCAAATATTCTTTGCAGTTGGGTTAAACGTTCAGTTGATTTATCTACTATATAAACTTTTGCTTTCATTCCTGTGGCTATGAGAGCTGCATTTTCGCCAACTACGCCACCTCCTAGGATGACTACTGTTGCTGGGTCAACTCCTGGAGCTCCACCCAATAATAAACCTCTGCCTTTTTGATTTTTTTCCAAGGAATGTGCTCCTGCTTGAATAGACATTCTGCCAGCAACTGCACTCATTGGCGCTAATAAGGGTAAACGGCCATTGTTATCTGTTACCGTCTCATAGGCAATACAAACTGATTTAGATTTGACTAACCCTTCTGTTAATTCTTTAGCTGCTGCTAAATGTAAATAAGTGAAAACAATTTGATTCTCCTTGATCATTTTTATCTCATTGTTTAAAGGCTCTTTAACTTTAACAATTATTTCTGAATCATTAAAAATATCTTCAGCTTTATTTACGATTTTAGCTCCAGCTTTGGTATATTGATCATTTTCAAATCCTGCTTCAAAACCGCCATTTTTCTCAATAAGAACTTCATGCCCATTTGCAGTAAGAGTTTTGACGCTATCAGGTGTTAAACCTATTCTATTTTCTTGGGGTTTGATTTCTTTAGGAACACCTATTTTCATAGAAATTAATTTTTTAAATTTTTAGAATAATTCAATATTCCTGTTCTTAATTTATCAATAATTTCATCGATATGTTTTTTTTCGCAAATAAATTGTGGAGCTATAATTAAGCAATCACCAGTAGCTTTAAAATTAACACCTACTTCGTAGCAAGCTTTAAAGCATTCGAAACCAGCTTTACCTGGTTTAACATTCATTTTAATATCAATTCCACCCATCATTCCATATCCTCTAATGTTATCTACAACATCTATATCTTTTAGTGTAAATAATCCTTTTTGAAAATACGGAGCTAAATCTTTTGCTCTGTTAAATATATCTTCTTTTTCAATAATGCTTTGGACAGCTAATGCTGCAGCAACCGCAACAGGGATTCCTGAATATGTGTATCCATGAAATAATTCAACCGTTCCTTTTGGAGAGGCATCCATAACAGCGTCATATATTTCCTCTTTACAAGCAACTACACCCATTGGAACTACACCATTAGTTGTTGCTTTGGCCATTGTAATTATGTCTGGTGTTACTCCAAATTCTTGCGATGCAAATGCTGAACCAGTTCTTCCCCAGCCCGTAATTACTTCATCAAAAATTAAAAGTATTCCGTGTTTGTCACAAATTTCTCTTAAACGTTTCAAATATCCTTTCGGTGGAACTAATGTACCAGTAGATCCCGCTGTTGGTTCTACGATACAAGCTGCAATATTTTCTGCTCCAAAATTCATTGCAATACGTTCCAAATCATTTGCTAGTTCAGCTC
>Ga0114993_10004624_pt1 | contig 13595 bp, 10 predicted proteins | sample ArcticOcean_MG_C_FD_87042 | JGI IMG/M metagenome (GOLD analysis project Ga0114993, IMG submission 87042) | Marine microbial communities from western Arctic Ocean - ArcticOcean_MG_CB2_150 | ecosystem: Environmental > Aquatic > Marine > Oceanic | place: Arctic Ocean: Canada Basin | collected...
ACTTGTCTGAGCTTATTGAGTACTTGTTCCGGGCTATGACCTTTTCTTGGCATTTCTGACTACCTTCAATATGTCTATTATCTGATCTTTCAGATGGACACGTTTGAGGGGGGCAGGTCAGATCCCGGGATAGGAATGTCAAAGGAAAAATTACGTGAACTGTTCGAGGATGAATTGAACACCGACGTGCTAACAGTGGGTGCACAAAGACGGGATGGGCACGGTTTGGGGTTGCGAATTACGAAAGAAATAATCGAATCGCACGGTGGGCGGATTTATATTCAGAGCGAGCCGGGGCAAGGCACGCGTGTGAGCATTGTGATTCCTACGGGGGCCGTCGACGAGTAGACCTGCGGCCCACGTTTTCTTTGCGGTTAGGGTTCTTGTGGATCGTCGAGGTAGTCCCATTTTGGGTCAAGAGGCCAGCGGACTGTGTCGGCAGGTGTTGTGTTTTTCGCCCAGGGAATTGTGATTTCTAGATTTGCGGACTGTTTTCGAATTTGGGATGCCACCCAGTCGGGGTTCCAGTCTTCGAGTACTAGCGAGGCTAAGTGGCTTGCCACATCTTTGTGCTCGGGCGCGCCAATCAAATCAACCAGTTCGTCGGGGTCGTCTTTTAGGTTGAAGAGTTGTGATGGCATGCCGTGATAGTAGATGAGTTTCCAGTCGCCTTGTCGCACCATGCGGTTTTGCCAGATTGTTTCGCCTTCCGAGTGGGCAGGATCGCCAGGTTCTGTGCAGTATTCGGAGAAGGCAATGTCTTCCCACATGGGGTCGCTGGGATTACTTATGAGTGGGAGCAGGGAGCGGCCTATTGACGAAGGTAGCGATGGTGCGTTGGCTGCATCGAGCATGGTGGCGTTGAGGTCGAGTTGGCTGGTTACCCGGCTGATTTTTTCACCCTGAGGAAGTTTTGCGGGCCACGATATTATCGCGGGGACTTTGACTGAATCTTCATAGAAAAGTTGCTTCCACCACAGCCCTTTTTCTCCGATCTGTTCACCGTGGTCTGCGGTGTAGATAACGAGCGTGTTTTCTAAGAGACCGTGTTTTTCTAGCGTGTCGAAAATGTTGCCGAGCAAGGTGTCGAGTCGAGTTACGAGTGCGTAGTAGGCGGTGCGGGTTCGTTCGACTTCTTTGGGCGTGACGTCTTCGAGTCCGGCGTGTGATTTCCACCATTTCAAGTAGGGGTGGGTTTCTTCGTCGAACGACTTTGGGTTCTTTGGTGGCGGGACTTTGCCTTTGTATTCGTCGTAATCGGCTTTTGTGGCAACGAATGGTTGGTGTGGGAGCATCATTCCGATCGCCAAGGCGAACGGTGCGTCGGTATTTTTCGCAGCGTGTTCGTCGAGGAATTCGATGGTGCGAGCTGCAACTGTTTCGTCGTGGACCTGATAGGAATTAAGGCCGTGGCCGGAGAGTTTCAGGGAGATTCGGTTGGGGCCGGCTGTGCCGTGGAGCGCTCCGTGGTCAACTTCGTCGGCTCCCAGATGATTGGGGTTGTGATCGCCGATAAAACGCTCGGTGAAACCGTGGAGCTGGTCGGGTCCGTTGAAGTGCATGCGACCGATTTGAACAGGCTTGTATCCGGTGGCTCCAAGGGAGTGTGCGAAGGTTGGAATGCCTGAGTGGAGGTACTGCGAGTTGGTCCAGACTTCGTTTTGGTAGGGGTGCTGGCCGGTGAGCATTGCGGCGCGTGATGGAACGCAGATTGGCGAGGCGCAGTAAGAGTTTTCGAAGATGACGCCGCGGGCTGCTAGCGCGTCGAGGTTCGGGGTGCGAATTACGGGATCGCCGTACGCGCCGATGACGGCGGGGTTGTGCTGGTCGGACTCGATAAAAAGAATGTTTGGGCGCGTGGCGTTGGGCATGGGTGGGATTATAGGTTGAATCGGGATCTCCCTCCTTGTGAGGGATGGAGTTAGAGGGTGGGTTGGATTGTTTCACCTTGCCCGATCTCGTTTCTCGGCGATTTCACCCTCAACCTAACCTTCTTAGGACCGGGCGTGCCTGCGCACTTGGGTCCTGTCTGCGACCAGGCTCCCCCGGGAGAAGGGATAGCGGCAACCCGCACCCCCGCGCCCAATCCACTCCCGCGGAGAGAGGGCTTCATAATGCAGCGAGCGGCCAGCTAGCTCCAAATAGTTACGTCGTTTACTGGGGCTCGTTTGGCTGGTGGCTGTTTGGCCAAATCTTCGGAGGGGTAGCCGATGTAGAGGGCGCCGACGATGTCCCAGTCGGGCTCGGCTCCTATGGCGGTGCCGACGTTGGCGAGGCATGGTTTGCCGGTGCTCCAGCCGACGCCGATGCCGAGCGAGTGGGCGGCTAACTGTAGGTTTTGAATGGCGCAGGCGGTGGCTGCGTAGTTTTCCTGGGTCATTTCGTCATCACGTCCCTGAACTGAGTAGACGTAGATGAATGCCGGGGCGTCGAGTATTTCTTGCTGGGCTTCCTTTGAGTTCGCAATACGACGTTCAGGGTTGGGGTTTTTAACGTTCTCGTGGGTCCAGTCGCAGACGATTTGTGCCACTTTTTTGCGCATTGCACCGTCTTTGGAGAGGACGATAAAGCGCCATGGTTCGGTGTTTCGGTGGTTTGGCGCCCACGTTGCGGCTTCGATGATCAGTTCGAGCGCAGAGTCTGAAACTGGTGCGTCGGTGAAATCACGGGTGGTGCGTCGTGAGTGGATGGCGTCGAGGACCAAGGTTGTTTGCTCCGTTGGGGTGTCTAGGCACCTTGTTTTTTAGGCGAAGACCAGGTTGAATCCCCGGTCACCCGATTCGAAAGAAAGGGTACGACTTAATTGCGGTGTGGGTGGAGGAGTGCGATCGTGAAGTTGTCATGGGATCGACGACTTTCACAACCCATACCCCAGATCCTTCGACTTCAATGACAAAGTTTATCCCGATGAAAATCAGGGCTCAGAAAACGGTAGACACGCCTCTAATTTGTTTCGAGTTGTTTCGCCCATTCGTCTTGTGAGGGTAGGTCGGTTGGATTTTCTGCGCGGTTCAGGTAGTAGTCGTGCATTGGTAGGTAGGTTTCGTAGGCGGTGCGTAGTTCGGGTATGGCGTTGGTAGAGACATCGATTCGGATGTCGATTGGGAAGGGTTCGCCTGGCGCGCCGATCAACAGGCAGGCTGAGCGTTCGGGTAGGTGCGAGGCGTCTGCACTCGATTGGCCACCGGCCTGCTTACCAGAGTCGAGTGCGGAAAGAAGTCGGTCGGCGAGGGTCGGGGCTGAGTCAGTATTTTTATCAGGTTCCGAGAAACCGTCGACCATCGCCTGAAGCACGTTTTCGTTCGCCAGAAAGTTGCCGACTGCTACACAGTTTTCTGCGATTACGTGTCCGCTGAATGGTTTGATGCTGTCGCCCGAGTGAACAATCGGGTCACCGGTGGGTGCAAGAAAAGCGATCTGACGGAATTCTTGGTGCTCGTCGTTTACGAAAGCTTGTATGAATGCTTTGGCTGGTTGGGTGGCATCTTCGAGCAGTTCCATGATTTCTTCGCCAATTGCCGGATTTGTAGATGCTTGGGAGGTTGCGACTCCGATTCCGGGCAGGATTTGTGGGCAGGTTGCTCCGACTGCGAGGGAGTAGGTGGCGATGGCGATTCCGAGTTCACCGGTTTGTGGGTTGCGGCCGAGGATTGTGAATGTCATGGGCGGGTGTGTGCCATTGGCACTTTTTCTGGGAGATAGCGCTGCGTGGTTGAGGCTGGGCGCAGGAGCTGCATTGGGGGAGAAAGATACTGAAATAAATTCAGCATGACAATGCTGATCGCAGGAGCGTGTGGTCGGGGTGTGTGGAATGACAGGGAATTTGGGAGAGGGGACTGCGCTGGTGTATTGATCGGTGTAATGTGCGCCATGTGACTCGCCGCTAATTAGATTTACCGAAAGATTTCGTAGATGACAAGCAATGCTTCGGGTAATGGCCCGCTGAATAATCCTGTTTATGACGAGCTGGGTTTGCGTCCTGTGATTCATGCTGCGGGGACGATCACTTCGTATGGCGGGTCGGAGCCACGGCCAGAGGTGATGGAGGCGATGGCGTTGGCATCGCAATCGTTCATCGGGCTGTTGGAACTGAACGAAAAAGTTGGCGAGTACATCGCCCAGATATCGGGGGCTGAAGCCGGGCTTGTGGTGAGTGGTGCGGCCGGTGGCGTGGTGTTATCGATGGCGGCGTGTATGACAGGAACGAACCCGGCGAAGGTGCGGCAGCTTCCGAACACCGATGGCATGAAAGATGAACTGATCATCCAGAAAGTTCACCGGGGCGGTTATAGCGATATGTATGGCTTCACGGGGGCGAAACTGATCGAAATCGGGAGTATCGATGGAACGCTGGAGGAAGAACTTGAAGCTGCGTTTACGGAAAAAACCGCGGCTGTGAACTATTTGTTGGGTCCGGGCGTTGCGCAAAAAGGGCTGAGTTTGCCGAAGCTTTCGGAGATTGCCCATGCGCACGGCGTGCCGGTAATCGTTGATGCAGCAGCGATGCTTCCGCCAAAGAGCAATCTGAGCCGTTACATCAAGGATGGTGCCGATCTGGTGACGTTCAGCGGTGGCAAGTTTATTCGAGGTCCGCAGGGCACAGGGCTGCTGTTTGGTCGCAAGGACTTGATCGAGGCAGCTGCGGCAAATGGCCCGCCGAATCATTCGATAGGTAGGCCTCAAAAGGTTACGCGTGAGGAGATGGTGGGTTTGTACACCGCTCTAAAGCTGTTTATGGAGCAGGATGACGGAGCGCTGATGGTTTCGTATCGGGCGAGTATTGAGCCGGCTTACGAAATATTGCAGGCGCTGGATGGCGTTGATGTTTCGATTGAACACGATCCGCACAAGTACCACGTACCGACGGTTGTGATTCGGCTGAACAGTGAAGCGAGTGGGGTCGATCCGGACGCGTTGTTAAAGGAATTGCTTGAGGGAGAACCGAGGGTGTTTGTGACTTATGACCGAAGTGTTGATTCGGTTTCGATAAACCCGATTAATTTGCGGGATGGGCAGGCTGAGATGGTGGCGCGTAGATTGGCTGAGATGTTGGGTTAGGCCTTGCCCCATTGTCGGCGGATTGCAATCAGGGATGCGACGACGAGGAATACTGCGATTACTCCGCCGATCATGATGCTGAATTGAACTGTTGTGCTCTTTTGGGCAGGTGCGCTGAGCGTGGTGCCAAGTTCAACTTCGACCACTGAAATTTGTAGTTCGGAAATCGTGCCGTTTTCGATTTTCTCGTGGAAATTATCGGCCTGAACACGGAGTGCGATAACCGGCTTGTAGTCCTCACCTGCCGTGATGATTGTTACTTCGGCATCTTGATCGGCACCGGGAACTGCGAGTTCGATCTCGTTAGATCCGCCTTTTGGGGCGACGTAGGCGTAACTGTTCGCTCCACCTTCGGCAGGCATTGAGATTTGAATGATTGCATTGACGCTGGCATCGCCCGTGTTGATTTTTACGAACGATCCTTCGTAGCCATCGGGGTCTTGACGAGGAATAAATGCCGAGTACGAGTTGTCGCCGAGTTGCGAGACTGGGTGAGAGCTAGTTCCGATGGCGCCATCGATATCGGGGTTGAACTTGTGGTCGCCATCGAGGTCGGCAAAGAACCCGTGGTTTACAAAAATATCGTCGATCTGATCGGTTGAACTATCGGAATTCATGAGTGCGTCGTGTAGTTCGGCAACGGTAGAAACTCCGAGTCGACCTTCTTCGTCCGGGCGCTCGTATTCCGTGATGATGCTCATTATTTGAAGCAGGTCAATCGAAGCATCTTCATCATCGGATTTGGCGATGCCACCGAGGGTTGCTGTTGCCTGTGAAACTTCGAGTCCGGCAGGTGGTGCGGCGTAAAAGGTGCCCTTGCGAGTAGGTGCGATTACTTCAGGCAGAACCCGAGTTATCTGGGTGCCGACAACTTCGCCGGCGTCGTTCAGATAGCGAACGGTCACATCGGCATTTCGCACAACGAGAGGGCTCGTATTGATGATACTTCCGGTGATTATGGTTCCCGACGCTTCGGAATCGGTCGCGACATCGAGGATGTTCACGCCAGTCAGGCTGTCTGGATCGACTGCGTAGTCTGAGTCGTCATCGATCAGATCGAGGAGTAGACCCGCCACGGTGAATTCTTCCCACCAACCTTCGGCTTCCCACGGCAGGCGATCGGCCTCGAGGTCGTAGTCGGCGCCCATCGTGTAGATTTCGGAGTTGCTATCGTCGTCGATGTGCCTAGAGACCATCATCGAATAGAACTCTGCGAATCCTTCAACGAATGAGTCACGAGTGGACGAGTTTTCGTAGTAGCCACCGTGCTTTGTGTCGCCAGCGGGCAGTTCGAAATTATCACCGGTTTGTAGCGATAAGAAATAGTGACCGTACTCGTGGTATTCACGGTTATCGGGTATTCCGGGGGAGTTGGCCGAACTTCGCTGCGGAAGCATTGCGATGATTGGCGGCGAGTTTTCTTCGATTTCGTTTTCGGCGATAAAGTAGGCGCCGTCTGCTGAGGTGTCGCAACCAAGAATTGGGTCATCACACCAGGCTTGAACCTGGAGCATGGTTGCGTTTTCTAGGTCGGCGCCGAGATTGATAGCGAGTGCTTCGGCATTGAGCGTGTACTGGTAGATCGATGTGGCGTCGGGCCAGAGAGATGAGTCCACGGGGGCTGCGATCATTTCACTTTGAACGTTCCAGGAATCGAAGTTTATTTCGCAACTGGTGACTTCGGGATCGATGCCGATGCTGAGCGAAATTACGTCTGAGCCATTCATCACTGAGAATGATTCACCGAAGTCGTTGATATGGGTAAGTGCGATTCCTATGCTGGCGATATCGGGACTGGAGCCGGGAATCGTGTATCGACCTCGGCTATCGCTGACCGAATTGATCACTGTTCCTTCTAATGTGGAGGCGTATACGCGAACGCCGACCATCGCTGCGCCCCAGTCATCGGTAACTCGCCCGTGAATGGTGCATCCGGAGAGGATGGTATCGCCCGTTGATTCGGGTTCTGAGTTGGCTGTGACGATTTGTTCGTTGCCTGTCTGATTCCCGTATTGACCGGTTGATGAGCCAGAATCGGTGCCTGAGGAGGATGAGTTTTGGCCTGAAGTTACGCCTGATTGAGATCCGGAGTCGCCGGAGTTACTGGAGTCGCTTGAGTCGGACGATTTCGTCAGAAAATTGGAATCGGTTGAACCGCCCGATCCTAATGGTCGGAGGCTGGTGTTGCGTACGGGGTCGTCGATAGAGCCTTCATCTGACCCAGAATTGAAGCCGTATGAGGTGGTGAGAAAAAGCGTTACGACGACAATTCCGATCGCGATAATGAGGACAATCGAGATTTTGAGCACGTTAAGTCGATTGCTATCCGACTGTCGGCGGTACTGCAGATTGTTGTTGGGGTCTTGACGATTAGGCCGCAATGTTTTCCCCACGATCTGCCGCACGGCGGCTTCGGAAGCGAGGTAGCGAAATCAGAACCGATGTGCCTTCACCATCGGCACTGGTAAGTGTGAGTTAGCCACCGTGGAGCTCGACGATCTGCTTGGCTGAAACCAGCCCGATGCCGGTGCCTGCTACCGATCTGGTGGGTTCGTTATCGGCTCGGAAGAACATCGTGAACAGTTCTTGTTTGTCCCTATCGTTGATTCCGATGCCGGTGTCGGCGATTGTCACCGTGAACAGCAGATCGGTTATCCATGCCGAAACGGTGATGTCGGTATCGGCAGGGGAGTACATGATTGCGTTGGTGAGGATGTTAGAAAATACTTGCCTGACCCGTGTGTCATCGGCTTCAACAATCGCATCTGCATCTGCATCTTCGTATTCGAGGCTGATATTCAGGTTTTTCTTGAGAATCGCCGGCATGAATGCGTTGGTAACTTCGTCGAGCGTGTATCGCAGGTTGAATCGGCTATATGAGAGTTCGTAGCCCTCTTCGTGCATTTCAGAAAGTTCGATCAGGTTGCCGAGAAGTGTTTTCAGCTGAAGTGAGTTGCGCTTCATTACCTGCAACTGATCGATATTTCGCTTGGTGAGGTTCTGATCACGATTCCTGAGCAAGATGCCCGTGAACGCCGATATGGATGTGAGTGGCGTCATGAGTTCATGGGTGACCGAGGCGAGGAATCGATCTTTCATTTGGCCGATTCGTTTGAGTTCGAGAGAGTCGATCAGCAGTCGGTCGTTGAGTTCACGTTCGTAGCGAATTTTTTCCAGTTCGCACGGAATATTTTTGCGTCGGCAATGAAGATGAACACGAGCAGAATCAGGAATACTGATCCCAGGCTAAGCCTGGTGAAGTTGAAAATTGAGGATCGAGTTTCGGCGATTTGCGAGGTGAGGGTCGCTGTGACGTCTCTGGTGATACCGATTACACCGACGACGGTATCGTCGGTTGCGTCGAGGAGTGGGAGGAAGGTTTCGACGACATCAGCCTGCTGCGGCGAATCGGGGTTCGCCAGAATTTCTATGCTGTTTAGATTCGATGCTAATTGTCCGTCGGCGGTAGAAGCGAGGATCGATTGGGGCACAGATCGTTTGGCGATCAGCCCTGCAGAAGTGCTCTAAACGGTTTGGCCCTCGGAGTCGTAGAGAGAAATATCGATGACACGCAGCGAATCGAGTAGTTTTTGCGAGTCGATTGGCACGCTGCTCGCGAGTCGTGCTGGCTCATCGGAAGAGAGATTTCCCTGATCTTCGAGAAGTTGGTTTACAAGCCCGGCGATAATCGAGGCGTCACGCATCGATTGTTCGGTGGAAAATTCGACTAAATTCTTCTCTGCAGTACGTATTGCGAGGTGATTTAGGGCGAACGCAGCCGTTCCCAGTGTAATAACACTGATGATTACGAACAGCGTAGTTAGCCGATACTTGCTCATTACGTAATGACAAAAACTGGGAGTCGATATCTGCTACCAGACAGACATTGTTTGCTTCCCAATTTCCACACTTAATCCCTCATCCATACACAACTGGTTAGTGCCCCCAAATGCGTTCCAGAAGCATTTGATGTTAGATCGATCTCCTAACGATTTACTGTTGCCACTGACCATCGATTTGGTGGTGGACAGCGCGAAAATCGCAAACCGAGCATGACACTCTCAGAATCTCTCTTACAATCGTGCCGTTTTGGTGTTGCGTATATGCGGGTGTCCACCGCATGCGATTGCTGGGGAGAACCCCCCGAAGTGGGTGTGAGTAGGCTCTACCGAGTGAACTGGAAGTGCTCGAACTTACCGTGTAGCCGGAAATGGCCGAATTAGGCGGAATCACCTATACGGGCATCGCTAAATGGCGCGAGTGGTTAACACTCATAAATTGATAACGGTTGATGGATTGTAACCGGGCAGCGAGGTTGATTTGTTGGGCTGATCGGGTTCTAGGTGGATCAATTCTCAATGGCACTTGCGGACGAAGTGTGTGGGTTACCTGCCATGGGGCAGGTGGTTGTTAGAGCTGCGGGATGGCGATGGATTTTTGTCTGAGCACGACGAGTTTTGACGTATTCGAGGATATGGGTGGTTGTAAGTGGGGCGTAAACTCTGACACCAGTTTGATATATCGATCAGGATTATGTGAATTTGTCGCATCAAGCGTCGTGGGATCAACTAATATTCATCGGCGTACTTGTCTCTCCGTGATCTAAACGACTAACGAATGAGCAATCCGAGTTAACTTTGCTGATTTTCCGCCGGCGTCTGCGCGCCGATTTTTACCAGATGTTTGCCCTAATGGTGGGCGTGCTGGTGATGACGGCTATTCTTGCTGGTGCGCCGATGTATTTGAGCACTATCGAATCGCTCGGGTTGAGATCGACGCTGACGACTCTTTCTTCTTCGCACCGGAACATGCAGATTGTCGTTGATCAGCTGCCGCTAACGGATTCATCGGTGTCGGCAGCCACCGAGCGGGTCGATATCGCTCTAGAGGCGTTGGGTGATCTCGTAGTTAGCGTTGGGCAGGAATCGCATACTCGGCCTCATTTCTGGGCAACCGAAGCAGACGAGATAACTGGTGGGATTAAACCTGATCTTGCGACGCTCCAGCGTTTCGATGGATTTTTGACTGGTTCGGAGATTGTCGATGGACGGCCACCCCTGTCTTCTATCGAACGACTTGATACTCACCAGGTGGCTGAGGTGGTAGTTCCTAAAGAGCGTGCCGACGAGTTGGGTATAGCAGTTGGCCAGGAAATCTGGTTATCGCCGCGCCCCAACGATCTGCCTTATTTGATGGTTCGTGTTGTCGGACTGTTCGAAGCTAATGACCCTGATGAAGAGTTCTGGCTGGGTCTTGCATCGGAGGCGTTAGAACCGGGGCGTCCGGCCCCTGGTGCTCGATACCAACTTCCTTTGTTCTTTACTCGAGATGGTCTGTTTTCAGCAGTGACGGGTAGCGCGGCATCAATTGGTACGAACCGCTGGCTGGTGCAGCTTGATGCGAATAAGTTGGAGCGCCAGAGCCCGGTGTTTACTGCCGAGCAGGTTGAACTGATTGGCCATGAGCTTCGTCGTGGATTGCCTGAATCGAAGGCGATATCGGCACTTGATAATCCGCTCAGATCTTTAGGCCAAAAGATTGCTTTCGCTCGAATTCCCACTTTGATGATGGGCGGGGTTCTACTACTTGCAGCGGGTTACTACTCGGTGATGGCAGCGGGAGCTTTGATGGCGCGCCGGCGGGTGGATACGGCACGGATGTGGGCAAGAGGATCGGGACGCAGGCAGGTGGCGATTCTGTTCCTAATCGAATCGGTTTTGTTAGTTCTTTTGTCTGTGCTGTTTGCTCCGTTTGTAGCGTATGGGGTGATTATTGCGATTGGCTGGTTGCCTGAATATGAAGCGATTCGGCTGGGGCTTGGCATGCCGGTGCATCTCAGCTGGCAGGCGTTTGCGTGGTCGTTGCTTGGCGGCGTAGGAATACTCGGGTACATGCAGTGGGGTGTTTGGAAGGGTGGAGGTCGTTCGGTTAGCAATGACCAGCTGTCGAGTCGGCGGGTAGAGGGCAAGCCGTTCTTCCAGCGTCAGTATCTGGATCTGCTGTTCTTCGTATTTGGTGGAGTGGTTCTGTGGGATTTGTCGACTGAATCGTCGGTTGCAACTGCCCAGCAAACTGGCGATCAGGCCATTACGGTGAATCCGCTTCTGGTGTTTGCCCCGGCAATATTCCTTGCGGTTGCGGTGATGCTTTCGCTACGCATTCTTCCTCCTATTGCCCGTTTGGCTTCGAATGGGCTGACGAGGCGCGGTCCGGCTTGGGCTCATTTGATTTCGGCGCTATTTGCGAGGGTGCCGCTGACGTACGCATGGCCTGCTGCGATTCTTGGGATGGCTGCTGGAGCGGCAATGCTTTCGGCGACTGTGGCCGCTACTTTGGAACAGAGCGCAGCCGATCAGTCGGGCTACGAGGTTGGGGCAGACCTTCGTGTGTTCCCGGTTGATTTGAACAGCGGTGATAGGACGAGTGTTCTGGATCGAGTGCGTGGTCTTGAGGGTGTTGAGAACGCTTCAGGAGGGTTGCGCACGACTGGAGCTATTCGGCTTGGTGGTGAGGGTCCGGTGTTCGAGTTCCTTGCGATTGAACCGGCTGAATTTGGCGAGATCGGTGTATTTCGAGACGACTATGCTGAGGCTGATATCGCCGGGTTGCTGAACGAGCTTAGCTTCAATTCGGATCTTGAATCAGGGGCTATAGTTGAGCCGTTGTTGGTGCCTGAGTCGGCGGTACGTATTGGGTTCAGGATGCGTTCAACTACGATTGAACGGAATATTCGGGCGAGCATCAGGATTATCGATGCGAACGGTCTTTCTCATTCGGTGGGCGTTGGTCCTGTGTCGAGCAAGGATTGGCAAGTAAGGATGGGGTATGTGTCGGCGCTCGCCAAACGTCCGGTCGAGGTTGTTGGTCTGACTTTCTTTGAACTGACACCCGATGAATTGGGCACACCTGTGACTCTTCAGATCGACGATCTAATGTATGAGTTGCCGCCGGATATGTCGGAGGACTCCAGACTCCGTACGGCAGTGACGCCGATTTTAAGGATCGGGATTATTGAGTCATTTGATGGTGGTGCTGATTCATGGAATGCGCTCGCCTCTTCAGAAGGTACGGACACTGGAACGACTGGATTTCAATACAGGCGAAGCGTTGATGGTGCGTCTCGGCTCGATACCGGCCTGCAGATCGATCTTGGTGTAGGTACTGATCTAGGTGTTCGAGGAGTTATTCGATCGAGCTCAGATACTGTGCCGATATTGTTCAGTCAGACCACATTGGATGCCAATAATATTTTGGTTGGTGATACGACGGTGGTTCATGTATTTGGTCGTTCAATTCCGGTACGAATCGTTGGTGTGACCGATTACTTCCCGACATTGAATCCTGATGGCGGTGGATTTGCGGTTACCGATGTGGGGCAGCTGTGGCGTCATTTGTCGTTGAGCAGTGCCAACGCGGCTGGTGTCGCCCAAGAAATATTCATAGGGCTGGACGGAAGCGATGATTCAGATACCGCAGAAGTTATCGACAGAATATCGAGGACGATCGGTGGGCTGCACAGCGTGGTCGATCGAGAAGATCTTCAGCGTTCGTCGGTGGTGACTCCGCTGGCTGTAGCCGGGTGGCGCGGAGCTTCGATTGTTACCGCAGCTCTTGCGATTGGGTTGGCTCTGCTGGGCTTCCTGACGTTTGCTCCGATGCGACCTGCAGGTGATTTTTTCAATTTGGCGGTGTTGCGGATACTAGGCGTTCGACGTCGGGGATTGGTGTTCATTAGCGTTATCGAGCAGTTGATTGTTTTGACCGTGGGAATAGCTGCTGGAGTTGGCACTGGGCTGATTATGGCTCGCATTGCTGTCGATACCGCTTCACAGACCGATTCGAACGTGAATTCGCTCCCGCCAATCGTGTTCTCGACCAACTGGAACTACGTTGGTGGGCTTATTGGAGTGCTGGCACTCGCAGCAATTGTGATTATGATTTTGGACATTATTTCGGTACGGCGAATCGACATCGCCCAAACCGTGCGAACTTCAGGGAAGAGTGGCTGATATGGGACCACGATCATTTCTTGAATTTGTTGGGCGCCGAACCCGTTCTCACTGGCCGATGCTTTCGGTTGTTTCGGTTGGTGTGATTGCCGCCGTGGTGACTATCGCTGCGAGCGTTATCTACTTCGATTCGCTTGGTGATATTGCGCTTACCCGTGAAATATCACTGGACACGAGCGTTAGTCACGACATTGTCATTAGAGGGCGAGAAGTCGACATTGATGCTTCGAGTAACCAGGAGCTTCTTGAGTTAGTCGATGTAGCGGTTAACGAAATCGCTTCATCGATAATTATCGGAAAAACGCTTGCTTATGGATCACCAACGTTACTTATGCAGCAGGACGAGATGGGTGAAACGGAGATTGACGATTCGCTGCGGGCGGTGCTGATAAACGCACCCGAGCTGCGTGGTAATTCGGTTCTTACGAGGGGTACATGGCCATCATCCAACGTAACCGTTGGTGAGTTTGAACCGGGCCAGATGTTGATCGAAGTTGCGCTAGATGAGGTTGTTGCAGCCGAGTTCGG
>Ga0114993_10004626_pt1 | contig 13593 bp, 11 predicted proteins | sample ArcticOcean_MG_C_FD_87042 | JGI IMG/M metagenome (GOLD analysis project Ga0114993, IMG submission 87042) | Marine microbial communities from western Arctic Ocean - ArcticOcean_MG_CB2_150 | ecosystem: Environmental > Aquatic > Marine > Oceanic | place: Arctic Ocean: Canada Basin | collected...
AATAGAAATTACATTTGTTGGTATATAAGCCGAAACATCTCCAGCTTGCGTTTCTATTATTGGAAGGGCTGTTAAAGATCCACCTCCATGTTCATCACTAAGTTTAGCGGCTCTCTCGAGTAATCTACTGTGTAAATAAAATACATCTCCAGGATAAGCTTCCCTTCCTGGGGGTCTTCTTAATAAAAGTGACATTTGTCTATAAGCTACTGCTTGTTTAGATAAATCATCATAAATAATTAATGCATGCATTCCATTATCTCTAAAGTATTCACCCATAGTACATCCAGTATATGGTGCTAGAAATTGGAGAGGAGCTGCATCAGAAGCAGTTGCAGCTACAATTGTTGTATACTCCATTGCACCTGCTTCTTCTAAAGTTTTTTGAATTTGCCTAACTGTAGATCTTTTTTGACCTATGGCAACATAGATGCAATAAAGTTTTTGTTTTTCATTACCAGAATCGTTTATTTTTTTTTGATTTATAATAGCATCAATAGCGACTGCAGTTTTTCCAGTTTGTCTATCACCAATAATTAATTCACGTTGGCCTCTTCCAATTGGAACTAAACTATCAATTGATTTTAACCCTGTTTGCATTGGTTCACTAACTGATTTTCTTGGAATTATTCCAGGAGCTTTTACTTCAACTCTACTTCTTTTCAATTCTTTATTTAAATCACCTTTACCATCAATTGGATTTCCTAATCCATCAACAACTCTTCCTAACAATTCTTTTCCGACTGGTGTGTCTACAATTGCTCCAGTTCTTTTAACTGTATCACCTTCTTTAATAGTTCTATCATCTCCAAAAATTACGACACCTACATTTTCGCTTTCTAAGTTTAAAGCCATACCCTTAGATCCATCTGAAAATTCGACCATCTCCCCTGCTTGAACATTATCTAAACCGTATATCCTTGCAATACCGTCTCCAACAGATAAAACTTGCCCAACTTCTGATATTTCAGCTTTCTCACCAAATTTTTTTATTTGCTCTTTTAAAATTTTTGTTACTTCTGATGGGTTTATTTGCATATTATGCCTCTATCATATTACTTTCTAATTTTTGTAGTTTAGTTTTAATTGAAGTATCAACCATTACACTTCCAACCTGGATTATTAGACCTGCAATCAATTCTGGATCGTATTTATATTCAATATTTAATGGTGACTTAAAATTTTCAGACAATTCTAATTCAACTTTTTTCTTATCTTCTAATGATAATTCTTTTGATGATGTTAATTTTGCTTTTAGTTCACCTTTATTTTTTGAAACTAAATTTAAAAAATTTTCAAAGATATTGCTTAAAAAAAATAGCCTATTTTTATTAGATAGATAACCTAAAAAGTTTTTTAAAGTTTTAGAAAAGTGGTATTTGTCTGCCAACGATAACATAATGTTTTTTTTAGCATCAGGGGGTATTGTTGGGCTTAATATTATTTTTTTAAAATCATTGCTTTCAAGTAATAACTTTTTAATACCTTTTACCTGTTCCTCAATTTTATTTAATTCAGAATTTTCTTCTCCAAGCTCATAAAGAGCTAGGGCATAGCTTTTTGATGTTGAACCTGAAAATGTTGACTTTGAACTCAAATTTTACTCCTTAAAAAGACTTGTTTTGTATGAGATTATTTGAATAAATTCAACATTTTCTATTGTATCTTTTTGTCTTCATTATGTAAGAAAAACGCTAGTTTAGCTGAAATTAATAGGATCAACATCAACCTCAAGTTTTATTCCAGGTATTATTTTTATTTTATTCAAAGATTGAGACAAATATTTTTGAATAAATAGTTTTTTCGGAGATCTTATTAAAATCCTACATCTATAATTTTTATTAATTTTAGTTATAGGAGCTAACACTGGACCTAAAACATTAACTTCGTTTATTTTTGGGAGCTTAGATTTAATATTTATTGCAAATTTCATAATTAGATTTTCATTTCGACCAGAAATAATTAGAGATATAAGCCTAGAAAATGGAGGTAACTTTTTATTTTTTCTTAATAAAAGTTCTTTTTTTAAAAAAGCACGAGTATTATTTTTTGATATATTTAAAAGTATTTCATCCTCGGGTGTGTAGGTTTGAAAATAAATTGAAGACGAAATTGCTTCTCTTCCAGCTCTTCCAGCTAATTGGTGGTAAAGCTGAATATTTTTTTCTGCAGATCTTAAATCATATCCATGTGATGAAAAATCGCCATCTACAACAACAATGCAATTTAACTTTGGAAAGTGAAAACCTTTAGATAATAATTGAGTTCCGATCATTATATCAATTTTTTTTTTTTCAACATTTTCTAAAAGTTCTAAGGTTTTTTTATTTTTTCCAATAGTATCACTTGAAAATACTTCAATTTTTTTATTTGGATATATTTTTTTTAGTTCTTCAAAAACTCTTTCTATTCCTGGCCCACAGAATAGTAAATCACATTTTTTCTTATCCTTACATAATCTATGTAAGGAAGACTTATATCCACAGTAGTGGCAAAGTAACTTATTCAATTTTTTATGATAGTTTAGATTAACTGAGCAATTTATGCATTGAAATTTGTAGCCACATTTTTTACAGATTACAAAGGGGGCATAACCTCTTCTATTTAAAAAAAATAAAACTTGATCTCCTTTATCTAAATATTTATTAACTTTACTAATTGTTTTTTTTGCGATCCATGATCCTTTATTTAAATTTTCAGAATGTAAATTTATAATCTCAATATTTGGCAGAGTAGCTTCTTTGTATCTCTTTTCTAATTTGGTTAGGTTGTATTTTTTATTCATAATATTATTATATGTTTCAATAGAGGGAATAGATGTTACAAGATTTATTGGAATTTTTTCTATTGAAGCTCTAGTAATAGCCATGTCCCTTGCATTATAAGAAACGCCCTCGTCTTGTTTGTATGATGCATCATGCTCTTCATCAACGATAATTATACCTAACTTATTAAATGGTAAAAAAAGTGATGATCTTGCTCCAATTACTATTTTAATTTCTCCTTCAGTAACTCCTTTCCAAATTATTTTTTTATTTTTTTTTGTAGTACCTGAATGCCAAACGGCAGGTTCTGCTCCAAAAAATTCTTTAAATCTTTTACTAAACTGATTTGTTAATGCTATTTCTGGAAGTAATATTAGCGCTTGAAACCCAGCATCAATAAGATCTCTTATTCTTTCAAAATATACAAGCGTTTTACCTGATCCAGTAACACCTTCTAAAACAGTAACACTATAGTTATTTCCAAGACTTCTAATAAAAGTAAGTGATTTTTTCTGCTCCAAATTTAATGAAAATTTACTTATTTTTTTTTTTATTTCAAATTTACAAAAATCTTTATCAAAACTTTTTTCAACTACATCTTTATTTAAGAGACACATTTTTAATGACATGCCTAAAGGAACTAGATTGTACTTTGAAAACCATGATATAAATTCAATCATGGATTTGTTCAAACTTTTAACTTTTATTTTTTTAAATATTTTTTTAATTTTAAATTTTTTATTAGTTTTTTGCTCATATGGCCAAATTACACCTGTTACTTCGGCTGATCCAAATGGAGCTTTTACAAAATCACCCGGATTTAGTTTTTGTGAAGTTTGATTTTCGTAAGTAAATGGATAATCAAAAATTTTAGGAAATAGGACAGCTACTTTCATTTAAATTTAATTTTTTTTCTAAATTTTTTTTTAATGTTTTTATCAAAAAGTTTTTTTAAATCTAGTAAGTTTTTATTTTTTATTCTAAATTCTAATAGTTTCCAAACATAAGGTATAAACTTCAAATAATTCCTTTTTTTATCTCTTATTGCGAGTCTAGAAAAAATACCGATTATTTTTAAACTTCTCTGAACTGACAATATACTAAAATCATTTAAAAAATTATTAGCATTTTCTTCGGTTATTTTTGGATTTTTTTTAATATAGTAATTGTAAACTTCATTTTTCAATTTATTAGAAGTTCTTATTCTTGCGTCATCAATTAAAGAAGCTAAATCATAAGCGGGATTTCCAACTACTGCATCTTGATTATCAATTACACCTATTTTCCTACGATGCTTTATTAAATTTTGAACATGGTAATCTCTATGTACAAAACATGTATTGGGAAAACTTAATTGATTGTATAGAATTAATAAAATTTTTTTTGCTTTTTTTTCAATTTTTTTTTTTTTTTTTTTTATTTATTTTTTTTTTTTTTTTACCCAAGATGTTTGGCAAGTACCATTTAAAAAATAAATCTGACTCTTTGTGCAACAGCTTATTAGAATAGTTTTTAAAATAGTGAGACTTATTAATAAAGTTCTTTATACTTAATTTTGGTTTTATTTTTTGAATTTTTAAAAGTAGATCTACTAATTTTTTATAAACTTTTATTTTATTTTTTGATTTTAATAATATTTTATGAAAAGTTAAATCTCCAAAATCTTCAATAACAATTATTCCTTTTTCATAATTGTGGGCAAAAAGTTTAGGTGCTAAAATTTTATTATTTCTTAAAAATTTGTTAACTGCCGTGTAAACAGCTAAATTTTTATATTTATCACTTTTAGCATATACAATAATTTTATTTTTTTTTTTTGAAACAATCCGACTAAATATTCTTGAAGAAGCATCGCCTGTAATTGGTAAAATTTTAATTTTCATATAATCTATAATCTATAATCTTTCCATTTTCCAAATCCAACAAACTTTATCTCTCTAGAATTCACTAACTTTGAATATTGAAACAAAATTTCAATTCTATTCTTGGGTTTTGTTTTGATTAGCTCTGGCCATTCTATAATTTTAATATGACTTTTAGGGTTTTCAAATATCCCTAATTCTAAAATGTCATTGTAATTTTTTAATCTATAGAGATCATAGTGCTGAACCTGCGTTTTTCCAATACTATAATCATAAACAATATTGAACGTAGGACTTAATATGTTGCTTTTTATTAAACCGTTTGCAGTTTCAAGATGATTAATTAAAAAACGAACAAAAGTCGTTTTTCCCACTCCAATTTCTCCGTAAAGAAAAATCGTATCCCCATTTTTAATATTCTTGGAAACTTTTTTAGAAAAGTTTTTTGTGGCTTTTATTGAGCTTAATTTCATTAAACTACTAAGCTTTTAGTAGCGATAACTATCCGGTTTATAGGGACCTTTTGTGTCTACATTAATATAATCAGCTTGTTCTTTTGTCAGCTTAGTTAATTTGGCTCCGACTTTCTCTAAATGAAGAGTAGCAACTTTTTCATCTAAATATTTTGGCAAAACGTAAACTTTTTTTTCATATTTTTCAGAATTATTCCAAAGCTCTATTTGAGCAATTGTTTGGTTGGTAAAAGATGCACTCATTACAAAACTTGGGTGTCCTGTTGCACAACCTAAATTAACCAGTCTACCTTCAGCTAACAATATAATTCTTTTTTTACTTGGCAACTCTATTTCATGAACTTGTGGTTTGATTTCTGACCATTTATAATTTTTAAGTGCCTCTACCTGAATTTCATTATCAAAATGACCTATGTTGCAAAGAATAGCTCTATCTTTCATCATTCTCATATGGTCAGCAGTAACTATATCTTTATTTCCAGTGGCCGTAACAACTATATCTGCGTCTTTAATAGCCTCATCCATTAGTACTACTTCATATCCTTCCATGGCAGCTTGTAAAGCACATATTGGATCAGCCTCAGTAACTAAAACTCTTGCTCCATTTTGTTTTAAGGATGCTGCGCTACCTTTCCCAACATCTCCAAATCCGGCAACTACTGCAACTTTGCCTGAAACCATAACATCAGTTGCTCTTTTGATTCCATCAACTAAACTTTCTCGACATCCATATAAATTATCAAACTTAGATTTTGTTACGGAATCATTTACGTTTATTGCTGGAATTAATAATGTTTTTTGTGCTTCCATTTTTTTAAGAGCCAAAACTCCGGTTGTTGTTTCCTCTGAAACTCCTTTAATTGATTTTAGCATCTCTTTATATTCTTTATGCATTAAAGCAGTAAGATCCCCGCCATCGTCTAAGATCATATTTGCTTTCCAATCTTTTTTACCTTCTATTGTTTGTTTCACACACCACCAGTATTCTTCTTCTGTTTCACCTTTCCATGCAAAAACAGGTATTCCAGCTTTAGCTATTGCAGCAGCAGCATGATCTTGTGTTGAAAAAATATTACATGACGACCATCTTACTTCTGCACCAAGCTCAACTAGAGTTTCTATTAAAACTGCAGTTTGAATTGTCATATGCAAACAGCCAAGAATTTTAGCTCCTTTTAGAGGAGATTTTCCTTCATACTCTTTTCTTAATGCCATTAAACCTGGCATTTCAGTCTCAGCTAATGAAATTTCTTTTCTTCCAAAATCCGCTAAACCAATATCTTTTACTTTAAAATCTTCTGACATAATTTTCATCTATTTAACAATTAAATATAAATTTATCAACTTATAGCTTCGTCTTAATTATTTATAAATTGGCAGTAATACCTTTAACTTTGCTCCTTTTTTTTCACTAACAGACGTATTAGAAGCTAAAATTGATCCTCCATGCAATTCTACAATATTTTTTACTATATTTAGTCCTAAGCCTGAATGTTCACCAAATTTTTCGGGTCTATTGCTATAAAATCTATTAAAAATTTTATTAATATTTTTTTCATTAAAACCAGGTCCTTCATCCTTAATGATTAACTGAGCTTTGTTATCTTCAATAGCGCATATAACTGATATTTTACTATTAGTTGGACTAAACGATACTGCATTTTCTAAAAGATTTGCAATAATTTGCTCAAGTTTACTTTCCACCCCTAATACATTTAATTTTGAGCCGTTTAGATTTGAAACATCTATATTTATTGAGATATTTTTATTTAAATTTATTAGGTCACTATTAAAATCCTCAGCAACGGAATTAATAACATTTAGCAAATCAATTTTAATCATTTTTGCTCTAGATAAAGATGCTTCATCTTTTAACATTTGAGAGTAATCAGTAATTAATCTTTCTATACGCTCTACATCATGACTTATAACTTTAATTAATTTTTTTCTCTTATCGCTTTGATGTGTATTTTCTAATACTTCTGATGCTCCCTTTAAAGAAGTTAAAGGATTTCTTATTTCGTGAGCTAAATCTGAAGAAAATGTTTCGGCTATATCAATCCTCTTGTAAAGATTTTCTGTCATCTCAGTTAAAGATCTTGATAACTGCCCCACTTCATCTTTCCTAAGTAAATATTTTTCATGTTTATCTATTTTTTTATCTTTTTCTTTAATTGCTTTTGTATATACAACTAAAGATCTAATAGGCTTTAAAATATATTTATTTAAAAAAACTGAAAATATAATAATTACCAAAGCTACAAAAAAAACTGTTCTTAATATAAAATTATTTCTTTCTTCAACGGCAACTAATATATCGTTAGCAATTTCTGATACAATTATATATCCTTTGCGTTTGTTATTAGGTTTGACTGGCTTAATTGTCATTACATAAAAATTGTTATTAATAGTTTCGCTAATTACTAATTTTTCATCCTTATTATTATCTTTAGAATATTTTTTTATATAATTTAAAGTGTTAAAATTAACTGTTTTGCTGACAGTTAAACTATTATCAACATTTATATCTTCGCTAATTTTATCAATCGATGTTTCTTGAACATCTTGATTCGAAACTGCAATGTTTTGGGCTAGATCTAAAGTGTCAGTATCAGCTAATAAATTTGGAGCTAAATCATAAAATTGAACTCTATCTAAATTTTGAAACAAAAATCTATTAGATAATAAAAACTGAGTCATAGTTTCTTTAGTGAATTTAATATTTAATCTATTTATATGATCTGACGTATTATTTATGATTTTTGAATGTTGATTTGATCTATTTTTTACTAAATTTGGTTTAATGGCTTTGAGATATAAGAATGTGAAAATGCCAAGTACTAAAAAAACTATTAAATTGAAAACTAAAAAATTTTTTAAAATGGAACTTGATCTAAAAAAACTAGATATCATTAACTAACATTCCATCTATAGCCACTTCCATATCTAGTTTCGATTGCGGAAAAATTTTGGTCTACTTTTTTAAATTTTTTTCTAATTCTTTTTACATGGCTATCTATAGTTCTATCTTCTATATCATTATTATCTTTGTATGCTATATCCATTAACTGAGCTCTTTCCTTTATCACTCCTGGTCTTTTTGCCAATTCTTTAACAATTAAAAATTCTGTTGTAGTTAATTTTTCTGGAAGTGATTTTCCATTCCATTCACATTCAAGCTGAGACGGATCTAACATTAGCTTTCCATGCTTAATAAGACTTCTTATATCTTCTACAGTGTCTATTTTTTTTCTTAATTGAACTTTTATTCTCTCAATTAAAACTTTAATAGAAAAACCACCAGATTTTTTTATAAAATCATCTGCTCCAAGTTTTAAACCTAATAATTCATCAACTTCCTCATCTTTAGAAGTTAAAAACATTATAGGAATTGAAGTTTTTTTTCTTAATCTTTTAAGAAGCTCTTCCCCATCCATTCTTGGCATTTTAATATCTATAATTGCTAAGTCCGGAGGATTTCTGCTTATACCTACTAAAGCATTCTCAGCATCAATATAAGTTTGAACTTTAAATCCTTCATTTTCTAAAGCCATACTTATACTTGTCAGTATGTTTCTATCATCATCTACTAATGCAATTGTATGACTCATAATTAATAATATATTCTATATAAAAATACTAAATTGTCACAAATTGGGCAAGGGCTTGAGATATTAATGAACTTCACCCCAATTGTATCCTGAATTCACATTTACTTCTAAAGGAATTGAAAACATATGATATTCAGAGCTTGAAATTGAAACCATAGCATCTTTAACAGTTTTTTCTATATATGATTTATTTTTTTCGAGGCATTCAAATATCAGCTCATCATGAATCTGCAATAACATTTTTGTTTGAAATTTTTTATCATCTTCAATCAACTTATTGATTTTAATCATTGCTAATCTTATTATGTCAGCAGCTGAGCCTTGTATTGGCGCATTTATTGCTGCTCTTTCTTGAAAGCTCCGGATGCTAAAATTTTTATCATTAATATTTTTAAGATGAATTCTTCTTCCAAAAATATTGCTAACATAGCCATGTTTTCTACAAGTTTTTATTGTTGAATTCATATAATCTTTTATTTCAGGAAATTTTTTAAAATAAGAGTTTATAAAATCTAAAGCTTCTTGATTTGATACTGAAATTTGCTTAGCTAAACCATACTGTGTGATTCCATAAATTATACCAAAATTTATTGCTTTAGCTTTCCTTCTAAGATCATCGTTAATTTTATTAAATGGCAAATTAAAAACCTGACTTGCGGTTAATTTATGAATGTCTTCATTGTTTTTAAAAGCTTTTTTTAATTCTTTTACATCAGCCATATCAGCTAAAATTCTCATTTCTATCTGATTGTAGTCAGCTGAAACTAAAATATTATTTTTGTCAGCAATAAAAGCTTTTCTAATTTCTTTTCCTTCTTCCGATTTAATTGGAATATTTTGTAAGTTTGGATTGCTGGAAGCTAACCTACCTGTGTTTGTAGCTGCTAATAAAAATGATGTATGTACTCTTTTCGTCTTTTTGCTTATATGATCTTGCAATGCATCTGAATAGGTATTTTTTAGTTTGGAAATTTGTCTCCATTCTAATACTAATCTAGGAAATTTATGACCAGTAAGAGAAAGATCTTCAAGTATGCTTGCACTTGTGGCTAAACTACCTTTCTTTGTTTTTTTTAATTTAGCAATTTTCAGTTCATTATAAATTATTTCGCCAAGTTGTTTTGGTGAACCAATATTAAAATCTTTACCTGCTATTGAATAAATTTTTTTTTCTATTTTTTTTAGTTTTTCTTCGAATTTTTTAGAAAGTTTTTTAAGATATATATTATCAACTTTAATACCATTAAATTCTAATTTGGAGAGCAGTTCTATCATTGGTTTTTCAAAAACCTCATAAATTTTATTTAATTTTTCGTCATTAAGTTTTACCTTGAGGTGATTGTAAAGTCTTAAAGTTACATCAGCATCTTCTGCAGCATATTCTGTAGCTTTCTTTAATTCAATGTCAGAAAAGTTTAATTTATTTTTCCCAGTTCCAACTAAATCTTTATAGGAAATAGTTTTGTGATTTAGATGAATTTCAGAAAGTGTATCTAGGTTATGTCTATTAGTTCCTGCATCTAAGGTATATGAGATTAACATTACATCTTCTATAGGATTAACATTAATTCCATTTTGCCTAAGAACAATGAGATCAAATTTAATATTTTGACCAACTTTTTTTATACTAGAATCTTCTAATATTGTTTTAATTTTTTTTAGGACTAATTCTTTTTTTAAACCTTTAATATTCTTATGAGCTAATGGTATATAGCAAGCTTTATTGGGCGCATAACTAAATGAAACTCCAACTAGATCTGTTTCTAAAGGATTCAAAGATGATGTTTCTGTGTCTACAGCAATAGTTGATTTTTCATTTAAAATTTTTATCCACTTATCTAAAATTTTTTCATCTGTAATACTTTCATAGTCTTGAGTATTAATTTCAGATATTTTTACTTTTGAAATATTTGGTATAATATTGGAATTGTCCACTTCTCCATAAAAACTTATTGCCCGACTTAGAAGTCGATTAAACTCCATCTCTCTTAAAAAATCATAAAGTTTTTCTTTTTGTACTGCTTTTAAAATAAAACTACTTAACTCATCTTTAATAGGAACGTCATCTTTGAGTGTAACTAATTTTTTACTTAAGAGAGCTTTGTCTTTATTTGCTAACAAAGTCTCTCTTCTTTTGTTTTGGGGAATTTCACTAGCTTTTTTAAGTAGAATATCTAAAGTTTTATATTTATTAATAAGCTCAGATGCAGTCTTTACTCCAATGCCTGGAACTCCTGGAACATTATCTGAAGAATCTCCAGCTAACGACTGAACATCTATAACCTGATTGGGCTTTACACCAAATTTTTCAATAACTTCTTTTTCTCCTAATACTTTACTTTTCATAGGATCGTATAACCTAACTTTATCAGATACTAGCTGCATCAAATCTTTATCTGATGAAATAATTGTTACTTTGGCTCCTGCCGCAATAATTTTTTTGGAATAAGTTGCTATCAAGTCATCGGCTTCATAATTAATTAGTTCTATAGATGGTAAATTAAATGCTTTTACAGATTTTCTAATATACTCAAATTGAGGAGCTAAATCATCCGGCGCTTCTGATCTATTAGCTTTATACTCACTATAAATATCATTTCTAAAGTTTTTTCTCGCAGAATCAAATATCACTGCAAAATGCGTTGGTTTATTAATCGAATCGTCTGATCTCGAATCTTCTAATAATTTAAATAACATTGAACAAAAACCACTAACTGCGCCTGTTGGCAGACCGTCACTTTTTCTAGAAAGCGGAGGTAAAGCATAATAGGCTCTAAAAATATAACCCGAACCGTCTATAAGGTAAAAGTGATCTGTTTTTTTTATGGAATCCATAGAATAATATTAAACTATTTTAATTACTGTTATAGATATATAAAAGTTAAATCATCATGGATAAAAAGAACGCATTAAAAGTAGAAAAATTAACCAAAATCTATTCTAAAAAAACTACAAATCAGATTGTAGCATTGAATAATTTAAACTTAGAGGTGAAAGAGGGTGAAATTTTTGGATTGTTAGGACCCAATGGAGCTGGAAAAACAACTTTTCTTAATATTCTTGCAGGAATGGTAATAAAAAATTCAGGCAGTGTAAATGTTTGGGGTTTTGATTTAGATAAAAATCCAAGACAAGTCAGATCTTCCATTGGGATTGTTCCTCAAGAGGTAAACCTTGATGCATTTTTTAGTCCTAGAAAACTTTTAGAACTTCAAGCTGGATTATATGGAATACCAAAAAAAGATAGAATAACAGATACAATACTAAGAATGGTATCACTTGAAAGTCAGGCTGACTCATATGCTAGAAGTTTATCAGGAGGGATGAAAAGAAGATTATTAATTGCAAAAGCAATGGTGCATAGACCTCCAATTTTAGTTTTGGATGAGCCGACTGCTGGCGTCGATGTTGAATTAAAGAAAAATTTATGGAGTAATGTAAAAACTCTTAATAAAAAAGGTGTAACAATAATTTTAACTACTCACTTAATGTATGAAGCTGAAGAAATGTGCAACAGGATTGCGATTATAAACAAAGGAAATTTAATAAAACTAGATACAACAAAAAATTTGTTAGACACTATAAAAAATAAAAAAATAATTTTTAAAGTAGAAAGAATAAATAAAATAGGATTAGAAAATTTAAATGGAATTAAATTCTCCTATAGTGAAAATAACGAAATTATTACAACATATGAAAGGAAAAAACACAAAATTGATGAGATAATAAATATAATTAAAAGTGCGGGAATGGAAATCTATGACATTTCAACAGACGAAGGTAATTTAGAAGATGTATTTATTGATCTTACAAAAAGCTAGATTTAACCAAAAAAAGAAGTATGGTATAAAGAATGGAAGCAATTAAAAAAATTGAAATAAATAAAATATTAAAGATTATTTTAATAGCATTGTCAGGAACAATATTACTAACTATTTCTGCAAAAATTAAAATCCCATTCTTTCCTGTGCCACAAACTATGCAAACTCTTGTAGTTTTATTTTTAGGTATAGTATTAGGCCCTAGACTTGGATTGCTTACAGTAAGTTTATATTTATTTGAAGGTATTATTGGGTTGCCAGTTTTTTCAGGAACACCAGAAAAAGGGGTTGGTTTAATATATTTTACAGGACCAACGATGGGTTATTTAATCGGATTTTTGTTAGCGGTTTATTTAGCGGGAAACTTTAAGTATAAGGATGTTTTTAAAGGAAATATCTTAAATTTTTTAAATAATTATTTTAAATTATTATTAGCTGTAAGTTTTATATATATATTTGGTTTACTTTGGCTTGGTAGTACAATGGGTTGGGATAAACCTATATTTGAATGGGGAGCTAAACCATTTCTAATAGCTGAAAGTTTTAAACTTTTAATACTTGCAATGTTAGCAGGAAAAATAAATAAATTTAAAAAGATTATCTAGGCGATCTCTTAGAAAGAATTCTTTGCAAGGTTCTTCTGTGCATTTTTAATCTGCGAGCTGTTTCAGAAACATTTCTATTACATAATTCAAAAACTCTATGAATATGTTCCCACTTTACTCTATCAGCAGACATAGGATTTTCTGGTGGATTAGCCTTAGTTTCTGGCGAGGCTAAAAGTGCATTTTCAACATCATCTGCATTAGCAGGTTTAGGAATATAATCTATAGCACCGGCTTTTACCGCTGCAACTGCAGTAGGTATATTTCCATACCCTGTTAGCAAAATTATTCTACTATCTTTTTTTAATTTTTGAATTTCCTTAACAATTTCTAAACCATTTCCATCGTTAAGACGCAAGTCCACAACTGCAAAAGCAGGTGGTGTTTTTTGAACCATACTTATCCCCGATTTTACACTTTCAGCTTGTTGGACCTCAAATCCCTTTTTTTCCATAG
>Ga0114993_10004628_pt1 | contig 13586 bp, 14 predicted proteins | sample ArcticOcean_MG_C_FD_87042 | JGI IMG/M metagenome (GOLD analysis project Ga0114993, IMG submission 87042) | Marine microbial communities from western Arctic Ocean - ArcticOcean_MG_CB2_150 | ecosystem: Environmental > Aquatic > Marine > Oceanic | place: Arctic Ocean: Canada Basin | collected...
AACCAAAAGTCGCGCTAACCGCCTGTATGAGAAAACTCTTAACTATCTTGAACGCAATGGTTAAAAACAATGCGGTTTGGAACATAAATCATCCATTAACCTTTGACTCCCTTCACGGTTGCTGAAAGGGTAAGAGCCAATGAATAATATAACGCACGCTGGCCCCACGCCCAGTGGATTATATAACGCAATTTCATACTTGGCAAACAAGGTTGAAGATGTGAAATATCTTATAATCTGTTAATATCGCTGTTTACCCTGAAACCTTTTTGATCAAAACTTATTAATGAGAATAATACCGGCAGTAGATATAAAAGAAGGCAGGTGTGTGCGACTTTCACAGGGAAAAGCGGATCAGGAAACCGTTTATTCCAATGATCCTATCTCGATGGCCAACCATTGGGATGAAGAAGGGGCGCAGACTATTCACGTTGTGGATCTGGATGGCGCGTTCCAAGGGTTGCCCGTCAACTCTGAAATTGTAAAAAACATTATTTACGGCAGTTCTGTGGATATACAAATCGGAGGAGGAGTCCGCACTCTTGAAACCATTGAAATGTACGTTAAAGCAGGCGCATACCGGGTCATTTTAGGTACCGTTGCCCAAAAGGAACCGGAGTTTGTAGAAGAAGCCTGCCGACGTTTTCCCGGAAAAATCATTGTTGGCATTGATGCCCGAGACGGTTTAGTGGCGGTGAAAGGCTGGGTGGAAGTTTCGGAACAAAAAGCCACCGACCTGGCCCGGAAAATAAAAGGATATGGGATTGCCGGGTTTATCTTCACCGATATCAGTCGTGACGGCATGCTTCAAGGTCCTAATCTGGAAAGCATCAAAGAGTTTGCCGAGTCCGCTCAATTGCCGGTGATCGCATCGGGAGGAGTGAGCCGCCTTGAAGATATAAAAAATCTTGCCAAGCTGGAGCCCTATGGCGTTGAAGGCGTGATCATCGGCAAAGCCCTTTACGACAAAGCCCTTTCCTTTAAGGAGGCTCGGGATATTCTCCATGCTAGCTAAACGCATCATACCCTGTCTGGATGTCAAAGATGGCCGCGTGGTCAAGGGGGTCAACTTTGTCAATCTCCGCGATGCCGGCGACCCGGTTGAAATCGCTTCTGCCTATGAAAGCGAGGGTGCTGACGAACTAACCTTCTTAGACATTACCGCCTCGCACGAAAAGCGAGACATTATTCTGGATGTGGTCGCTCGCACAGCCGAAAAAGTATTCATGCCATTGACAGTTGGTGGAGGCGTACGCACCCTGGATGATATTCGTAATCTTCTGAAAGCCGGCGCTGACAAAGTCGCCATCAACACCGCCGCCGTCAAGGACCCGGACTTCGTGCAACGCGCGGCAAAACGTTTTGGCTGCCAATGTATCGTGGTCGCCATTGATGCCAAGCAGGTGCAATCTTCCGAGGGCCAATCCATCCATCCTGAATGGGCTTTAGAGCACCCGGACCTGTTATTGCAGGAATCCGATTCGACTCCCGTCTGGGAGGTCTACACGCATGGAGGAAGAAATCCGACCGGAATTCATGTTCAACGATGGGCGCAAAAAATGGAAGCTTATGGTGCCGGAGAAATTTTACTCACCAGCATGGACCGCGATGGAACCAAGGCCGGATACGACATAGAACTCAACCGAACGGTTTCAGAGTCAATCACCATTCCCCTTATCGCCTCAGGAGGCGCGGGAACCCTTGAGCACCTATATGAAGGTATTGTAAAAGGAAAAGCCTCTGCGGTGCTGGCCGCTTCCATTTTTCACTTTAAAGAATTCACCATTCAAGAAACCAAAGCTTTCCTGCAAGCCAAAGGCGTAACGGTCAGGCCCGGCTAACCCCACAGTGCTTCAGTTCCAGGGTTTTGGCTTCGCTGTCCAGCGTGGCTGATGTCTCTAAAGGAAGAGTCCAGACTTCTTTGCCATGACCTATGGGGCAATGAGTCAGAATCGGAAACCCCGGATTCGGAAAAAGATCCGTTAAAATATCCGCAATCGTCCCCTCTCCCTGGCGTTGCGGACGGCAGTTGACCATTTCCCCGAAAATAATCCCGCGCACCCCCTTAAACATACCCGCATTTTTTAACTGCCACAGCATTCCATCGACCCGGTACAAAGGTTCGTTGACATCTTCTATCAATAAAATCCTGTTGCGAGTATTAATTTCATACGGAGTACCTAACGAACGGCATAACAAGGTCAGACAACCTCCGGTCAGTTTTCCCTGTGCCACTCCCTGGGAAAAAACTTTCGCTCGGGGAGCATGGAAATTCCTGCCTTTGACAGAGCCTGTCAACAATCCCTTAAATTGCCGTTGCGACTGTTTCATTTCAGCTCGACCAAAACTTCCGGCGACCATGGGGCCGTGAAATGCGATCAGTCCGCATTTTTGCACCAGAAAATGTAGCAGCAGAGTAATATCGCTGGACCCCACCACAACTTTCGCATTAGCCCGGATCGTTCCAGGCTTTAGATGAGGAAGAACGCGATTGGTGCCATACCCACCCCGGGCGCAAAAAATTGCCCGGACTTGGGGGTCGCGGAACATATCCATGAGATCCTGGGCTCGATCCTTGTCGGGGCCTGCCATAAAACGGGAACGGGCATGGACATGCCTGCCCAACAAGGGTTCAAACCCCATGCCGCGGATCACCTCCAACCCGGTTTCCAACTGGCTCCTGTCCACCGGACCGGCAGGGGCTACCACACCCACAATATCTCCTTGTTTCAATTGGGGCGGCCGGATGAGGGTACGAATCGATTTCGACATTACAAATCACCTTCGAAAGGTTACAATACCGGTTTTAAAGGAACCCTATCCTTACATGTAGAAAAATGGTTTCTGTCACCGCTATTATTCAAGCCAGAATGGGATCTACCCGGTTTCCCGGTAAAAGCCTGCGCTCGATCGCCGGCCTTCCCATGCTGGAGCATATCATTATTCGTTTAAAACAGGTGCCGGAAATTGACCTCATCCTCCTGGCAATTCCCCAAAATGAATCAGAATCCCCATTGATTGAGTTTGCCCGCCGACTCCCTGTTCCTGTATTCCAAGGATCGGAAGAAGATGTTCTAGATCGCTTCATTAAAGCGGCAGAGAGTGTCCAAACCGAACAGGTGGTTCGGGTCTGCGGCGACGACCCCCTTATAGATATACCGCTTCTGCGTTCTTTAATTCAGGCCCATTTGCTGGACAAGGCCGACTATACCCTGCCCCAGGATCCTGTTCCTCTGGGAAGCTCCTGCGAAATCATTCGCCTTGAAGCCTTGAAAAAGGTCGGCGAACTGGCACAAGGCTCGATCTATCGTGAGCATGTCACCACCTGGTTTCACGACCATGCTTCTTCTTTCAGAATCAAACGCGTTAACGCCCCGGATTATTTAAAAGATCGCACCTTCCGCCTGACTGTGGATACGGACCAGGATTTCCAGCTTATGGAAGAGCTTTTTAATAACCTTCCTCACTCTCCTGATTCTCCGCTGAATCTTAAGACAGCAATTGATTACCTGATTGCCCACCCCGAAACAGCTGCCTTAAACATTGATATTCCGCAAAAAAACTGGCGGCAAGAAAATCATTAATTTTTTTATTTTCGTTAAAGTTCTAAGATTTTCTACCGATAAACTGAATTAAGCAGGGTTGTCCCCAAGGATTGTGGAGCAACAAAGCGCATTGACAAACCCGGGGTTTTTGCTTTATGGGTTTGAAAATAAAGGTGGAATGCTGAGGAGAGCCACCCTAAATAAAGACTCTTCAGGGGCAGTAGTAAACATTTAAAACCGAATATTAGCGGTAAATTAATTCCAACTCATGGTGGAGGATTAGGAATATGCCAGTACGTATTTTCAACAATATAGCTTCGCTTAACGCCCAGAGAATCTTGGGCATCAATAACGACCGCCTTGCATTATCAGTAGAGCGTATTTCATCTGGTATCCGGGTCAATAGAGCTTCCGATGACGCGGCTGGACTGGGTATTTCAGAAGCCTTGCGTTCTGATATTCGTGCCCTTCGGCAGGCCGTTCGAAACTCAAACGACGGTATCGCCCTCATCAACGTGGCTGAAGGTGCGCTCAATGAGCAATCGAGCATCCTGATCCGGCTCCGGGAACTGGCCTCTCAGGCCGCAACCGGTACTGTAGGTTCCACAGAACGTGCAACCATCCAACTAGAGTTTACCGCTCTAAGTAATGAAATCGACCGTATTTCGGCAACCACACAGTTTAATGGACAGGGACTGGTAGACGGTTCTCTGGCTTCTACTGTATCGAGTGCAAACCAGGTTCTTATCCAGGTAGGCATTGACAGTGGCACCAACAGCCGAATTAACCTGAATGAGCAAATCAACCTTACTGCGGTTACTTCTTCGAGTCTGGGAATCGATACCCTTTCCGTCACTGCGGCGGCCCAAGCCTTGACCACTCTGGATACAATCAATACCGCTATCTCCCAGGTTACTCAGGCCCGTGGTCAAGTGGGTGCGGTGCAAAACAGGTTGACTCGATCTGTAGGAAACCTTTCTGTTTCAATTGAAAACCTGCAAGCCGCAGAATCCTCTATCCGGGATGCGGATATCGCCAAGGAAATCGCGGACCTGACCCGAAACCAGATTCTCGTGCAATCTGCAACGGCAATGGTCGGTCAGGCAAACCTGATTCCACAGTCAATTCTGCTGTTACTGGCTTAATCGATTTTTTCACCGATTTTATCCATCTAACGTCAGGAGCCTGTCATGGATCAGAAAACAATTGCCGGTACTGCGTACAAAGTTGGGGATATCGAGCCCGGCTTGGAAATTTCTGGATTGGAGTTTTTAAAATTCACCAATCCGGAAACCAACCTTAAAAACCTGAATCAGGCCATTCACAATGTTTTGTTGGGAATGGAGCTGGTCTCTGTAGTGGGCAATGCTTGCAGTGAGATGGAAGCTATCCTGTCCCAGCTCAAGCAATGGGTATCCCCCTCATCTAATCCGGAAGAAAAGGTCCTGTTGGATGTCAAAATCTCCCTGAAATTGAGGGAGTTGGACCAAGTGGCAGAAACCTTTAACCATAAAGGGCAGAAACTTCTTGATGGTGCGTTATCCGCTTCGGCGAAAACCGAAACGCATTCCTATCTGGTTGTGGGAGCAAATGGTTCGCCTGAAAACCGGATCAATCTCAATACCAGCCTGAACATCCCTCCCATTACCTCAAAAACTCTGGGCTGGGGGGCTTTATCACCTTGTTCTCCTCGAAAGGGATTAAAAGGGTTAATGGTTCTGGAAAACGCTTTGGCAATCATAAACCGCTTGAAGCAAAGATCCGGAGCCTTGAAAACTCATCTACAGGAAATTCAAAAAAATCTGGCTACCGCCATTGAGAATCACCGCGCGGCAAACTCCGCTCCCGGTTCCTATGAGCAAGCCAGGGAATTCCTGCGGGCGGCAAGCAATTTAATAAAAAAGAACAAAAGAGAATATTAAAGAGGGCGACCTCTTTAATATTTCCGCACAACGAAATGTGCGATAAAAACCTCAAGGAAGGAAAACAACATGGCTACCAACAGCATTTTCAATAATACCTTATCAAATACCGCTCAGAAATTTTTAGATATCAACACCCGGCGTGTTGGGCAATCCATAGAAAGGATATCATCCGGAATTCGGGTCAACAGAGCTGCGGACGATGTGGCGGGGCTCGCCATTTCCGAGGCCCTTCGGTCCGATATCCGCGTATTGAGGCAGGGAGTCCGGAACCTCAATGACGGCATTTCTCTCATCAATGTTGTGGAGGGTGCGCTCAATGAACAATCCGGCGCGGTCATCCGCCTTAATGAATTGGCCACGCAGGGAGCTTCGGAAACTCTCGGGGCGTCTGAACGCCAGACTATAAATTTGGAGATCGCCTCCCTGACGGCTGAAATTGACCGAATCGCCGCAACCACTGAATTCAACGGCAGAACCCTGCTGGATGGTTCTTTAGCTCAATCGGTCCAAGCTTCTGAACAGACTTTTATCCAGATTGGAACCGATAGCCGAAGTGCAAGCCGGATCAACCTTAATACTGAACTGAATATATCTGCCAGCAACTCCACTCAATTAGGAATAAACAATTTGTCGGTTTCTACCTGCAAAGATGCCCAATCGGCTTTGGATGATATTGCCACCGCTTTGGAGACTTTGAATTTTACCCGAGGGGGAGCCGGTGCCGTGCAAAACCGTTTTGTGAAATCGCTCGGCACACTCACAGTTGCCATCCAAAACCTGACTGCTGCGGATTCTACCCTCCGCGATGCAGACATCGCAGAAGAATTAGCCCTGCTGACCCGAAACCAGATTATCGCCATGACTTCGATAAGCATGGTTGGGCAAACCAACTTGGCAGGTAAGGATTTGTTGGATATTCTGTAATAATTTTTCTAATCTAAACCGGGACCGGGCACGAGTTATCATAAGAAAAAAACCATTTAATTTTAATGGTTTAGATAATTCAAGCCCGATTGTCCCTTAATTTAAACCCGTTCAAAACCCCCTCCCCTTCTCCCCTGCCCGAATTTTTTTTCTAAAGATACCTACTCCTTTTCCGATAGGCCTCATTGAGCATGTTTGTATCCTGAATTAGAAGTAAATCGTTAACTTGTATCAGGAGGTTACTAAAGTTTAAAAGTGGAGAAATGAATTCTTCACTAAAGGGTTAATAGCTTGGAGGCTTGTTTTGGTACGGAGACCAAAACAATAACCCGTTCATTTAATCATGGAGGATTACAATGCCAGTTCGAATCTTTAACAATATCCCCTCGCTCAATGCCCAACGAATTTTGGGTCTCAACAATGACCGCCTTGCAGTATCAGTAGAACGAATTTCATCCGGTCTCCGGATCAACAGAGCTGCCGATGATGCCGCGGGCCTGGCAATTTCCGAAGCCTTGCGATCCGATATTCGTGCCCTTCGGCAGGCCACTCGAAACGCAAATGACGGAATTTCACTCATCAACGTTACAGAAGGTGCACTCAACGAGCAGTCCAGCATCCTTATCCGGCTAAGAGAACTTTCTTCTCAGGCATCCACTGGAACGGTAGGGTCGACAGAACGCCAAACCATCCAGTTGGAATTTGACGCCCTGCGATTTGAAATCGATCGTATCGCCAACACCACCGCGTTTAACGGACAAAAACTGGTCGATGGTTCTTTGGCTTCAACAGCAAGTTCTGGTAGCCATATCCTCATTCAAGTCGGACTTGACAGCGGCGTTGACAGCCGAATTAACCTGAATACCCAGGTGAATTTGACGGCCGTAAATGCCTCCAGCCTGTTAATTGCCGAGTTGTCTTTGACCACGGCGGGGGGGGCCTTGACAGCTTTGGATGTCATTAACAGTGCGATTTCAAGCATTACCCAGTCCCGAGGTAAAGTGGGCGCCGTGCAAAACCGACTAGTTCGGACTATTTCGAACCTGTCTATTTCAGTTGAAAACCTGCAAGCCGCGGAATCCTCCATTCGGGATGCGGACATCGCCGAAGAAGTGGCCGTGTTGACTCGAAACCAGATTCTGGTGCAGGCGGCAACCGCTATGGTAGGCCAGGCGAACTTGATCCCGCAATCGGTATTACAGCTTTTAGGATAATTTTTAAAACCACAGTTTTGAAAACCAATGCGTTATTTTACTTTTCAAAAATGTTTAATTAACAGGAGGTGATTCAAATGTCATTGGACATATCCTCCTTTACGGACAGGTTAAACAACCCCGCATATGTTGCGGGACAAGCCCGAAAGGAGAACACCCGAAACGGGTTGAAAACCAACCCCGTAAAGAATCTTGATGCGAAGGAAGGCAAAGCGGATTCCATAGAAACCGGGGTGCCGGATCGCGTGGGTTCCTCAGCGGGTCACAAGGTGGATTATGAAATCGACCAGGAAACCCATGAAGTGGTCATTCGCATGGTGGACTCTGAAACGGGAGAAGTTGTCAGGCAGATACCTGGAGAAGATTTTGTGAAACTGGCTCAGCGCATTGCAGAATTTAACCGAAAATTTTTGGATCAAACCATCTAACATCTGGTTCGAATAGCATAACTGGCTCCTCCAAAAGATCCCTCAGGATGGTTTATGCGCCCTTTAGATAACTAAAGGGCGCATTTTTTTTGCCCGCCCGCCCAAAAACAAGCAAACCCTTATAAAAAATAAACTTACAAACACAACTGGTTTGTATATTTTATAAAAAATACCCCTTTTTCTCTCCTTTCCGCGCACTTCCTGAAAAAAAACTGTAAAGCTATTTTTTTCAAATCCCGATAGAAACCTTGAGTTAGTAAAACTAGAGTTCGATTTTCCTGGAGGGGATAGGTCGAGCTGGCATTGCAAACTCAAAACTTAGTAATCCTTAAAACTTTAAAAAAGAAATCGTACGGTTTAGTTTCAAGTTTCAGCAAGGATGCTGAAACCGGGAATCATCTTCATCCCTAATTATCAAGGAGGATAATAAACATGCCCATCAGAATATTTAACAACATCCCATCTTTGTCTGCCCAAAGAATTCTGGGTATCAACAACGACCGCCTGGCAACATCGGTTGAAAGGATCTCCTCCGGGATTCGCATAAATCGAGCTGCTGACGATGCTGCGGGTCTGGCCATCTCCGAGGCTTTAAGATCCGATATCCGCGCATTGCGCCAAGCGGTAAGAAACGCCAATGACGGTATCTCTCTCATCAACGTTACTGAGGGAGCCCTCAACGAACAATCAGGAATTCTAATTCGTCTCCGAGAACTGGCTTCTCAGGCCGCAACGGGAACCGTTGGGTCGACAGAACGCCAAACCATCCAGTTGGAATTTGACGCACTTCGGTTGGAAATCGACCGTATCGCCGGTACCACCGAGTTCAACGGTCAGGCACTGGTGGACGGTTCTTTGGCCTCAACCGTTGACTCCGCCAATCACATTCTTATTCAGGTCGGTATCAACAGTAATGCCGACAGCCGGATTGACCTGAATGAGCAGGTGAATTTGACGGCCGTAACTGCCTCCAGCCTGTCAATCGCCGATTTGTCTTTGACCACGGCGGGGGGGGCTTTGTCAACCCTGGACCAGATAAACTCTTCTATTTCAGTCGTGACCCAGGGGCGAGGCAAAGTAGGTGCCGTGCAAAACCGATTGGTCAGAACCATTTCGAACCTTTCTATTACTATTGAAAACCTGCAAGCCGCCGAATCGGCCATCCGTGATGCGGATATTGCCGAAGAGGTAGCACTGTTGACCCGGAACCAGATTCTGGTGCAGGCGGCAACTGCTATGGTAGGCCAGGCGAACCTGATTCCGCAATCGGTATTACAGCTTCTCCAGTAATGAAAGATTTATCTCGGAACGAAAAATTTTCACCCGAGTTAAAAAAGCAAGGAAGCTGAAACTTAAAAATTAACTACCAGAACTTTTCAGGGAGGAAAAGAAAATGGTCGCATTAACCATAAACACAAATCTGGCTTCGCTGAACTCACAACGAGTTCTCGAGTTAAGCCGTGTCCAGCTCAGGCAATCCATTACCCGACTGGCTTCAGGTGTCAAAATTTCAGGTGCCTCCGATGGTGTCGCAGAGCTTGCCCTCAGTGAAAGTATTCGTTCAGACGTCCGGGCCTTGCAACAAGGTTCCAGAAATCTCAATGACGGTCTGGCTTTGATCCGTACTGCGGAAGCCGCTTTGAATGACATTTCGGGCACCTTCATCCGACTTCGAGAGCTGGCATCTCAAGCGGCTAACGGAACTGTCGGTGGCACTGAAAGACAAACCATTAACCTTGAATATCAAAATCTATTGGCCGAACTGGACAGAATCTCAAACTCGACATCATTTCGGGACACAATACTTCTGGATGGGACGCTGGCAAAAAGTGCCTCGGAACATCTGGTTCTCCAAGTGGGAGTCGATTCCACATCTGAAAATCAGATGGATCTGAACAATGAACTTGACCTGACCCAGGTAAGTCGGGCGGGTTTTAACTTGGGAGATTCAAACGTTACATCCCAGGGTGCCGCCTTTCTAGCCCTCAATGATTTAACATCCTCTATCGATACCTTGATTGAAATCCGCAGCAGGGCGGGCAGTACACAAATTCGCCTGACTTCTGCTTTGAACAACCTCAATTCGCAAATCGAGAATTTGACGGGGGCGGTATCAACCATTCGAGACGCTAATATAGCAGAGGAGCTGGCCGCCCTGACCAAAAACCAGATTCTGGTTCAGGCAGGCGCCGCTATGCTTGGACAGGCCAATCTGATTCCTCAAGCAGTTTTGACACTGTTTGAAGGAATTCAATAATGTAAATGATGAGATGAGGGAGGCTTGAACTTCCCTGCATTTCGTTCAACAATAATTTGGAGATTTAAAATGCCATTAACCATTTTTCCAAAAGCGTTTAATGTGGGCTTTTCGCCCCAGTATCAACCTCCAAAATCGCAAGTGCAAGGAACCGCAGACCCTCCGCAGGTAGATTCCAGTGGGCAGGTTTCAGGCAACCCGACCGAACTGAATACGGTGAAAATCATTTCCGATGACAACGATATTTCCTCTGACAATACGGGTTTGAGGGGTTCCGAAAATAAAACCCGGGTCCGCATAGATCCCGAATCCCAGGAAGTCATCATCGAAGTCGTCAATGATAAAACAGGTAAAGAGGTTCGCCAGATACCCGGGGAGCAACAACTGCGCCTCAGTAAAGGAATCAGCGAATACAATAACTTGGCCTTCAATCACGACCGACCCGTTTAACCTTCCATCCGAACCGCAAACCGGGGCCATTTGCAAAAGGCCCCGGACAGCAAAATCATTCTCGTTAAAACAGGAATGATTTTGCTTTGCAATCCCACGCGTTGTCCAAGCAAATATTTTCCGATGATCCGGTGTTATAATAATCTTGATCATTTCGGCCGTGAAAACAAATCTTCTCTTCATGATCTCCCGTGAAAAAATTTAAAACAGGAATCGTTGGTTGCGGACGCATAGGAAGCATTTTGGAAGAAGATCCCTTACGCGGCAAACCTTGCACCCACGCCGGAGGCTTTTCAGCCTTGCCCGCAATCCATTTATCCGCAGGCTGTGATATTGATCCTGAACGACTGCGGAAATTCGGAAAACGCTGGAATATAACTGGATTATATTCTGATTACAGGAAAATGTTGGAAAAGGAGAATCTGGATATCCTCTGCATCGCCACCTGGACCTCACTCCACGCAAACATGACACTTGCGGCGGCAAAGGCTGGAGTCAAAGGTATTTTCTGTGAAAAACCCATTGCGATCAATCTGATTCAAGCACGAAAAATGGTTCGTGTTTGTAAAAAAAACAATGTCTCCCTGATCATCAATCACGAAAGAAGGTGGGACGCTAACTACCAGCAAGCTCGCAAACTAATCCTCTCTGGGAAAATAGGAGAAATAAAAACTCTCATTGGCAACACCTTGAGTTGGAAACCAGGCAGATTATCTGTATCCGAACATGGCGGTGGCCCCCTCTTTCACGATGGCACTCACCTTACAGATCTCCTGCTTTTTTTCGGTGGCCCTGTTGCCTGGGTCTCAGGGCATGAAACCAGACCAGGAGGAAAAAAGTATGTCGAAGAAACTGCATATGCCATGTTGGGTTTCAAAAATGGCGCTATCGGATTTATTGAAGGTGGTGGAGCGAGAAAATATTTTAATTTCGAGTTAGATATTCAGGGTTCAGAAGGCCGATTGCTCATTGGCAATTCCGGACGAGAACTGTATGTCGCAAAAAAAAGCCAGCGTTTCACGGGCTTTCACGAACTGGAGAAAATTCCTTTTCCTGAACCTAAAAAATATGAGTCTCCCTTTATCGGAGGAGCACGCGAAATGCTTAAAACAATTCGCACAGGAAAAGCCGGGACCTCAACAGGTATCGATGGGTTACGCGCCCTTGAAATCATTTTCGCCGTTTATCAATCAGCGCAACAGAAGGGCAAACGTGTGATTGTCGGATGAATTTTAAAACCATTACATCCTACATATTAGTAACCCTGACAATCCTAATCCTGTTTACTTGTATGAAAATTCTAATGACCAGTAAGAATGAGTTCCTTTTGGCCGAAGATCACCTTGCTAAAAACGAACTTTCAAAAGCAGTCAACCATTACGAGAGGGCTTTGCGCTGGTTTTTACCTTTTTCTCGAACCCCAAACCGGGCAGCGGAAAAACTATGGGAGATCGCCCAAAACCAACAAACCCAAAACCAGAATATAGAAGCATTAAAAACCTGCCGGATTCTCCGCAGCGCTTTTTATTCTGTCCGCAGTATTTACACTCCCGGAAAAAAATGGATTCACCTTTGCAATGAAAAGATTGCCCATCTAATGGCATTTATTGAATCTCAAGAAAGACCAGGAATAACTTTTTCAGAAAAAAAATCAGAATACATGGATTTAATGGAGACAGACCGCCCTCCCTTCACCTTTCCATCTATAATGAGTGCGATTGGGTTTTTTGGATGGGTTTCAAGCATTCTGTTGTTCATCTTCAAAGCTCTCTCCCGGCAAGGCCATCTTAAAAAACGCCCTGCCATTTTATTCGTTTCCACTTTTTTGCTCTTTTACAACATATGGATTTGGGGAATGTTCAACGCATAAGCCTCGCCCGCTAAACTACTCAACATTAAAAATATTTAATTGAAAACCACACCTCTTCTATGATATTTTTTTGGCACAGTATTTTCCTGCATGATGATTCACTTCGAGTTTTCTGCTAGCCAAAAAACAAACAACCCCGCCGCAGGCGTACGGGGAATAAAACCTCCTTGTGGGACTTGAGAATCCCTTGGAAAGATACAGTCTTATGGAGAATCCGGATGATCGAGGTTGAAAATCTTACCAAGTACTACGGTCCAAGAAGGGCTATCAACAATTTAACTTTTCAAATAGCACAGGGGGAAGTCGTTGGCTTTCTAGGCCCTAACGGGGCGGGTAAAAGCACGACTATGAATATTCTTTCATGCATCCTTCCCGCATCCAGCGGGACGGCCCGAATCCGAGGATACGATACCTTTGAGCATTCGCTTGAGATCAGGAAAATAATCGGTTATCTGCCGGAAACTCCGCCGCTCTATCCGGACATGAGTGTTTGCGATTACCTGATGTTCGCCGCGCAAATCCGGGGAATGACAGGCAAGCAAACAGGAAATGCCGTAGAGAGAGTGATCGAAAGTTGTTCATTGAAAGATGTCAGCCATCGTATCATAGGACGGCTCTCTAAAGGATATCAGCAACGCGTTGGATTGGCGCAGGCCATGGTGCACGATCCTGATATTCTTATTCTTGACGAACCAACCATCGGTCTGGACCCTATTCAAATTATAGAAATCCGCAAACTGATTCAGGAGCTTGCCGTATCGCACACCATCATCCTCAGTTCACATATTCTTCCTGAAATCACACAAATATGCCAGAGGGTCATCATCATCAACGAGGGAGAAATCGCGGCGGTGGATTCCCTGGAAGGTTTGACCGCCTCACTGAGAAAAAGCGAACGTCTCTCCCTGACTGTCAGGAACGGAAATAATGCGATTGAGGAAAAATTAGCTGCCTTAGAGCAGGTGCTTTCAGT
>Ga0114993_10004630_pt1 | contig 13581 bp, 12 predicted proteins | sample ArcticOcean_MG_C_FD_87042 | JGI IMG/M metagenome (GOLD analysis project Ga0114993, IMG submission 87042) | Marine microbial communities from western Arctic Ocean - ArcticOcean_MG_CB2_150 | ecosystem: Environmental > Aquatic > Marine > Oceanic | place: Arctic Ocean: Canada Basin | collected...
ACTTGCATGTGTTAGGCGTGCCGCCAGCGTACGTTCTGAGCCATGATCAAACTCTCAAGTTTAATAACGGCGCACACTAGCTTCATATAAATAAATTAAATTATTTATACTTCTTGAAGTGTGTACGACAAATTTTGGTAACCTAACCGTCCACACTTCTCTTCTTCTTTTTTTACAATATAAAAGAGCTAAAAATGTCAATGTTAAACCGACACCTATCGGTTTAGTCATTAACATTTTAATTAACAACTCCACAATATAGCTAACAAAATTAACCTTTTTTGGGGTGTTGGACGCATACCTATAAGCTAATTCATAAGTAAATCAAGACGTATAATAGCTTAAAATAACAGTAAATTATTGGATTTTTTGGACTTTCATATATAAAATTATTATTATTAAACATAAGTATCGGTAAATAGTCTCTTTTAATTATGTATAGATTTATCTCAAAAAATTTGGAAAATAAAAAATTTCTTTTGATTTTTTTCAGTATTTTATTAATTTTTTTTCTTCTCACACTTGCTTATAAAAATAATAATTCAATTAAAAATATAAATACTAAAAACTATCAATTGAGCTTAGGAAATGAACTTATCCTGATTAAAAAATACTTTCTTAATCAAATTAAATCTCCATTTATTAACATAAATCATGAAATCAAAAGTGGAGATACTATTGGAAAAATTCTAAAAAAATATAACATTAAAAATAACGAAATTCAAAAGATCATTGATCAATATCAAAAATATGGCAAATCAAATCAGTTAGCAGTTGGAAATGTGATTAATTTAGTTATAGATAAGAGTCTATCTAAAGAAAAATATTCAATAACTAATTTTTTTATCCCAATTACTAAGAGTACAAGTATTGAAATGAAGAAAAATGAATTAGGTGCAATTGAATCAAAAAAAATTATCACACAACTATATAAAAAGACTGTTGTTGCTGAAAATATAATTGAAAATAATCTTTATTCATCTGCAATCAATTCAAAAATTAACCCGGATACTATTATTGAGTTTGCAAGAATTTTTGGTTTTGAAATTGATTTTCAAAGAGATATTAGAAAGAATGACTATTTTAAGATTGTCTACGATAAATTCTTTGACGAAAATGGAGAGTTTATAAAAAGTGGATCAATCCTATATGCACATATGACTGTTAATGGAAGAGAAATAACTCTTTATAAATTTGGAAACGACAAAAGTTATGGTTATTTTGATATTAATGGAAAAAGTGTTGAAAAAGCATTAATGAAAACTCCAATTAATGGAGCACGCTTATCTTCACCTTTTGGAATGCGAAAACATCCTATAAAAGGATTTAATAAATTACATACAGGAACTGATTTTGCTGCTCCTATGGGAACACCAATCATGGCATCGGGAAGCGGAACGATTACAAGAGCAAAATGGTGTGGTGGTGGTGGAAATTGTATAAAGATAAAACACAATTCAACTTATGAAACTATTTATGCTCATATGAAAAGTTTTGCTAAAGGAATGAAAGTTGGAAAAAAAGTTAGGCAAGGTCAAGTCATTGGATACGTTGGATCAACCGGTATGTCTACTGGACCTCACTTGCACTATGTAGTGATCGTAAATGGAAAAAAAGTTAATTCACAAAAATTAAACCTTCCGTCTGGAAAAATTTTAAAGGATAACGAAAGAAAAGAGTTTGAATTGCGAAGAATTAAAACAGATGTAATGATTGCAGAACTTTTTGCTATACAAAATTAAGTTGCTCTACTTAGCTTTTTCAAGATTACCACTGACAATAGGATTGATATTTGTATCTTTAGTTTTTTCTACTTCAGTTTTTTCTACTTCAGTTTTTTCTTGGATATTTTGATCTTTGTTATTTAATTGAGTATTTTTATTTTTTTCACTAATCAGTCTAGTGTAATGATCAGCATGTTGAAGATAGTTTTCAGATAAAGTTTTATCACCAGCAGATAAAGCTTCCTTAGCAAGAGTGCTATACTTTTCAAATAATTTTTCGGGATTGTAAACGGGCCTAAACTTATTTCTTGGTTGATCATTAAATAACTGTGACCCTGATCTTATTTGTCCATTACTGTTGTTAGAGCCATTTCCACGAGGTTGGAACCTTCGCCCACTTGATCTATATTTATTAAATTTGCTTGGTCTTCGTTGATACATATGTTGTGTTAAAAAATATTTTATTAAAAGATATGCTTAATAATGTTCATTTATATTTGGATTTGTCAAAATATTAATTTTGATTTAATTAATAATTACATTTTTGTGCTTATAATGCAACGTACATTTTTCATATAATCAAATTCTTTACTCTTCACTCTATACCCATTCTCGTTCAACAAATATAAAACTTTTTTATGTTGATTGTTACCAATTTCTATTGCAAGCAATCCACCCGTTTTTAATAGTTTTTTTGATTTAAAAATAACTTTTTTTATTACATCAAGGCCGTCTAACCCACCATTTAATGCAATTATGGGTTCATAATTACTTATATCTTTACTTAAATTTTTTAGGTCTTTCAACAATATATATGGTGGATTAGAAACAATTAAGTCGTACTTTCCACAATAGAATTTATTTATATCAGTAACCCTAAATTTTGATCTATTTAATATTTTGAGATTTTTAGAATTAGTTATAGCAACTTCAATAGCTTTTTTTGAAATATCTATACCAGTGCCTCTAGAAAGTTTTAATTCTTTTAATAAGGATAATAATATACAGCCAGAACCCGTTCCTATGTCTAATATATTTAGACTTTTATTTTTAAAAAAATTAATTAATTTATATATTATTAATTCTGTTTCTGGCCTAGGTACAAGAGTAGATTTATTAATAGAAAAATTTTGACTCCAAAACTCCTTTTGTCCTGTGATATAGGCTACAGGTTCATTATTTTTTCTTCTATTAATTGCATGGTTAAATTTTTTAATTATTTTTTTTGTTATATGAATATCATTATTAGTAATTAAAAACTCTCTTTTAACATTTAAAATATGCGAAAGTATAATTTCTGCATCTAGCTGGTGGGTAACTATATTATTTTTTTTTAGGATTTGTGAAGCGTTCTGTATAGTATTTTCTAAAATCATTTTATTGTTTCAAATTGGCTAACTTAATTTCTTGATCTTGCAATCTTAAACTTTGGCTTAATTCTTCAAAAGCATCGCCATTTAAAAACTCTTGTAATTTATGTAAAGTTAAATTTATTCTATGATCAGTAATTCTTCCTTGCGGAAAATTATAAGTTCTAATTCTTTCTGATCTATCCCCAGTTCCTATTTGATTTTTTCTATCTTTTGATCTTTCTCTATCCTTTTTTTCTCTTTCTGAGTCGTAAATTCTAGATCTTAAAATTTTCATAGCCTTAGCGCGATTTTTATGCTGAGATTTTTCATCTTGCTGACTAACAACAGTTCCAGTGGGTAAATGTGTGATCCTTACTGCACTATCAGTTGTGTTTACCGATTGTCCTCCTGGACCGCCTGATCTAAAAACATCAATTCTTAAATCTTTTTCATTAATTTTTAAATCTACTTCTTCCGCCTCTGGAAGAACTGCAACAGTTGCTGCTGATGTATGTACTCTACCTTGAGTTTCTGTTTCTGGTACTCTTTGAACTCTATGGACCCCAGACTCAAACTTTAAAAAAGAATAAATGTCAGTTCCCTTTACTAATAAAATTACCTCTTTAAAACCTCCAGCTTCACTTTTGGATATATTTATAATTTCAAGTGACCATTTTTTTTTTAAACATACTTTTTCATACATTTTATAAAGATCAGCTACAAATAATGTTGCTTCTAAACCCCCAGTTCCAGCTCTTATTTCTAGTATAGCATTCTTTCCGTCCGCTTCATCTTTGGGTAAAAGGTATATTTTAAGTTTTTGTTCATAAGTTGTTTTTATTTGTTGTAGTTGAGAAAGTTCATTCTCTGCTAATTTAATCATTTCTTCATCGCCACCTTTTTCATTTATAATTTTTTCTAACTCATTTTTTTCTTTTTCAAAATTTATATAGCCTTTTGCTTCATTAATGACTTCTCCTATACTGGAATATTCTTTTGATTTCTTAATAAATTCATCTTTATCAATATTTCCAGAAGCAAGCTCTTTTTCTAACCTACTATATGTTTTGACTATAAGTTGAACTTTTTCTACGGGAATCATTTTTAATTTAATTTTTTTTTAATTCTTGGGATTTTTTTTCTACTAATTCTACGACTTCTTCAATTATTTTACTGCTCACAACTTTGTGATGAGGTAAACCTGATATATACATCATGTGATTATCTTGACCACCGCCTGTTAATCCGATTTCTGTTTGAGCAGCCTCCCCGGGTCCATTTACCACGCATCCAATAATTGACAAAGTTATAGACTCCTTAATGTGTGAAAGTTTTTGTTCTAGAATTTTTACAGTATCAATAACTGGAAATGCTTGTCTGGCGCAAGATGGACAAGATATAATATTTATTCCTCTTTGTCTTAAATTTAGACTTTTTAAAATTTCATATCCAACTCTAACCTCCTCAACAGGATTTTCTGACAAGGAAACTCTTATGGTGTCTCCTATTCCTTCCATTAATAAAATTCCCATACCTATTGATGATTTTATGCTTCCTGAATTTAAACTGCCTGCTTCAGTAATTCCTAAATGTAGTGGATAATCAGTTATTTTAGATAAAGATTTATAAGCTTTTGTAGTTAAAAAAACATCTGAAGATTTAACGCTTATTTTAAAATTAAAAAAATCTTCGTCTTCTAAAAGTTTAATATTATTAACAGCGCTTTCAACTAATGCTTCAGGACATGGCTCTTTGTACTTATCTAGTAAATTTTTATCTAAAGAACCAGCGTTCACTCCAATTCTTAAAGAACAATTATAATCTTTTGCTGCTTTAAGCACTTCTTTTATTCTTTCTTTTGAACCAATATTTCCAGGATTTATTCTTAAACAGCTTGCCCCAGAAACTGCAGACTCTATTGCTCTTTTATAATGAAAATGGATATCAGCTATAATTGGCACGTTTATGTGTTTGATAATTTTTTTTATCGATAAACAAGATTCTTTATCTGGGCACGAAACTCTTACTAAATCTGCGCCAGCTTCTTCTAACTCACAAATTTGTTTAATAGTAGCATCAACATCAGTGGTTAAAGTATTTGTCATCGATTGAACTGATATAGGCGCATCCCCACCAATCGCAACTTTACCTACGTTAATTTTTTTGGTTTTTCGCCTTTTTATATCTCTAAATGGTCTAATACTCATTTTTAGTCTAATCCAAACGTCTTATGTAAAGCTTGTACTGCTTTTTGAGTCATGTCTTCATTAACTAAAACAGAAATTTTTATTTCTGAAGTCGAAATAGCTAAAATATTTATTTTTTCATCTGCTAAAGATCTAAACATTTTATACGTCACGCCAGATTCACTTATCATACCAGCTCCTATAATTGATACTTTTGCAAGCTTATCATCATGAGTTATTTTATTATAATTTAATTTTTTTTTATTTTTTTCAATTATATTTACAGTTTTATTCAAGTCTTCTTGTTTAATAGTAAATGTTATATTTGCATTTTTACCATTTAAAGAAGTATTTTGTATTACCATATCAATATTAATATTATTTTTTCCAATTGGTTCAAATATGTCAGCCGCAACACCAGGTTTATCTATAACTCCAACGATGGAAATTTTTGCATTACCTTTTGAATAAGCTATACTAGTTATAGCTTTTTTGTAATCAATTTCACTTTCTGGAACTATTTGCGTCCCAGAGTTTTTTGAGAAAGTTGACTTCACATTAATTGGTATATTATCTATCATCGCTGATTGGACTGCATTTGGTTGCATAACTTTTGCACCTAGAGAAGCCATTTCCAACATTTCTTCATATGAAATTTTATCAATTTTTTTTGCTTTTTTGTGTATTGATGGATCTGTAGTAAGCACCCCCTCAACATCTGTATAAATTTCACAAGAATCAGTTTTAAAAAACTTTGCTATAGCAACTGCTGATAAGTCTGAACCACCTCTTCCTAATGTGGTGATTCTATTTTTATTAGAAATTCCTTGGAATCCAGCAATTACAGCAACTCCTTTGTTAGAAATAAATTCTAAAATTTCTTTAGTTTGAATTTGTATAATTTGTGAAGCTGTATGATTATCATTTGTAATAATTGGCAACTGCCATCCCATCCAGGATCTTGCTTGAATACCCAACTCTATTAAAGCGCCAGAAAGTAATGAGCTCGAAATTTGTTCTCCTGATGATAATAGAACATCTTGTTCACTGGGGTCAAAGTTTTTACTTATAGAACTAGATTTATTTATTAAATCATTAGTTACGCCAGACATTGCAGAAACAATAATAATTATTTCATTTCCTTCTTTATGTCTTTTTTTTATTATACTGGCTACTTTCTGTATCTTTTCTATAGAACCTACAGATGTTCCACCAAATTTTAATGTTAATCTTTTCATATTTCAAAATATCTTATATACTTTACTTATTGTTTAGTAGTAAATACATATAATTATAAAATTTCACAAGCTATTCTAATAACTGATATGTCAACTACAATTGATAAAAGTGAAGTACAAAAGTTTTCTAAATTATCTAATGAGTGGTGGAATCCAAGTGGAAAATTTAAACCCTTACATCTTCTTAACCCAGCAAGAATTGCATTTATAAAAGATAAGCTAATTTCTCATTTTAAACTTGACCCAAAATCTCCTGAATCTTTAAAAAATCTTAATATTTTAGATATTGGATGTGGTGGCGGATTACTTTGTGAACCACTAAATAGATTGGGTGCCAAAATATCTGGTATAGACGCATCAGCAAATAACATAAAAGTAGCTAAGTTGCATGCAAAAGAAATGAATTTAAATATAAATTATATTCATTCATCACCTGAAAATTTTAAATTAGAAAAAAAATTTGATGTAATCCTAAATATGGAAATAGTAGAACATGTTTTTGATTTAAATTTATTTATTAAAAATTGTTCTTACTTAATAAAAAAAAATGGAATCATGTTTGTTTCAACAATAAATAAAAACTTAAAATCATACTTATTTGCTATTCTTGGTGCTGAATATGTGTTGAGGTGGCTTCCTATTGGAACGCATGATTGGGACAAGTTTGTTACACCACAAGAATTAGAAATTATATGTAAAGAAAATGATTTTACCAGAGATGAGCTTATTGGTATGAAATTTAATTTTTTACTTAAAGAATGGAAAAAAAGTCACGATTCATCAGTAAATTATATATCAACTTATTTAAAAAATTAATTTTCTGATTTATCTACCCAAGGTATAGTATCAACTTCTATTCCTTCGTCTTTTAACTCAATAGTTTCTTTTTCGGTAGCTCTACCATAAATTCCTTTTGAATTTTTTTTATCATAATGAATATTTCGGGCTTCTTTTGCAAAGTTGTCTCCAACATTGGTACAATTTTGTTCTATATACTTTCTAAATTTTAAAAGCTGTTTTTTAACATTTTTTGTTAATTTTTCTTTGTTTAACTTTTTATTAGATTTGCTTGATAAGTTGGGAGCCATAACTGATTTTTTTATAGAAGTAGAATTGCAATAAATACAATTTACAAGTTTTCTTTTGATTAAAGAATTGTACTCTTTTGAAGTAGAAAACCAGCTTTCAAATGTTTCACCACATTTGCATATTAGATTAAATTTAATCATTTAAATTATACTATTAAATTTTTTATAAAAAGAAATTATTAATTTCTATAATCAGCATTTATATCTATATAATCTTTTGTAAAATCGCATGTATAAACAGTAAAAGATCCACTTCCAAGATTTAAATTAATTTCAATATCGATTGAATCCCATTTCATATACTCCTTTAAATCACTTTCCTTATAAGACTTAGAAACTGCACTTTGCTCAGCAACTATATGATTGCCTATTTTTACTTGTATTTTATTAGCAATAATATTTTCACCTGATTTTCCAACTGCCATAACAATCCTTCCCCAATTTGGATCTTCTCCTGCTATTGCTGTTTTAAATAAAGCGGAGTTAGCGATTGAAAATCCTACGTTCTTCGCCATAGAAGTTGATCGTGCTCCAATAACATTAATTGTTATAAATTTTTTTGCACCCTCCCCATCAGAAACAATTTGTTTTGCAAGATTTAAAGACAATCTGTGTAAAGCTTTTTCAAAATCTTGTAACTTTGGATCTAAGACATTATAAATTTTAGAATTTTTAGCTTTTCCAGTTGCAAAAATTGCCACCATATCATTTGTAGACATATCTCCATCAACAGTTATTGAGTTAAAAGTTGTTGAATTAATTTTTTTTAAAATACTTTTTAAAAATACTGACGGTATATTTGCATCAGTAAAGATGAAGGCCAACATTGTAGCCATGTTAGGTGCTATCATTCCAGATCCTTTTGCTATACCTGAAATTTTTACTAACTTTGATCCTATACGACATTCTTCATATGCTACTTTTGGTCGTGTATCAGTTGTCATTATTGCGCTAGCGGCCTTAAACCAAACAAATTTATTTTGATCTACTCTTAATTTTTTTACTAATTCAGGAATATTATTTTTTATTTTTATATGAGGGTATTCTTCACCAATTACCCCGGTAGAGGCAAAAAGCAAATCTGTTATTTTTACTACATCACTAACTCCTTTAGGAGATTGCGCAGATTTTATTGTTAATGATTTAGATAAAGTTTGTGCAATTTCTTTTAAACCTTGAGCACCCTTTACTCCTGTAAAAGTGTTTGCATTTTTTGTATTAACAAAAAGAGCTTTAACAAAATGTCTTTTTACTTTTAAATTCCAATTTATACTTGCAGAAGTTACTTTTGAAGTTGTATAAACAGCAGCAAAATTAGCACCATCTTGAAAATAGTATAAGGAAATATCATCTCTACCATCACCATAAAGATCTGCTGATATGGCTGAAATTTCTAAACCATCAATCGGATGTAGTTCTTGAAATTCACCCATTTTTGACATCTTAACTTTGGGATTAAAAAAATTCTTTAAGTTTACGGTCATAAGTATTTAAAATTTATTAATAATGATTATATAAGTCCTAATTGAATTAATATAATTTATACTAAATTGCAAAAAAAAATATAACTATTTATGCTCAACATTAGCAAAATTATTGGTAAACTTGTTAAAAACTCAAGTCAGAGGGAACTCGATCGTTTAGGATTGGTCGTTCAAAAGATTAATAGTTGGGAAAGTAAAGTAAAAAAAATGCCCGATGAAAACTTTCCCACCAAAACTAATGAGCTTAAAACTAGGTTTAAAAATGGAGAAAAATTAGAAGATTTACTTCCTGAAGCTTTTGCTTACGTAAGAGAAGCTGCTCAAAGAAAATTAGGTGAGCGACACTATGATGTGCAGTTAATGGGTGGCATTATTTTACATCAAGGTAAAATAGCTGAAATGAAAACTGGAGAAGGAAAAACATTAGTATCTACCCTTCCTGTCTATTTAAATGCGCTAACAGAAAAAGGTGTCCATGTTGTTACTGTAAATGATTATTTAGCAAAAAGAGATTCCGCTTGGATGGGACAAATATATAAATTTTTAGGTTTATCTGTTGGCTGCATTACTAATGATATAATTGACGATCAAGTTAGAAAAAAAAATTATAGTTGTGACGTAACATACGGAACAAATAATGAATTTGGTTTTGATTACTTAAGAGATAATATGAAATATGAAATTGATCAAATGGTACAAAAAAAACATTCTTTTTGTATTGTTGACGAAGTTGATAGTATTCTTATAGATGAAGCTAGAACACCTCTTGTAATTTCTGGTAGCACAGAAAGTAAATCAGATCAATATATTGTAAGTAATAAGTTTATAAAACAACTTAAAAAATCTGACTATGAATTAGATGAAAAAAATAAAAATGCTATGTTATCAGAAAGTGGAATAGACAAAATAGAAAAGTTGTCAAAAGATTATGGAATTTTAAAAAATAACAATTTTTATGATCCTCAAAATATTAATTTAGTACATCACATTAACCAAGCATTACGAGCTAATTTACTTTTTCAAAAAGATACGGACTATATTGTTGTAGATGATAAGGTTCAAATAATAGATGAATTTACAGGTAGAGTTCTTGAGGGAAGAAGGTTTTCTGATGGACTCCACCAAGCCTTAGAAGCAAAAGAAAATGCAACAATCCAAGGTGAGAATCAAACTTTAGCTTCAATAACTTACCAAAACTATTTTAGACTTTATGAAAAACTTTCAGGGATGACAGGAACTGCAATGACGGAGGCTGAGGAATTTTTAGATATTTATAAACTTAAAACAGTTTCAATCCCCACAAATCAAGCAATGATAAGAGCTGATATGAACGATCAAATATTTAGAACTGAAAAAGAAAAATATAATTCAATTATTGAAAAAATAGAAAAATGTATAGAAAATAAACAACCAGTTTTAGTTGGAACGACAAGTATAGAAAAATCAGAAAAAATATCTTTGTTGCTTAACAAAAAGAAAATAGATCATAATGTATTAAATGCTAAACATCATGAAAATGAAGCAAAAATAATTTCTAAAGCTGGTAAGTTAAGTGCTGTAACAATAGCTACTAATATGGCTGGCCGTGGAACTGACATTCAATTGGGTGGTAACATAAATAAACTAGAAAATGATAAATTAAACGGTAATAAGGATTTAATTTTAAAAGAAAAAGAAGAAGTTAAAAAAACGGGAGGCTTGTTTGTAATAGGAACTGAACGACATGAAAGTAGAAGAATCGATAATCAACTTAGAGGTAGATCTGGAAGACAGGGAGATCCTGGAAATTCTATATTTTATGTAAGTTTAGAAGATGATTTAATGCGAATCTTTGGATCTGAATCTATAGATTCAGTAATGAAAAAATTTGGCTTAAAAGAAGGTGAATCGATTGATCACCCTTGGATAAATAAAGCTTTGGAAAGGGCACAAGAAAGAGTAGAGGCAAGAAATTTTGATATAAGAAAAACTTTATTAAAATTTGATGATGTCATGAATGATCAAAGACAGGTTATTTTTGAACAAAGGAAAGAGATATTACATTTAAATAATATTAATGAAATAATAAATAATTTTTTAGATGATTTAGTAAAGATTTTTGTCAGTGAAAAAACAATTTATTCAAGAGAAAATCGCATAGAAAAACTTAAAAATAAAATTAGACCTATAATTGGAAAGTCTTTTAAAGAAGAGGAGTTTTCTGAACTTTTAAACAAAAAAGATGAAGATTTTGAAAAAATTATTAAGGAAAAATTTAATAATTTTAGAAATAAGCGGAAAGAAAAACTTAAAGAAAAAAACAACCTAGAACTAGAAAAAAGAATATTTTTACAAACTGTAGATTTTCTCTGGAGATCCCACTTGCAGCATCTCGAACATTTGCGAACAGTTATTGGTCTAAGAGGATACGCGCAAAAAGATCCTTTGGAAGAGTTTAAAAGAGAAGCATTTAAGTTGTTTGAAGATTTGTTATACAAAATTAAAACAGATTTTATTACTTTTTTAAATAATTTAGAAGTTGTTGAACAAAAAGAGTTACCACAAAATAATATTAATTTTAAAGAAAATAAAAACCTTAAGAATGATCCTAAATGTCTATTAATAACTAAAAAAGATGAAAAAATATCAAGAAATGAAAAATGTATTGCTACAGGTAAAAAATTTAAACATTGCTGCGGGGCGTTATAAGCTAAACAATTAAAAATAAAGTTGTAAATAGTAAAATTAATGAAATTATAATAATTTTTTTATTATTTTTAAATGTTAATAAAATATTATGTTTTTTAATTATATTATTTTCCCTTTTAAAGAAATTAGTAAAGTTTTTATATTTACCAATATCTAAAAATTTGTTTTTTCTCTGCTCAAATATTTCTTTTTTACTATAATGTGAAAATTCTTCTAAATATTTTTCCAAAATTAACTTAGTAGATGATATAATTTGTTCTTTATTTCTGTGAGCTCCACCAAATGGTTCTCTGATAACCTCATCGATAATACCCGTTTTTAAAAGATCATGAGCAGTTAATTTCATTGCTTTTGCAGCTTCTAAAGATTTACTGGGATCTCTCCATAATATTGATGCACACCCCTCGGGAGATATTACTGAGTATATCGCATTTTCAAACATTATGACTTTATTTGCTGAAGCCAAAGCTATAGCTCCTCCAGACCCACCTTCTCCAATAATAATAGAAATAATTGGAACTTTAAGTGACATACAACATTCTATAGAGCTGGCTATAGCTTCTGCTTGTCCTCTCTGTTCGGCTCCTATTCCGGGGTAAGCTCCAGGTGTATCAATAAAAGATAAGACGGGAATATTAAACTTATCTGCAAGTTTCATTAATCTAATGCATTTTCTATAGCCTTCTGGTCTCATCATGCCAAAGTTTCTTTTTAATCTGCTATCTAGATCGTCACCTTTTTCTTGTCCAATAACTAATACAGATTTATTCTCAAATTTAGCAAAACCAGCAAGTACAGCTTCGTCTTCAGCAAATTTTCTATCACCAGATAAATTAATAAAATCTGTAAATATTTTTTCAATAAAAAATTTTGCTTTAGGTCTCTCTTCATGTCTAGCGACTTGAGTTTTTTGCCATTCGTTTAGGTTAGCGTATGATGTTTTTAACTTTTCATCAATTTCAGCTTGGATTTCTGCTATTCTATTTGTATTTACCTCTGTTATTCCCTCTTTATTAAAAGGGTCTTTCAACTTTTCTAGTTCTTCCTCTAAAATTTTTATATCTTTTTCAAATTCTAAATAACTTTTCATCATATTTATTATATATATAATATATAGAAATATGGCAAAAAAATACATTTCTCTTGGACGGTTATCAATTGCTTCTAAATTATTAGATTTTGTTAATAATGACCTGCTGCCAAATACTGGTATTAGTAAGAAAAAATTTTGGAGCGGGTTAGATAAATGCGTTCATGAACTTTTTCCAATAAATAAAAATATTTTAGAATTTAGAGAAATTTTACAGACAAAAATTGATGTATGGCATAGGAATAAAAAAGGAAAAAAAATTAATATAAAAAAATATTTGCACTTTTTAAAAGAAATTGGATATTTGAAAAAAGAGGGAAAAAAATTTCAAATTCAAACTAAAAATGTAGATAATGAAATTTCTATAATTGCTGGTCCACAATTGGTAGTTCCAATCATGAATGCGAGATATGCTTTAAATGCTGCTAACGCTAGATGGGGTAGTTTATACGATGCCCTATATGGAACTGACGTAATTTCAGAAGCAAGTGGAGCTGAACGAGGAAAAAAATATAACTATATAAGAGGAGAAAAAGTAATTAAGTATGCTCGTAATTTTTTAGATAACAATGTTCCTCTTCAAAAAGGTAGTTGGAAGAATATTTTGACAATTCCAAAAGTTGAAAAAAATCAATTAAACTTAAAGTTAAAAAACCCTAAACAATTTGTAGGCTATGCTAAAAAATCAAATAATTTATCTTCACTTTTATTTATAAATAATAATCTTCATA
>Ga0114993_10004632_pt1 | contig 13577 bp, 11 predicted proteins | sample ArcticOcean_MG_C_FD_87042 | JGI IMG/M metagenome (GOLD analysis project Ga0114993, IMG submission 87042) | Marine microbial communities from western Arctic Ocean - ArcticOcean_MG_CB2_150 | ecosystem: Environmental > Aquatic > Marine > Oceanic | place: Arctic Ocean: Canada Basin | collected...
AAATCGCTGCCCTTGGGCAGATACTGACGGATGAGTCCGTTGGTGTTCTCGTTGAGTCCGCGCTCCCAGGAATGGAAGGGGTGGGCAAAGTAGCCTTGGGCGTCGAGTCCCTCGGCGACGGTCTGATGGTAGGCGAACTCCTTGCCGTTGTCATAGGTGAGCGTGTGGACAAGGTCGGCATGAGGTTGCAGTACTGTGAGCAGGGCGTCCGTGACGCCGAGCTTGGTCTTGATGATGGCGTTGGAGACGGAGGTGCTGTCGTCGCGTCCCTCCGCGTCCACTGGAATCCAGAAGCCTTCCTTGGTTCCCTCGTTGAGGTGGCCGTGCCCCGCGTAGTAGATCAGCACGCTGTCGTTTTCCTGCGCCGTCTGCGTGAGGCGGTTGAAGGCCCGCACGATCTCACGCTGCTTGGCGTTCCTGAGCAGGGTGATCTCCGCGAAGCCGTACTCGGCACTCAAAAGCCCTGCCACCGCCTCGCCGCCCTCCAGAATGGAAATTCTCCGTAAAACAATCGCAATGTCTTGGCTTCAAGACCCCCAATCAGATATTCTTAGGAATCAAACCACCTGTTGCACTAGCGAGTTGAATCCGCGCTTTAATTTAAAATCCGCAAAATTCTTTTCGTTTTTGGAAGTTACCGTAACCGGGACTCCCTAACCAATTACCTCCATCTACTATTATTTTTCCTCTTAAAATAACTTTTTTTACACGACCGGTTACTTGTCTTCCTTCAAATAATGTATAATCACAATTACTGTAATTCGTGTTTGATGATAGTACATGTTGTTCATTTGGATCAAAAATTACAATATCAGCATCACTACCAATAGCAATTGTTCCTTTACGAGGAAACATACCAAATATTTTAGCTGGATTAGTTGACATTAATTGAATAAATCTATTCAACGATAACTTGCCTGTTTTAACTCCACCATCAAATACAACCGTCATTCTATCTTGTAAGCCAGGAGCACCATTTGGTATTTTAGAAAAATCATTTTTACCATAAGGTTTTTGATTAATTTTACCAAGATCTCCCTCCTTCATACAGTAAGGGCAGTGGTCAGTAGCTATAACCTGTAAGTCATCATATTTTAACGCCCTCCATAAATTATTTTGAGCTTCTTTAGAACGCAGCGGAGGACTCATTACATACTTTGCTGTTTCAAAATTATCATTTTCGTAAACACTCTCATCAAAAAATAAATAATGTGGACATGTTTCAGCAAATGCAGGGATACCCCGGTCACGAGCTTCTACAACTTGTTTAAGAGCCTCCAATGCAGATAGATGAACAAAATAAACGGGTGCCTCAGCTAGTTCAGCTAGGCAAATACCCCGATGAGTCGCTTCACCTTCGAGTATAGACGGTCTTGTCAGGGTATGATAACGAGGGGAAGTATGCCCCTGATTGAGCGCCTCACGAATCAATTGCTCAATTACAATTCCATTTTCTGCGTGTAGACATACTATTCCGCCAGTTTGACCAGCTAATTTTAATACTTGTAAAATATCACTGTCATCAACCATCATTTTTCCAGGGTACGCCATATATAATTTAAAGCTGGTCACCCCTTCATTTAAGATAGCACTTTTCATATCAACTAATACCTGATCATTGATGTGCCTAGCTACCATGTGAAAACCATAATCAATTGAAGACTTTCCATCAGCACGCTTCATCGCCTCATCAATTGAGTGCATCACTCCAATGCCTTCACCTTGAAAGGCAAAATCAATGATCGTTGTTGTACCCCCAAAAGCCCCTGCTTTTGTACCTGAAATAAAATCATCAGCTGTTGTTGAATCCCCGAAAGTATTTTCTAAATGAGTATGGCAATCAACCCCTCCAGGAAAAACATATAAATCTTCTGCATCTATAACCATATAGTCTGAACTAGGATTGAGTTTATTCCCAATACAATCGATTTTTTCATTTTCGATGATAATATCAGCTTTATAGTTATCAACTGCGGTAATTATCCTTCCATTTTTTATAATGATTTTATTCGACATATTAAACCATTTATCAGTATATTTATTGTATAATGTTTAACTCATTTAAAAGCGTCTCAAGTCTGGATATTTCGCTCTTCTCCAGTGTATGACCTGGCCGCCTTAAGCTTGCATCTTCGAGACGACCCATTAATTTTAAACAAGTTTTAATCCTAGCTGTGGCAAAACCAGCAGGTTTTGTCCCATAAATAGCTTTAGCCAAAGGATATATTATCTGGTGATAGTATTTTGCTGATTTCAAATCAGATGATTTAACTGCTTTGTCAAGGCCAACTATCTCTTGTGGAATAACAGATGCCAAACTAACTAGACTTCCTTCGCTCCCAAGCACAAAACAGGCCATAAGATGCTCATCACCTGAAGCCATCACCGAAATATCTGGATTAATTTTCTTTATCAGTCTTCTATTTTCTTCATAATGACTACTTTCCCAACTCCCTTCCTTAACCGCGATCACGCTAGGTAGCTGTATAAGTTCTCTTAGTGTTTCATGGTTATATGCCATTAATCCAGAGCCTATACTTGCTTGGAAGAGAAACATTGGTATATTGCATACTTTTGAAATTTGCTCATGATGAAGGACAGCCATTTTCGTAGATACCGATAGTGTCCAAGAATACGGAGGAAATACCATAATGGCATCTGCTCCCGAAACTAGAGCATCTTCGGTATGATATTGCGCCTCAAGACTGCTTTCACAGTTAATTCCACATACAATTATTCCATGTTTCCCAATTGTATTCCGTGCAATTTCTACTACCCTAAGTTTTTCATCTCGATTTAGGATGTGATTTTCCCCTGCATGACCATTAATTAACAACCCAATGATCCCCTCACAACCCATTAATTCAGTAAAATGAGCCGCTATACCCTCTTCATTAATTCGACCATCCGAGTGCATAGGACATATCGTTGCAGCGTATATTCCCTTAAAATCATTTTTATTTTTTATTAACATAAATGATATCTTAAACTGTATACTTACTGAGTTAATAAACGGCTAGGATCAAAAAGTGGCATATCCGGCTCTTTTCCAGTGATAAACTGGCTAAGTAGCCACCCCATATAAGGACCACTTGTGTAGCCGGAGTGTACGGATCCAATTACATAAGCATCATCAAACCCTGGTACATTACCGATTATTGGTAGGGCATCAGAAGTTTCCGCCTCGAGTCCAAGCCACACTCGCGCCATTCTTCCAAATCTTAATTTAGGTATAGTATGGCATGCTAAACGTATGTTTCCGACTAGATTTTTTGGAATTGCCTCTACCCCCCCACGTTCTGTATCTCCGATACCTTGCCATCCCCCACCAATGAGAACCGTACCATTAGCAAATTGCTTTAATGAAAGTAAACCATTAGCAATACTTAACACTGTTTTCATGACTGGTTCTACACGCTCAGTAATTATTAGTTGATTGATCAAACATTTTATTGGAATAAATATATTTAATAAACTAAGCATATATTCTAGCCACACTCCTCCGGCTAAGACAATTCTCTTAGATTTTATAAACTCCCCGTTTTCATTACAAATTAAAAAATATTTGTTTTCGTTATCAATTTTATTTACTTTAAAATATTCTTGTATTTGCACCCCTTCATTATTTAATACTTTCCTAAATGCATGCCCGGTAAGATATGCACTTGTAAAACCATCTTTAGGACACCAGGCAGCAGATCTTACGGATTGCCTAAGGCCTGGTTCAAGCTGTTGAGCTTTTTTACTAGAAACTATTTCTATAGGTGCGCCCATAGCCTTTCGAGCTTCGGCACGTTTTATTAATAATTCTTCCTCCCTTTCAGTAAATGCCAGCGAAAGACCATTAACGCTTATAGTGCCCACATCACCATACAGCCATTGTTCAGTACTATTCCAAAGCTCCCAACCCTTTATTGCATACGGTATAAGTGCAGCTCGAGTCATGTTTAATGTTAATGTTCCCGCGTTGGTTCCAGAAGCCTCACGGCATAATGCCCCACTGTCAATAATTACTGTTTTCAATTTTTTCCGTGAAATATGGAGAGCAGTACTGCACCCCATTACTCCACCTCCAATTACTGCAATATCATATATTCCCATTACAAAGGTGCAGACTCTGGGATGGGTATATCACTATATGAGTAATCCCCAATTATTTGTTCTATGGGGATGGGCCTTAGGGGAGCCCTGCCAGTCCATTGACCAGCCAATTCCCTGCTTCCAACAACAGACGTCAGTATTGCTTCTATTGAATCGGCACAAGTTCGACCCTGACAAGGACCCATTCCGCATCTGGTCCACGCTTTTAGCTGGTTCATGTCAACTGCTCCTGAGACAATAGTTTCATCAATCTCTGCGCGGAATACATCTTCGCATCTGCATACTATTGTTTCTGCTGTAATAGTTTTGATCAACTCGGGACGTGATCTCATTAAGTAAGCCGCAGCTTGACCAAAATTTTCTGTTTTATTAAGTAAATTCCGTTCATTATTTATTTTGTGTTTAGACTCCTTAAGACTGATCATATTTAGGTCGCGTAGAGCTGAAAGTCCAGCAATCCTTCCTTTGTGAACTGCTGAAAATGCTCCAGATATACCCGATGCATCACCTGCAATAAAAACATTTGGTATGCTTGTTCTAAATTCATCATCTATCACCGGAACCCAGCCTCCTTTAAGTAAATCGTATTTATGCTTAGCTTTTAAAAGGCGTGTAATTTCAGTTGAGGGTATTAAACCATGTCCTATCGCTAAGCATTCTCCTTCTACAAGCTTTTGAAATTTGGGATCAGTATTTACACCTGAGTGATTAAATGGAGCAATAGTTATTGCCAGTCGATCATTGTCCTTTTCCGATTTTGTGACAGTATAACCATTATATATCTTAATGCCTTCATTTTTAAGTTTCCAAAGCCATTTCATTCCCTGTAGAAGAAGATCCGGACGAGATAGCATTTTTGGAAAAACCCTAACCCATTCTGATTTACTACTCAAATCAACGATTGCTGAAACGTTTCCACCTGCCTTGACAATTGCATAGGCAACCGACATAAGTAAGGGTCCGCAACCAGCAACTACCGTAGAACGACCAGGAAGAACAAATTGAGACTTTAATAGTATTGTGCATGCCGCAAGCCCCATTACTCCAGGGAGTGTCCAACCAGGGAATGGTATTATACGCTCAAGGGCACCATTTGCTAAAATTAGTGCTTTTGGGCGCCATGATTTTAGTCCATTCGCTGAAATTGTGCTTACAACCAATTCTTGAGAAATGCTCCATACACGATAGTTGAAATATGTTTTAACTTTACTATTACTTAAATAGTTTCTTTGCCTGTCGCCTTCATAAGACTCCGGACTCTTAAATGAATCATGTGTTTCATATTCCTTAGGTGGCGCTCTATATATTTGGCCACCACCAGATATATTTTCATCAATTATTGCAACGTCAGCTCCATGCTCAGATGCAATTGTAGCTGCTGCAACTCCAGCTGGTCCTGCACCTAAAACAACAACATCGATTTTCTGGACATTATCATCAATAACTTTACTCATTTATATTTTTATCGTTTTAACAATGATTCCTTCTTGAACTAACTTTTGACAAGCAGGAGTAATTGTTTCATCAACTAGAACAACGCATTCCTGGCATGAACCCATTAAGCAAAAGAAACCTCTGGGTTCTTTTATTCGCGGACTGTATTTCAAGGTTCGATATCCATTTACAAATAATGTAACAGCAAGAATCTCACCTGCTGGTGCTTGTATTTCGCAACCATCAATAGTAACGGTAACATAAGAATTACGAGTGACGTTATTTCCCGCCACCCTAAGATCATCTTTATTATTTAAATAGTTTTCCAAAATATAGTTTATTATAATAAGATGAATTCAAGAGATAAGTGCATAAGCGATGATTTTTTCAGCATCAACGCCAGCGAACTGGCGAAAGACCTCATAGGGGGTTTTAAATCCCAAGCCTTTCCTGGGTCTTGAGTTGAGTTTGTGAACCGCTTGGAGCACCTGCTGTTGAGTGACCTCCAAGAGTCCGATGGTTTTAGGAAAATACTGTCGCAATAGCCCGTTGGCATTCTCGTTCTGCCCCCGTTCCCAGGAATGATAGGGCTTGGCAAAATAGGTATGGCAGTTGAGTTCTTTTGCGAGGGTTTCATGCCGGGCAAACTCCTTTCCGTTGTCAAAGGTGAGGGTGTGGACGAAGTCCTTGAACCCGTCGAGCAAGGTGAGGATGGCTTCGGTGACCGCCTCGGCGGTCTTCCGGTCCAAGGGCCAGGCGAGCCGGAGCTTGGACTTTCGTTCGTCGAGGGTGACCAGTGCCACTTGATGGCCCTTTCCGATCATGGTGTCGGCCTCCCAGTCCCCGAGGCGTCCCCTTCGGGCCGGGCCTCAATGTCCACCCGGTTGGGGATGCCGCTGGAGTTGCCCGTGCCGCCGTAGCGCTTGCGGTACTTCTTTCGATGGCGGCGCAAGTGCAGGAACAGGTCGCCGCCAGAATGCTTGTCTTGCAGCACATATCGATAGATCGTCTCATGGGAGATGGCTTTCTGACCTTGTTGTTTCAGGCGTCCGGCGATCTGCTCGGGGCTCCAGTCCTCCCTCAGTAGGCTCTCCAGGCCAGACTTCATCGTCGTGGTCATCTTGACGGCCTTGGGTTTGACGGCGTGGCGCTCCCGAGCCTTGCTGTTGGCTTGCTTGTAGCGGTAGCCCCGGAACCCCCGGTTACGGGAAAGCTCCCGGCTGACACTGGACTGGGAGCGGCCCAGAGCCTGAGCGATCCGGTTCTGGGAGACTCCCAGCTTCCACTGGGTCTCAATATAATGCCGCTCTTCGAGGGCAAGGTGCTGGTATGACATAAGGCATGCTCCGGTTTCGTTAGCGTGGAACTGCCTTGATTACCACAGCTTGCCCTCATTCGGCTAGCTGAAATCGGCGACTCCAACGAGAAACATCGCCTTATGCACTTATGATATGAATTCACCCTTGTTAAGAAATTGATATTCTTTATTTTATAACGATGCGAAGGATAGAGTCTAATTTTGCACCTTTCCCTGTGACGCCTGCGGCTCTGTTCGAGCCGATAGCTATTGCCGTCGAGCCGTGTGAGCGTGAGTCGGCTAGCTCAGACTATACGTATCGGAGCCCACGATCGGGACTGCAGCGCTCGTACGACGCTCATGGCCACCAATCGCGATGGGCTATCGGGGTTGGCGACGCTTATCCTAAGTTGGCCAAATTCACCGGTCACATCGATCTCGTGGTGAAGCCTGTCGACGCTCGGATCGACGACGATTCGAACCTCCGTTCGGTCAAGTCCCAAACCCGCAAAGCCCAAGGCCGCAGCTACACTGAGGTTGTCGGGCCACTTCAACACAGCCTGCCTAACGGAACCGGAGAAGATCTCCGTTTCCACCGCGGGGATGTCGGACATGACATGGGGCAATGGTTGGTCCGGCGGTCGCCGATTTAGATATGTGACTCTATCCAGCCTACCGACGGCCGCGGCAGTAACCGCATCCAGCGCGCCGATGGCGCCGGCGACGATGTCCACGGTTCTGCCCGTGGCGGAGGCTGCCGCTTGTAGTTCGCTGAAAAACGCCCGGTCGGCGAGGGCACTAACACTGGTGATTAGGAGATCGCTATTTGATCGTAGAATTGTCGGGCCATGGGCTTTTAGTGCCGCATGCCCGGCGACTTCCGCGATGACGTCGGGGCCGCGTTCGAGAAGTTCGTTCACTGAGTGGAAAATCGGAACGTCACGAAATTTGCTTCGTACGTCAGGCCGCCGGACCAAGGCACCAACAATTCGAACTCCAGCACCTTCATGGAGGTGCTGGACGACCGATTGTCCGATGGAACCCAAGCCGAGCAGACCGACGGTTACGCATTTCGAACGACCCTCCGAATTTAATTCGTCGCCCATACCCTCTGGCGCGTGCGCCACTTAACGGCGGCGTTGCCTAGAACCAAACACACTACTCAAGGCTCAGAAGCTTCGCCGGATTGGTGCACATCATGGTTCGGATTTCGTCCGTTGAGAAGTCCATGTCGAGGAAGCATGCCGCCCCCATCCGCATGCCCTCGACGGGGGTCGGAAGAGCCCGTACCCCGTAGTCAGAGCTGAAAATGAAATGCTCGGAGCCGATTTCGTGTATCTGGTCGCCCAAACCCCGAAGATTGGGCCGGTGTTTCGCGACATCGAGGACGACGTCGTACATGTATTCGGGTTCAACGTAATAGTGGGTCCTTGGGATGGCACCGGCGCCAATGAACTGGGCCATGGAATGTTCCAGAAAGGCTCCTTTTTTCGCCACGGCTTTCTGTTCTTCGACCGACAATTCCCCCAAGGCGTGTTCGGCGATGACGACCTGTTTGATGCCGTAGGTACCGGCAAGATCAACCAGCCGTATGGCCTCTTCGCCAGAGACATGTCCCGTGTTCAGATAAACGCCCGGTGAATTGGCAATAAGTGTCAGAATCTCGTCAATCTCGGGGGTCACACTGTCCAAGGGAATCCGGATGGCACGGGAAAACTCTTCTTCCATGAACTTCGGATATAGGTCCTTGAGGAGGACCGGTTTCCCATCCACCATTCGCGCCTCGCGGGAAGCCATGAAGTGCGTCGTATGGGTACCGAACTGGACGAATTTCGCGCCCGCGCCGTAGTTGAGCGCCGTCTTGACGGCCCGCGGATTGATGCCCCCATAATTCGAGTTGAGGATGATTCCGCCGTATACCTCGATGTCGGGCACCCGTCGCTGAACCATCCAGGCCGTCCCGCAGCTTTCAGAAAACACATCCATATAGACGATGGCGCGCATTCCAACGTCACGAGCTTCTTCGGCGGCTTCGAAGGGATCGGCACGACGGGGGCTCGAATTCAAATGGGGACCAGCGTGCACGTGTATGTCGATAGCCCCTTGAAGCAATTCGCTGGTGAGGTCCATCGAACGTGTATGGAATGTTTCACTTTTTATTGACATGAGTGCGTCAGCCTCCTTCACAGTTTTGGATTTTTTGATTATGCAATGACTGAACCCCGCCGATAAACAGCGACGCGCCTGTTTCAGATCCTGACGGATCGGGCGGAAACTGTCAACAAGTTTGGGGCACTAGCCAACACGATTTACCGAGCAAGTCCTCCTGTCGTCGATGTGCCACTACCTTGCATCAGCACGGCATGTTCGGGGGCAACCGAGCAGAAGATCGCCTGCCCTTCTTCCACGAGCTCGTCGGGAAGACCGCGACACAGCAGCGGCTGGCCATTCCAATCGAGTTGGTATTCCACGAAGTCCCCTGCAAATGACCTGCGCGTTACACGAACCTCCCAGGCGTTAACCGCGTCGGGCAGTACATTTTTCGTCAGCTTGAGATGCACGCTTTTGAAGGCCACGGCCAATCGATTCGATGCCACGTCCCTGGCATCGCATACAACTATACCACCATTGTCCAGACGGACGGCCACCAGGCCGGGGCCAATGGGTTCATCGACGCGTTCCCCGTGGACGATGTTGGAAGATCCGATAAAATCCGCTACAAACGGCGTGGCAGGCTCGTAATAAATGCTGAGCGGGTCTCCGCCTTGTTCGACATGGCCATTATTCATGACAATGACCCGATCGGCCATGGAAAGCGCCTCCTCCTGATCATGGGTCACGTAGATCGAGGTGATCCCTAGGCGCTCCTGCAGCTGCTTTAGCTCGTTTCGCATCTGGTTTCTGAGTTTCGCATCGAGGTTCGATAGAGGCTCGTCGAACAAGAGCAGTTTCGGCTCGAACACGAAGCTGCGAGCCAAGGCAACCCTCTGCTGCTGGCCGCCGCTCAATTGGGGAGCCGGCCGGTCCACGAACTCGCTCAACCCAACCAGCTCAAGCGCCTCTTCAACCCGGATCCTGGCCTCGGCCTTGGAGTAATTCCGTAACTGCAACCCATAGACGACATTCTCGAATACGGTCATGTGGGGCCAGATTGCGTAGCTCTGAAATACCATCGAGAGATCGCGCCGCTCTGTTGGGACGTTGATACCGTTTACGTCATCGAAAACAGTGCCCCCGAGCACCGAGATGCGACCGCTCGAAGGAACCTCCAACCCAGCGATAGCCCGAAGCGTGCTTGTCTTGCCGCATCCACTTGGCCCCAGCAAGGCGACGAACTCCCCGGAATCCGCCACAAAACTGACGCCATCGACCGCGGCGACGGTGTCGTAGGTTACGACAAGATCCTTGACCTCTAGAGCGACCATGGGTCTGTCCGCGAGGGTTTCCACGAGGTGCGCATGATTTTAGAGCTCCATACCCTTTACACCGCCGATCCGGCGAACCATCAGCAGGAGCACGAAGATCAGTGCGGTTTGAATCAACGAGAGCGCCGCCACGCGCGTGAAAGAACTGCCGAGCCATAAATCGAACACCTGAACCGACAGAACCATCGTCTTGCTGTTCACCAGCAGCGCGGATGCGGACAGCTCCTTGATCATGGAGATGAATAACAGAGTCCAACCGGCCCACAAGCCGGGCTTCAGGAGAGGCAACGTAACGGTGCGCAGGACACGAGACCACTTCGCGCCGCACACACTCGCGCACTCCTCCAGGCTGGGATCGATCTGGACCAGGTTGGCTCCAATGGCCCTGATCCCATAGGGAAGGAAAACGGTGATATAGGCGATCAGGACGATCCAGATTGTTCCGTACATCGGGACATAGGAAACGCGGATCCATGCCCACAGGAGCCCCAGGGAAAACACTATTCCCGGTATTGCGATTGGCACCATCGCTATATATTCGAGGACCTTGCGACCCCTCAATTTAGTGCGATGAACGATCCACGCAACGGAACCGCAGATAGCCAGGGCGAGCGTCGCTCCACCGAGTGCAAGGCCGATCGTGTTCCTGATGGAAACCTTGGTGGTGGACAGATCAAAGAGAACATATCGAAAGTTCTCCAACGTATAAACGGCCGTACTTGGGTCGCTGGTGACGAATTTAAGAAGCGATGAAAATACGATGGCGCCCATTGGAAGAACGACCACAGCCGCAACATAGCCGAAGCCGAGGATGAACAGTGGCCATTTCCAACCTCGCACATCCAGAAGTTTCGAGCGAAAGCCACGCCCCGTCACGGTAACGTAGCTGGTATTTCCCAGAACCTTGAACTGCAGGTAGACGCCGACGATGGTAACCAGAAACAGCGACAGACCCATTGCCGCGGCTGCGCCGTAGTTGGGCAGGAAGCCTGCGACATGCTGGTAGATACGTGTCGTGAGAACCAGATAGCCATGAGGCATACCCAGGACGGCAGGAACGCCGAATTGGCCAATCGACAGAACGAACACCAACAGGGAGCTTCCGACAATGGCCGGCTTAATCAGTGGGAAGGTGATCTTGAACGCCGTCTTCAGATTGCCTCCGCCCAGAATATTGGAACCTTCCTCAAGCGCCGGGTCCATCGAGCGCAAGGCCCCGGCAACAAAAAGATATGTGAAAGGCACATAATAAATGCCGGTCACAAAAATTATGCCCCAGGGGGTGTAGATGTTCAGCGGCCCTTCATCGAGGCCGAAAGCCGACGCGATCATGTTATTTAATATTCCGCCTCTGCCGGGCGAGGCCAGCATCGCCCAGCCGACAGCCCCGAGCAGTGGGGTAATAAAGAACGGGACAAGAACGAGCTTGTCGAGGGCGCCGCGCCAAAGGATATCCGTCCGGGTTGTGATCCAGGCGAGACTGACGCCAAGCACCACGGCCAGCAAGGTTGCCCCAACACCGACGACCGCGCTGTTGAACACCAGTTCCATCTCGCCCAGGAGAGCGATATAGCCCTGAAAGGCGTTCGCGCCGCTCCCGGTGACCGCCCGCTGGGTCAGAAAGCTCCCGATCACCAGCCACACGAGCGGATAGAGCACCAGGAGCGTCACCACACACGCCACGACACTGAGGATCACCCCTCTAGTGGAGACTCGGCCTCTCAAAAACACGAGCCACCGCCCTGGGGCAGGTATTGTCGTCATCCTCAGGGCGGCGCTATTTGCGTGTACTTACGAACCCGTGATTTTTTTCCAGGCCTCGATAAACTCTTTTTTCGTGTTTATTAAGCTACGGAAAGAGTCAGGCGGAATCGAGTTGATCTCCGAGTACGGGGGATTCCCCGCCGGTGTCGGCGCGTCGGGTCGGCCCGAATAATCGCCAATTCCCTCAACCACGACTTTTTGCCCCTCGCGCGACAACGCCCAATCGACAAAAAGGCGGGCGGCGTTCGGGTGAGGCGCGGTTTTCATGACCGCTATGGGCTGAACGGCGATCGGAATTCCTTCCGCCGGATACACTCCCTTGAAGGGGGCTCCCTGTTTCACTTGATAAGAGGCAATGTGATAGCTGTAGGCCATCCCGGCGATCAACATCTCGTTCCGGAGCACCGCTTCGATGGTCTGTGGAGGACCGGGGTACGCCGAGGGATTATTGCGGGCGACATCGTCCCAGAAATCGTCGCCCATAATCTTTCTCAATACGTACCACTCGACATGCTGGGTGCCCGTTGTACCGTCCTGGAAAGCGACCTTGCCCTTGAATGCAGGATCCCTCAAGGCATTCCAGCTCGTGGGTGCTTTATCGCCCTTGAGAGTCTGTGGGTTGTAGCCCAGCAACAGAGCAGTCAACCGCCACCCAGTCCACATCCCCGGGTTCTTAATTCCGTCGGAATAAGCATCCTGCTCGGGCGTATAGAACTTGGCGAACCAATCTTCGTCGTTCATGGCGAGAAACTGACCGACATCGCCACTCTGAAATACGTCCGCCTTGAACAGCCCCGCCGCCACTTCGGACTCCAGTTGGGCCTGAAGGCGGCCGGCTGAGTTGCGCGTCCACTCACTCACATCGATAAACGGGTATTTCTTACTAAATGCCTTCAAGGCTTTAACAACGAGACCCTCCGGCGCGCCCGTGTACCACACGAGCTTCCCCTCCGCCCGGGCGCCCTTAATCAGGGCTTCCCGATCGAAATCACCACCAGCCATGGCAGTTCCGATAGGTAGCAATACTAGCATCGCTACCAGCACCAGTATGCTGTTTCGGACAGCAAGTAATATTTTGTTCATTTGAAGATCCTACATAAAGGGTTTTGATGAATGAATATATTGGTGAATTCCAATATATTCACTGACGTTACGCACTCAGATCTTAACTCATTGAAATCATTTGGATTTTAAAACTGTTCAGAATTTTGATAGTCCCCCTCTTGAGTGTTGGTGCCTGTTCTCAGCAAAATGCGCCCTCTAAAGTGTTGGGATTTTGCAAAGAGACGGCGTTTTCCGGTGCGTTTACCCCGGTTTACAGTTATTGTTCCCGATTTTCAGAGGAACAACACTCAAGGGGGAGACTACCAGAATTTTCACCATCAATAAAATCAATCCTTACGAAGAGACTGCATAACATGCAGTTATTTTATAGAAAAATCAAAACCTGTCAAGGAAAAGATTTCAACGTCAGGACTTACGCAAGAGCCATCCTGACTGCTGGGGTTCTCAACTGCTCGATCATGTACTGCGAGAGCATGCCGTGCTTGATCTGA
>Ga0114993_10004637_pt1 | contig 13571 bp, 10 predicted proteins | sample ArcticOcean_MG_C_FD_87042 | JGI IMG/M metagenome (GOLD analysis project Ga0114993, IMG submission 87042) | Marine microbial communities from western Arctic Ocean - ArcticOcean_MG_CB2_150 | ecosystem: Environmental > Aquatic > Marine > Oceanic | place: Arctic Ocean: Canada Basin | collected...
GGGCATGCCAAGCTGGAACCAGTGGCGTGTACTATACTTCCAAGGAAAAGTAGTCCCAAGGTCCAAAAGGTAGATAGGAGGTATAGTTTGTGGTGCTTGGAAGATTTACTGAATGTGTTCATTGTTTTCGTTAGATAGGGTTTTTGATCTCTTGGATAATTATTGGTTCCCGAAGGGTTTTTTCTAAGCCTGGCTGAAACTGTAAACATGCTTATCTAGTGATCAGTTTAGACACCCTTTTGTTCCATTGTCTGAGAATAATTTTACCCTATAGCTCTGATTCCCAATATAATAAATACTAAGGCCAGGAGGGCACCAACTCCATGGGGAAGGTACGATTTTTGCTCTATGGGTCGCCTTCTCATAATGGATACTGGTATTTGTCCTACGGCCGCAGCTAGTAACATCATAAAGATATGTCCGATTAAAGCTGGCTGGAAGCGACCGGTGAGAATTAGTGCGAATCCCAACAAAAGTTGAAGGTGTATCGATCCCACAAAACTGGATGCTAGGATTCTGATCTTAGAATCGTAGGCTTTTCCAGAAATGATGCCATAGATGGAGTAGGCCAGGGTTAACACTCCGAAGAGCAGTATTATGTACCTCAAGCCAGAGTGTGCGTTGAATAGAAAATTGTTCATGGTTTAATTTCCCCCTTTATCAGTTCTTGTCCAGTAGACTATTTAGTCTTCGGCTTGCAGATATTTTTCTTGTCTGATGATCCTTAGTGGGAGGGTATAGTGATCCCGGACGTACGCCTCCTCCAGTAAGTCCTTGTTCTAGCTGGATCACTTCCCTTCGAATTTGACACAATTCTACATCAATTGTGCTCGCTTGATCAAAGCAAGAGGGCTCCTCTTTATTAATTTGGTTTTTCATGTCTCTCAAGTCTAGTAAAAACATTTCTCTCTGTTCATACATTGTTTGTGTTATGGAAGGCATTAGTGGGTCAGATCTCACCATCACAGTCTCACTGATGTCGTTCCCCCTCGCTTCCAAGCGCACGGTGTACAGACCTGGAGAGACCCAAGCCCCTAAGTTTTCTATGGGTCTGGCCAAGGTGGAATCCTCATGTTCCAACCAAACCTCCTGTTCACCGGTTAATGAATGCCGAAGATCCCAATTTATTCGATGCATTCCTGGGGTTGATGGAACAGATAACATTCGAACCGTTTGTCCGCTAGCATTCTGGACATGTATCACGGCAGTTCCGTTGCCTTCCCCTAGATTATAGGTAATCATAGCCCCAGACACTGGATTGGTCCCATGGAACTCGGCTTGACCTCTGTATGAAGTGTCTTTTTTGTAATTGAAAATTGTGGCGTCTCTAATGCTGAAGATATTGGATGATCGTTCAGAGGTAGACAAAGTCCATTCAGCTAGAGGAGAGGTGTCATCGAGTATCCAAACGCTTTGGCCATGGGTGCCTATCACCAGATCTTTTTCTCTTTGGTGTATTGCCATGTCATCCATAGATGTGGTTGGAAGATTTCCCAATTTTGCCCAATTGGCCCCTGCATTTGTGCTGACAAATACAGAGTGTTCGGTGCCCACGAAAAGGGTGTTTGGGTTATCCGGATGTTCTACAAAAGAATTGATCGAACCAGAAGGCAAATTGTTAATCAATGAAGTCCAAGTTTCACCAAAATCCTTTGTTACGAACAGATAAGGGGAGAAATCTCCATCACGGTGTGCATCGAATGATACGTAAGCCACTCCCGGACCAAGCTGAGAACTGACGATACGACTCACATAGGTTCCGTTTCTTACTCCTTCTATGTTTCTGCTAATTTCGCTCCATGTGTCTCCGCTGTTCCGTGATATTTGGAGGTTCCCGTCGTCGGTTCCAGCCCAGAGAACTTGTGAATCTAATGGGGACTCTGCGATCACAACGATTTCACCATAAGAAGAGGTGCCATCATTTGCGGAGATAGTCATGTCCGCGCCTCTTATTCCCATGAGTTCCATTTCATCTCGGTCCTCACGGCGGGTCAAGTCTTCTGTGGATGTCCATGATTCACCGTCATTTTGGGAAATAAACAGTCTGTTGCCACCCAAATAGACCCGGGATGGATCATGTGATGAAACTAAACTTGGAGAGACCCAGTCCCAACGATATTGATTTTCGCCTGATGCTGCTCTTGGTCGGATGTCGAGCATATCACCTGTCTCTGGGTCGAATCGATAGTATCCGCCCCCATTGGAATTTCCGTATACAAAACGATGATTGGTAGGGTTTACTTGCTGGTACATTCCATCTCCAAATCCGGTTTGTCTCCAGTCGTCATTGGTGATGCCAGTCCAGCCTCTTGTCCTTGAAGGCCCCATCCAAGAGTGGTTGTCCTGCATTCCTACGTAAACGTAATAAGGGTCTCTGTTATCTAGTCCTATCGCATAGATTTGTCCTATTGGGATGTTGTTGAGTTTTCGAAAATTCATACCTTGATCATAAGTCTCCCATAGACCTCCATCTCCAGCTAAATAGAAGTGTTCTGGGTCTGAAGGATTGATCCACATGGCATGCTGATCAGCGTGCACACCCACATCATAGGTGGGTCTCTTGGCTATTTCGGAGAAAGTCTGTCCGCCATCTTCACTCTTGTAAGATGAGGTGGCTAAAACATAGACTCTGTCTGGGTCTGAAGGGTCAATGATTATTTTAGAATAATACATTGGTCTGGGGTTAAGAGAGTTGACCCTGATCCAACTTTGACCGCCGTCCTCGGTTCTGTAGGTCCCTTGAGAGTTGTCATCGGCATGTTCAATGAGAGCGTTTAGAATCATTGGATTAGATTTCGATATGGCTAAGCCAATGCGACCCTTATCTCCCTCAGGAATCCCATGGCTCAGTTGGGTCCATGTTTCCCCAGCGTCTTCACTCTTATAAATTCCACTTCCAGGACCCCCTCCGTTGAAACCCCAAGTGCGACGGAGTCTCTGGTAAGTTGCGGCATAAAGAATGCGAGGATTTTCAGGGTTTATTACGAGGTCGACTGCTCCGGTGTAACCATCAATAAACAGGGTCTTTTCCCAAGACTGGCCACCATCTATACTGCGAAAAACACCTCTTGCATCGCTGGATTTCCACAGATTTCCCAGTGCAGCGACATATACAACATCAGGATTTGTAGGGTCGATTATTACTTTCCCGATGTGGCGAGTCTCCGCCAGTCCAAGATGTGCCCATGTGTCTCCGCCGTCATTCGAACGATAGACACCGTTGCCCCAGGAAGTGCTTTGCCGATTGTTTTGTTCGCCAGTTCCAGCATAGATGATATTAGAGTTCGAAGATGCTATTGCGACATCTCCAAAGGTGCTGACAGCTTGCTCAGCAAAGGTGTTTTGCCAGGTATGACCTCGGTTGGTTGTCTTCCAAAGACCTCCAGAGGCTGATGCAATGAAAATCACCGAAGGATTGTCGGGTAATGCTGCAAGGTTGTGAATCCTCCCTCCAGTCACAGCTGGACCGATCAAACGGGGTTTAAATGTTGCAAGATCAGATTCACGAATCGCGACACTTTGAGCACTAGCTAAGCAGGGGATGATTGCAGTTGATAGACAGACGAAAAAGACGGCCAGTTTAGATTTCGAGGTTCGTTTCATTGTTTGATCTGACCTATTCAAGGGGTTAACTGTATTTTTATTCATCAGGGAGTCATCTAATAGGAATTCCGATAAGGATAGTTTGTCAGTCTTTGACACCTAGGTATCAGTGGTGGTGAGTAAGAGTGTCTTCTCTATTTCCTTTCTGGCTTCAGGGTGGAGGTCTTCGACATTATTCTGCATCCAGTATAGGTAGTCTGGCTTATCAGCTGCCACACTCTTTAAGGTTTGTCCCTTATGTTTTCCTTTCACGAAAATTACATCCTCACTCTCTCGTCGGAACCATTCGTCAAAACCTATCCTTAGTGGCGAGCGATCACAGTAAGAATGGAGCGCGTCCATATCAGGGGACAAATCAGGATATCTGGTGAGCTGAGCGTCAAGAACAGCTACGGTTGTCTGAATGTCAGACATGGCAGTGTGAGCCTCAGTGTGTTGAACGTCCAAATAGAACCTGGCAGCGGCAGATAGATCTCTGGGCTCTTTTCGGTGATAAATTGTCTGGACGTCAATGATGTGCCTATTTCGATGATCGAATTCTATCCCACATCGTGCGAATTCAGCTATAAGCATAGGTAGATCAAATCGTCGGACGTTAAATCCCCCTAGGTCACAAGGATCTAGTAATCTAAAGAGGTTATTTGCCCTGGATTTAAATGATGCCTCTTTCACCAAGTCTTCGTCAAAGATTCCATGTACAGCACTGGCTTCCGGGTGTATGGGGATTCCAGGGTTGAACCTCCGGACTCGCTGGAAGTCATCCTCACCCGGAGATAATAGGATTATAGCTAGTTCTACTATCCGATCTCTTTTCGGATCTAATCCAGTCGTTTCTAGATCGAAAAATGCTATGGGACGATCGAGTTTGATGGGAAGTTTCATTTCTTAGGGTGACTGAGTGGAAAGAAAAGATTATCATAACTCATTATGAATCAAACAGACACTATGCAAGCAGTAGTTCTGAATGGCCACGGTGGAGTGGAAGTTCTGGAACTAAAGACTGTACCGATGCCTCAGCCTGAAGCTGGAGAAATTAGGGTCCGCATCTCTACTTCGGGTATAAATAGAGCAGACCTTTTACAAAGAATCGGCCGATACCCAGTTCCTGCGGGCTGGCCCGAAGACATACTTGGGATGGAATGCTCTGGTGTAGTAGATGCTCTCGGTCCAGGAGTGGATCAGTGGAAGATAGGCGATCCTGTGATGGGTATTTTGGGTGGCGGTGGTTATGCTCAGTACGTGACTACAGATGCTTCTTGTGTTGTCCCTATTCCCCAAAATCTAGGTCTGAAAGAAGCAGGGGCTATACCAGAAGTGTTTATGACCGCATTTGATGCGGTCGTTCTTCAAATGAGTCTTGCCCCTAAAGAAACTTTGTTGATACATGCGGTGGGGAGTGGTGTCGGAACAGCAGCGCTTCAAATTGGCAAAGTTATGGAAGTGAAAACGATTGGGACTTCTCGTAGCATGCATAAATTGGACAAAGCCAAGGCCTACGGCTTAGATCATGCAATTTTAGCCGATGATAAATGGTCGGGAGCTGTTCTAGATGTCACAGATGGCTATGGAGCCGATGTGATTCTAGATCTGGTCGGAGGCCCCTATCTCGCAGGGAATCAGAAGGCCATAGCTCATAAGGGTAGGCATGTCGTGGTGGGTGTTCCAGGAGGAGTATCTGGAACTATAGACTTGCGTGCGATGATGGGAAAGAGAGTTACCCTGAGAGGGACAGTACTAAGGGCAAGATCGCTACAAGAGAAGGTTGAACTAACAGAAAGTTTTGAAAAAGACATTCTTCCTTTTCTCGAACAAGGATCCATTTCTCCTGTGGTGGAAAAAATATTTTCTCCTAATGAAGTCGGTACAGCGCATAATATGATGGCGGCCAACGAAAATTTTGGGAAACTTTTAATAGATTGGGAATAATCGCTAATCTAAGTATGAACCCTGCTGTACCATTCTACCCCCTTGGAGAGTGGTCTGAAAGATTCCCTTGGATTTTGGCTGGAATAACACATAAAGGGTCTGCGACTGACCCGTTTGATTTAAGACTGGAAGACCAAAAATCTGGAGACCGGCTGGAAAGAATTTGGCAGAGCACTGGTTTTCGTGGCTTGGTACGAATTCCTCAGGTTCACGGTACGGACCTGGCAGTGTACGATTCCGATTTAGCAGGATTCGTTTCGTCAAAAGATAGTGCGGACGGCCACGCTACTTCTAGGCCGGGTATGCTTTTAGCTATAACAGTTGCAGATTGTGTTCCGGTGTACCTCCTCGATTCTAAGAATAGGGCGGTCATGTTGCTGCATGCAGGATGGCGAGGAGTGGCCAGTGGAATAATTAATAAAGGAATGAAACTGTTTGCCGAGAGATGGCAATCTCATTTAGATGATATTTATGTTCACCTAGGCCCGGCTATTTGCGGTAATTGCTACGAAGTTGGGCTAGAAGTTTTCGGAAATTTAGGATTGACCCTTCCGACAGAACCAGCCCCAGTGGATCTGAGAGCTATTTTGGAAGAACAAGTCAGTAGTCTGGGGGCCAGAGACAATAGGATCACCACTTCAAAAGACTGTACTCTATGCGGGAGAGATGACTTTTTTTCCCATAGAAAAGGAGACCTAGGAAGACAGGTTGCTTTGATAGGAATTCGACCATAAAGATGGATATTGGTCTGTGCCAACAGTGTGCTTCTCTTCGAAAAGTGGAGAGCAACAAAGGGTCTACGTTTTTTTTGTGTCGCCGGTCAGTGGCGGACAAGCGTTTTCCTAAGTATCCGCCATTGCCGGTGATTTCATGTTCAGGGTTTGAAGAAAAACTCAAGAATAAGTAGGCATGTTAATTTCGCTTAACTTGACTTATGGCCTGTATGGCCAGATATACTTCTTTGGATTGTATGGAATTGTGGAAGTATTTCTAACTATTAGCGAGGTGTAAATGGTTCACTGGCTTCGGTTTAAATACGAGCAGTCTGCAGGGTTTGGAACTCTCGAAGAAAATAGGATTAAGGTGTTTGAGGGGGACCTATTTGATGGTCCAAGTCCTACGGGTATCACTTTGGATCTTGATGAAGTCGAGATCTCGATACCTTGTGTCCCTGGCAAGATGCTTGCTTTATGGAATAACTTCTATGCTTTAGCGGAAAAATTGGAAATGGATACTCCTCCAGAGCCACTATATTGGGTGAAGACAGATGGCTGCTATCTCGCCCATGGTGAAAAGATCCTAAAACCAGCCAGTTATGATGGTAAGGTTGTTTTCGAAGGGGAGCTGGGGATAGTTATTGGGTCGACTTGCCGGGGAATTTCGGAGGAGCAGGCAGCAACGCGTATATTCGGTTATACATGTATCAATGATGTCACAGCTGTCGAAATAGTGAATAGGGACGATACTTTCCCGGCCTGGACGAGAGCTAAGAGCTTTGACACCTTTGGTGTGATGGGTCCTGTAATCGCGACAGACTTAAACCCAGAAGATTTGATAGTCCGGACATTGCTCACCAAACCTGGTACGACAGAGGTGCAGGAACGACAAAATTATCCTGTGAGTGATATGGTGTTTTTGCCATCCGTTATTGTTAGTAAGATTTCCCAGGATGTAACGTTGTTCCCTGGTGATGTGATTTGTTGCGGGACATCTATAGGAGTGGGCTCCATGAGGCCTGGAACTAAGATAGAAGTCAGCATTGATGGAATAGGTACGCTCAGTAATTTCTATGAGGAGAATGAATGAAGATTTGTGTAGTCGGTGCAGGGGCTATCGGAGGATTGCTCGCCGTTCACTTAAGTAACTCTGGTAATGACGTCACTGTAGTTGATGTGGGAGATCATCTGGAGGCTATTAAACGTGACGGCCTAAAATTGTTAATGGGTGACGGCACTGAGCATCACGCTCATCTTCGGGCAACTGATACAGTCGAAGAGGTCGAAGAGCAGGATTTGATAATTCTGGCCGTTAAGGCACAGGTGCTCCCAATGGTAGCCACTGATATTTCTGGGATGTGTGGACCAAACACTATGATTCTTCCTGTCCAAAATGGGTTACCATGGTGGTATTTCCAGAAACATGGTGGCGAATTCGAAGGTCATCGACTTCAAACTTTAGATCCCACAGGTGTGTTGACAGAGAATATTGATGTGGACCGCATTATTGGTTGTGTAGTGTTTCCTGCAGGAGAGATCGCTGAACCTGGAGTCATCAGACATATTGAAGGGAACCGGTTCCCCTTAGGGGAGTTAGATGGCAACGACTCAGAGCGAGTCGAATCTCTGGTTCAACTCCTAACCGAAGCAGGGTTTAAGTCTTTCCAAATCAATGATATTAGAGCAGAAATGTGGCTGAAGCTTTGGGGCAACATGTCCTTTAATCCGATCAGCGCCATGACACACGCTACCTTAGTGGATATTTGTCAGTTTGATCTTACTAGGACTTTGGCCCGTAATTTGATGTCAGAGGCACAAGACGTTGCCAACAGGCTGGGAATTACGTTTCGAGTCGATATAGATAGACGTATAGGGGGAGCAGAAAAGGTTGGTGCGCATAAAACCTCCATGCTCCAAGATGTTGAAGCTGGACGAACACTTGAAATAGATGCGATCATTGCAGTAGTAGCAGAGCTTGGGGGTTTGGTGGGAGTTCCCACACCAAGTATTGATGCAGTTCACGCTATGGTTGCTCTACTTGATGAAACACTGAGAAGGGAAAAAGGAATAGTAAAACTTACTTCGCGGTAAGTATCCCTTTCCCTCAGTCCCTTTCCGGGGGCATCTCTTGGTCTGTTTGGAGCTCTGGTGCAGATGAAGTTCTAGGTAAAACGTCTACGTGTGTTGGATTCTCTATTTCTTTATCAAGGTTCATGTCCATCTTATCGAACTCGCGAGCTGTTACGAGTAGTCGGCTTTCTATAGAATTGACAGCTTCATTGTAGGATTTAACAGCCCTACTCAATCCTTTTCCGAGTCGATCGAGATGCTTAGAAACGTTACCCACCCTTTTATATAATAATCTTCCCATATCATATATTTCTGCTGATTTCTTGTTAATGTTCTCCTGAGTCCATTCGTTTGCTAGCATTCTGAGCATTGGTAAGAGTAGGCTAGGTGGTGCTAGGAACACTTTGTTTTGATAAGCTCTAACGAATAGTTCGTCGTCATGCTCCATCGCTGCATAATAGACTGAGTCAGGCATGAACATGAGAACAAAGTCTGGTGAAAAAGGTAGGTTTTGCCAATAGTTCCGTTTTCCTAGTTTTTTTGCAGTTTCATCAACAATCTCCCAGTGACGCGAGAGATGCTCTTTTCTTTGATCGTCAGTTTCGGCGTTATGGTAGGCTATCCAGTGCTGTAAATTCATCTTAGCATCCACAGCTATAGTTCTGCCACCCGGAAGGTTCACAACCATGTCAGGCCTCTGGTTTTTCCCTTCTGAGTCACTGACGCTGATCGTTTTTTGGGTATCGAAATCGCAGTGGCTACTCATTCCCGCCATCTCGGCCAGATTCTTTAGAGTCGTTTCGCCCCATACACCAAACTTTTGTGGAGATGCCAGGATTTTAGAAAACTGAGTCGTCTCCTGCTTTAATCCCGATACTACGGTCGCAGTTTCCGCGTGTGTCTTAAGAACTTCTTTGTGGAGTGCATGAACTCGATCGTTCAAAGTTTGTGATTGTAGTTTTGTGACTTTTTCGTGTGATTCAAAAGTTTGCTTAGCTAGCTTGATAAAGCTCTCGCTATTTTTTTCTAGTGCTCCAAGCGCGGTAGCTTTAAAAATAGATTCTTGTGATTTCCTAACCTCTTCATCAGTCTGAATATCTTCGCTCTTTTGTTTAAGAAGCGCCTCGGCTTTCACCATTCTATCACGGAGTTCTTGTTTCCCCTTATTTACGTATATATAGGTGAAGATAATTCCTATAGCTGCTCCTGTGATAACAGATAGGATGTCCATATTAGGTCACGAGTTCAGTTGAAAAAGGTTAGTTACGGTGCAGAAAAATCTCATGGAATTGTATTGTTCTAAAGAGTTGATGTTGTTTTCAGTCCGGCCCACATTTCAGGCTACACGACTGGGACGCATACTGCAATGGGTGCAACTACAAAGTAAGACTAGCACGATGTTGGATTACCCTGGACGGGTGATAAAAAAGCCCCAGACAAAGTTAGTTCTTGTGGGTTGGTTAACCCCTCTTATCTTTAAGGTAGATGCAAAGAGGGTATTCCAATCCCATTCTGGACGGCAGCCTAGATAAGTTGATAGTTCGCCATGAGTGATACTTCAAAATCAACGATAGTTCGCTTGCGTCGTGAATCTCGTGCCTTTACAGCCATGCGACGACGGCTTGAGCGTAAGGTTCGATCAGACGAGGTGAAAGTAGTAGTATCTTTCGCAGAAATTTTCCTCTCTAAAGCGACAGAATCTTTTCTGCAAAAGAGGAGTCCTGACGCCCTAGCCCATATGACTCTTGGTGCTTGGAGGTTTCTGCAATCTACTGATCCCGGGGCTGTCGACGTTCAAGTTTTCAATCCAGATGCAGACAACGAGGGTTGGCATGCTCCCGTGACTGTCTTTCGGACCAATATTTCGGAGAGACCTTTCGTAATCGATTCGCTGCGTGAATTCATTCACAGTCAGGAATTTTCTATAGAGCATATAGTCTATCCGGTCATCCATGCTGTCCGCAATGAAGCAGGAAAAATTATTGACGTCCGCACTTCTGAAGAGGATGAATCCAGAGAATCACTGGTCCACTGTGAGATTACCCAAATCACCGATGTAGAAACCAGGGATGCTCTGAAAGATCAAATTCGAAGACGTCTCGAGGACGTAATAAGAGTCACTGACGATTTTTCAAGTATGCTGGATAAAGTCGATGGGACCATGGAAGGTTTGAAACTGAGAGCGAAAGAATCTGTCGATCTCAGGGATGAGTTCCTGGAAATAGGAGATTTCTTTTCCTGGCTTCGGGAAGGCGCTTTTGTTTTTCTGGGCTCATGCACCTACAGGAAAACATCTGACAACAAGATGGAGATAGACCCTGATTCGAAACTGGGCCTTCTCCGGTCCACGGACGATGGTGACGTAACATCTTTAGGAGAACTGACTGCGGAGATGGATAGTTTGGTACAGGAAGGACCTAATTTATTTGTTACTAAAACTAATACACGCGCTACAGTACACAGATTATCAAGGATCGATTATGTCGGCTTGAAGAAGCTGGATGAAAAGGGGGAGTTGATAGAGGAGAGTATTTTTCTCGGGCTCTTTACCTCGAGGGTAGAAGTACAATCTGCTGAAGATATACCGATTCTCCGAAGAAAATTACAAATGGTTTTGGAAAGTGCTGAGGCGAAGGAAGGCTCTCACGACTACAAAGCTATCAATACAATTTTTAGCTCCATGCCTAAGGAAGAACTGTTCCTTTCGTCTGTCGAGCGTATCGCTGCAGATGCACAAGTGGTTCTCACCTCTTATAACACTGACGATGTTAGGGTGACTGTTCACCAAGACCCAGTTCGTAGCGGTACATCTGTGATGGTGATTATTCCGAGAGAGAAGTTTTCTGGCAGTGTTCGCCGGGCTATAGAAAAAGAATTAAGTAGATCTCTTCAGTCACAAGTTCTAAACTATCATCTCACCCTTGGGGATGGGGACCAGGCCCGTCTACATTTCTACCTGGCTCCATCGGGTGAAAAATTGCCAACCGTTGATGCAACAGACCTTGAACTGATCGTTCAAGAGATAATCCTCTCATGGTCTGATCGGCTTCTAAGGTGTTTTGAAAGGGTAAGGCCTGCGGATGAAGCCCGTCAGTTGGTACGGGCTTATTCAGAGGCGTTTGGTCTTGATTACCAAACTGCTACGGACCCGGAAGTTGCTTTGGGCGACATCCTGGTTTTGGAAGAAATGGTGGCTGAGGAGCTAAAAGCTTCGATTTCATTCTCCGATAGTTTAGGCGAGAATGGTGAAGTCCTCGATACTACGGAAATGAAATTGTATTTGGTTGGCGAAAAATTGGTTTTGTCGGATTTTATGCCAATTTTAGATAATATGGCTTTGAGGGTCATCGAGGTGGTTCCTTACGAGATAGAGGGTGAGGAAAGTCCAGAAGCTGTGGTGTATTCATTTTCTGTGCAGCGGAGTTCTGGTGGTGCGCTGAAGATCCAGAACGGAGGATCCTCTTTGGCCGAAGCAATTTTGGCGGTTCGCACTGGGGATTCGAGCAATGATGGCCTCAACGCGCTTGTGCTGCTGTCGGATCTTTCCTGGAGAGAAGTTGATGTTTTAAGGGGTTATGCATCGTATGCCTTTCAACTGGGGATGGTTCAGAGTCGGAGTTCTTTGGTGCAGTCTTTGGTCAAGCATCCAGCTATTGCTAGAACACTTTTTGAGGTATTCGCGGTTAAATTTGACGGTAGTCAATTGACCATCGATGAAAGAAGGAAAGAAGTCGAAGGCCTTGAATCTATTCTGCTGCATTCACTGAGATCTGTGAAGTCTCTTTCTGAAGATCGTGCCCTGAGGGGTATGCTTGCACTTGTTGATGCTTCAGTGAGAACGAATTATTACAGGTATGGTGGGAAGCTGCCGAACAAGAGATCCGGGGGGGTGCCCTATCTTTCCTTTAAGATAGCGGTGCGTGACCGTTCAGATGTCGTACGCACCAACCTTTTGTATGAGATCTGGGTGCAATCCTCGAGAATGCAAGGGATTCACCTGAGGGGTGCAAGGGTAGCGCGGGGGGGTATCAGATACAGTGATCGTCCCGATGATTTTAGGACAGAAGTTCTTGGTCTGGTAAATACTCAAATGGTCAAGAACTCAGTTATTGTCCCTGCTGGGTCCAAGGGTGGTTTTATCACTCTTCATCAGCCAACCGATTCTGCTGAAATGGCGATGGAAGCCAAAGAACAATACAAGACTCTCATTCGAGGGATGTTGGACATCACGGACAACATAGCTACAGATGGATCGCCGTTACCGCCAAGCACTGTGGTGTGTTGGGACGGTCCTGATCCTTATTTGGTAGTCGCTGCAGATAAGGGAACCTCCAAGTATTCTGATATGGCTAATGATGTGGCTAAAGAGTACGATTTTTGGTTGGATGATGCCTTTGCTTCCGGAGGCTCAAATGGCTATGACCATAAAGTGATCGGTATTACGGCAAGAGGGGGCTGGGAATGTGTTAAGCGGCATTTTTCTGAGGAAGGTATAGATATACAATCAGAGCCGTTTACGGTGGTTGGAATAGGAGATATGAGTGGAGATGTTTTTGGAAATGGCATGCTTCTTTCAGAGCAGATACAGCTTAAGGCTGCCTTTGACTATCGTCATATCTTCATAGATCCTAACCCCGACTTGGCTAGTTCTTATAAGGAACGCGGCAGACTATTCCAGTTAGGTAAATCAAGCTGGAATGATTACGATCGCAGCTGTCTCAGTCAGGGTGGCATGATTATCTCGAGGGAAGCCAAGGAAGTCAATCTTACTCCTGAGGCACGTGTCGCTTTGGGAATAGCGGATGATGTTCAGGTTTTGAATGGAGAGGAGTTGGTGCGGGCTGTATTACAGGCCCCAGTAGACCTGCTCTGGAACGGAGGAATAGGTACCTACGTCAAGTCATCAGAAGAAGAAGATTCAGATGTAGAAGACTCTACTAATGATAGTGTACGCATCGATGCAGACCAGCTCAGATGTAGGGTGGTAGGCGAAGGTGGAAATCTGGGTTTTACTCAGAAAGCTCGCATTGATTTTGCATTAAAAAATGGCCGGATTAATACCGATGCACTGGACAATTCAGGAGGTGTGAATCTCTCGGATAGAGAGGTGAATTTAAAAATACTGTTGGGACAGGAAATTCGGTCTGGTACAATGGTAGAAGCAGAGAGAAACGCCCTGTTGGAACAACTGACAGATGCAGTGGCACTACTAGTGCTTGAGGACAACAAGGTCCAAAGTGTAACAGTATCAATGGA
>Ga0114993_10004645_pt1 | contig 13552 bp, 9 predicted proteins | sample ArcticOcean_MG_C_FD_87042 | JGI IMG/M metagenome (GOLD analysis project Ga0114993, IMG submission 87042) | Marine microbial communities from western Arctic Ocean - ArcticOcean_MG_CB2_150 | ecosystem: Environmental > Aquatic > Marine > Oceanic | place: Arctic Ocean: Canada Basin | collected...
CGTAGATCGACAGGTGGATGTGAACACGGCCTTTGTTGACCTGACTTCGTACGGGGAATTTATCCTCTCCATCAGCAGCCCCAACCGCAGCCCCAAGGGCTCTTTTCGCCTCCAGGTGGACGGTCTCGACGGCGATGTGGTGCTGGATATCGCCATGCCGGTGGTCCAGGGGCTAATGGCCGCCGGTGGAGATCGGGACAACGAGCGGACGCGACTGGAGTATTTCGCCGAGCGCATCGCCCGCGATCTAGAAAAGGTCTGGGCGCCGATTCACCAGATCGCGGTGCGCTCATTTGAACTCTACACCGATCCCGCTGCACTCGAGATAGCACCGGCGCACGGGATTGTCACCCTGCTAGCCTTTGAGGCCAAGGCGCGACCGGCGGAGACCGGGTGGAGCGGGCTGGTGAGTTTGTGTTATCCGTCGTCGATAGTAGAATTGCAGCCTCAATTGGCAGAGCACGGGCCGAAGGAATTGATAGCGGGCGCTTAGGGCGCCGCAAGCGCAAGAACGGCAAAGCCCCCCGCGTCACTGGGCGCGGGGGGGTTGCCAATGGAATTACTCTTCTAACTCCAGCGCCCGCATCTGCGCCGACCAATCGCGCCACATATCCTCCTGGGGCGGCTCTTCCTGCGCCTCATGGAGATCCTGCTTGAGATAGTCGTAGAGCACCGCCTGGCGGATGCGCCGCGTCGTATTGGGGCCAGCCATATGACCCAGCCGTTGGTGCCAGAAAACGATATCCCCCGGCTCCCCATAACAATCCACCGGCTCCTGCTGGTTAAAGTACTCGCGCAGGCGTTCGTACTCCTCGGTCTTCTCGTTCTTGTACTGCGAGTCGAAAGCGTAGTAAAATTTGCGGTGACTACCCGGCCACACCATAAAACTGCCCCCCCCTGGCTCAACGCGGTCAATATAACCGACCACACCCAAATTAAAGGGATGCCCATCGCAGTGGCAGGTCAAATCCGGCACCGCATGATCCCCATAGGGCAGAGTACAATAAATGCCGCGAATGCGCTCGGGCTCCACCAACGTCCCCTCCCCCAAAAATTGCTCCGCCATTTCCCAAATAGCAGAATTTTTGGCCAACAACCGCACCATCCACTCCTCCCCACCAGGCTCGCGGAAATTCCAGCGAAAACCGCGCCGCGCATTGTCCCCATCCCCTGACTCCTCTGCCTCGGCAAACGGCCCAACCCAGGTATCCGGATCTTCTCGCCTCCTCCCCGGCGGCGCCCCATCCCACAGCCGCGCCCGCGCCCGTTCCATCAACTCAGCATCGAGCACACCCCGCTTAATCAAATACCCATTGCACTTAAAAAAAGACATCTCCTCGACAGTTAGCAGCATAGAAAAATCTCCTCCCTCTCAGAATACATAAAGCACCCAATGCTGTCCACCAACCTAGACCTCCCAGGAACACTTCACCCTCTCTCCAACCAGGCAGTTGATCCCCAAGCTCTAATTGTGTACAATCCTGCAGACTAATATTACTTAGCCAGCGGAGATCATTCCAGAACCAACGCCTCACTCAAGAAAGGACCCACCCCATGTCACAACTCCCCCCCGTCATCCGCAACTGGCGCGAAACCGACCCCTACGTCAGCCACGAAAACGCCATCATCTGGGCCATCCTCACCGCCCGTGACGACGACAATAAACACCCCACTGCCTGCCTCGAACACATCAGCGGCTTCGCCCGCCATTCGGTGCAGGGCGGCAAAGAATCCGATTACCACCAGCACGAAGATGCCGAACAGTTTTATTACGTCCTCTCCGGCCGCGGCGACGTCCTCATCGGCGACACCCGCCACCCCGTGCGCCCGGGCTCAGTAACCTATTTTCCGCCCAAGACACCGCACCAGTTCTTCAATACCGAAGAGGACGAGTGGTGCGAACACCTCATCATCACCTGCTCGGTAAAACGCGAAGGCAGCCAGCAGCGCGTGCTCAATTGGCGCGACGTCAAACCCACCGCCGGCCAGCACGGCGCCGCCGTCACCTGGCACCTGCTCGAATCGGTGGACGAGAAAGAAACCAGCACCGACCAGCCCTGCCTGCTGGGTTTCCACTACCTGGCGCAACAGGCACTGACCCGCGGCAAAGCCTCGGACAACCACAAACACGACGACAAAGAACAAGTCTACTACATCATCGAAGGCAACGGCACCGTGCTCATGGACGGCGACGTCTACTACGTGTCCGAGGGCGACGCCGTCTACCTACCGCGCGGCGCCTGGCACCAGATTATCAACGAGGACTACGACGGCTGGTTCACTTACCTCGTCATCAGTTAAAAACATCGCGAAACGAGATGACCATGTGGACGCGCATCGTTCTCTTTATAGCTCTGATGGCGAGCACCGCCTGCGAATCGACGCTGGAGGACGGCATCGCCCGCCTGCGCAGCGACGACCCTATGGTGCGCGAAACAGCCATGCGCCATCTGCTGCTGGCCAAGGACCGAGCCGTCGGCCCCCTAGTGGCAGCCCTGGACGACACTTCGGTTGCCACCGGCCGGCCCGAGTTGGCCGACGTGCTGGTCAGCCTCATGGTGCGCGTCGACGATCCCCGTATCGTCGACGCGCTAGAGCACCACATGATCGCCGATCCGGATGTGGGGGTACGCCAGCGCATTGCCTACAAAATGGGCTTGCAGAGTAAAGCGGCCTTTGCCACAATCTTTATGCGCGCCGTAGAAGACACGGCGGCAGCCGTGCGCCAGCAGGCCATGCGGGCCCTGGCCCGGATAGAAAATCAGCTAAAGGCAGAACAGAAGGAGGAATTGCTGCAGCTGGCCAAAGGCTTGGTGCAAGACCCCGATCAGGAGGTGCGCATCGAGGCCATGTTTGTGCTCGAGAGCCACGTCGGGAGACTAGTCGATGCGGCGCGCCAGCAGGCGCTCAAGGCCGAGTTGGCGGCGGCCGACTCAATTTTTGCCCGGGCCTTGAGCTATGCGCCCAAGAGCAAAAACGTCAATTACTTTCTGGCGCTTTTCTACTACGAAAACGACCAGCAGCAGCGCGGTATAGATTTGTGGCGCCACCACGGCCAATTGCTGGACGTGCCGCAACTCTCCAGACCGCCGACCATCGACGGACAGCTCGACGAGGCGGTCTGGCAAGAGGCGGCCAGGGTCGATTCTTTCTATCACTACGGCTTCCACACCGCCTCCTTCCGCACTCGCACCCACACCCAGGCGTACGTGGGTTATACCCGAGACGCCCTCTACATTGGCATGCACTGCCAAGACGCCCAGCCCGAAAACCTGATCGTCGCCAGCCCAAAACACGATAACCGGAGTTCGCTGCAGGACCTGGTGGAATTTTTTATCGATCCCAGCGGCACTCTGCAGTCCCACTACTTCATCAACGTCAACAGCGTCGGGGCCGTCAACGACGCCTGGACATCGTCTGGCGCCTCGGATGGCAACCGCGATTATGAGTGGAACGCCGACGCCGACGTCAGCACCCATGTAGGAGCGGACTTCTGGTCGGTCGAATACAAGTTCACCCTGGGACAAGCTCGGGCACCGCGGCCGACACCGGGCACCTTATGGGCTTTTAACTTGCAGCGCGGTTTTCGCCGCGGCGAGTGGAGCCAGTGGGTGCGCACCTACAGCAATCTCAATTTTTTTCCTATGGGTTATCTCTTTTTCCAGTGACGGCAGATGAATATCACAACAAACCAGAGGAGCAATGGACAAAATCCGAATCGGCATCATCGGCTGCGGCGGCATGGCCCGCGCCCACGCCTCGCGCTTTAGCGAAGTACTGCACCGCATCGAAATCAGCGCCGTGGTCGACATTGAACCAGAGCGGGCCCAGGCCGTGGCCGACCTGCTCGACAACGACCCGGTAGTGGAAAGCGACTACCGCGCCATCTACGAGCACGTCGACGCCGTGCTCGTCGTCACCCCCCACCACCTGCACCACCCCATCGCCATCGACTGCCTGCGCGCCGGCAAACACGTGCTGGTAGAAAAACCCATGGCGCTGGATCAGGCGCAATGCGTCGAAATGATCGCTGCAGCAGAAAAGGCCAACCGCGTCCTCATGGTCGCCTACTGCATGCGTTTCCACCCTCTGATCGTCAAGATGAAAGAGCTAATCGACGCCAAAGCCTATGGCGATATCTTCCAACTCTCCATCTGGACCGAACAGCTCACCCAACGCGACGAGGAAGGCCATTGGTCGCGTAGCGCGGCAACCTTGGGCGGCGGCCAATTTTTTAGCCACGGCTGCCACTACATCGACCTGATGTTGTGGATGCTTGGGCGACCGGTGCGCGGCAACCACTACGGCACCAACCGCTGCACCCCCTGGATGGAAAGGGAAGGCACCAGCAACGTCACTATCGAATTTGAGGACGGCATCCTCGGCTACCACTTTGGCACCTGGGGCGCCCGCGGCACCCGTCTGAAATACGCCTTCCACGCCCATTGCGAACACGGCATGCTCGAAATTGATCTGCGCGCCGGCCAATTAATCGCCCACGGACGCGCCGCCGAACACGTATCGGGCCAGGCCGCCAACCAACAACAGGAAGAGGTCCTACTCCAGGCCGAACACGCCAAACCGACCGAAGAAGAAATGGTCCATTTCCTAGACTGCATCGAAACCGGTGCCAAACCCCTGACCGATCCGGTTGGCAGCTTGGAGGGTCTGCAGGTTATCTGGAAACTCTACGAAGCCGAAGAAAATAATCAAGTCGCCGACCTTCACGGCCTCGGCCTCGGCAGCTACGCAGGATAATGACAATGGAAAACATCAAAATCGGCTTGGTCGGTCTAGGCCACCGTGGCCTGGGCTGGTTGCGCAACCTGCAACGAATCCAGGGCTACCAAATCACCGCCCTATGCGACCCCATCACCGCCCTCCACCAACGCGCCCTAGACGCCGTTGAATCACCCGACTCGGTGCAGACCTACGCCCGCTACGAGGACCTGCTGGCCAACGCCGAGGTGGATGCTGTTGCCCTCTGCGTGCGCTGCCGCGAACAAGGCGCTCTGGCCGCTATGGCCCTTGAGGCTGGCAAACACGTCAATTCTGAGGTGCCGGCAGCTCACACCCTGGAAGATTGCTGGCGCATCGTCGCCGCCGTCGAGAACAGCGGCTGTATCTATCAACTAGCCGAACAGGTACGCCATTGGGGCGTTTTCGACGCCTGGCGCGGCTTAGTCGCCGCCGGCCGACTGGGCCGCGTCACCTTCTGCGAAGGGCAGTATATCGGCTACTACGGCACGCGCCAATTTTTTCAGGATCCGGACGGCGGCCAGTTCTACGCAGTCGAAGACCTCGATGATCATCCCGAAGCCCAACCCACCTGGCTGCACCAAATGCCACCCATCCACTACCTGCCCCACGAACTCAGCCCTATGCTCAAAGTGCTAGACGACCGCGTCGTCCAGGTGGTGGGCATGAGCACGGCGACACCCAGCTATTCCCATCCGCAAATTAGCCAGCCCGATATCCAGGTGGCGCTGATGAAGACCGCAAAGGACGCGCTGCTGCGCCTAGCCACCGGTTTTACTCAGCCGGTGTCGCACGAGCGCGGCCACCACTGGTACCAAATCATGGGCACCAACGGCTCGGTCGAGTGGAAACGCTCGGGCCGCGGCAAACCACTTATGTGGCTGGCCGACGAACAAATGCACGACATGGCCGAAGTCGACTGGGACAGCCGACGCACCAACGCGCACCAACTAGCCCACGGCAGCGGCCACGGCGACGCCGACTACTACGTCCACGCCTCCTTCCGCGACGCCGTATTGGGTGTCGAAGCACTGGAATTTGACGTCTACCAGGCCATGGACACAGCGGCACCGGCCATTCTGGCTGCCGACTCCATCGATGCCGACAGCCAGCCCCGAGCCGTGCCCGATTTCCGACCCGGTCCACACCGAGCCGCCGGCCAGATACCCGGAGCAGCGAGCTGATGCGCGTCGGCATTCTGCGCCACGGGCCCGACCTCTCGCTCTACGTCGGAGAAATGCTGCAGACCTGGGGGCTGACCCTCTACGATTTTGTCGATGCGGACGGATTAGACAAACTTGATCCGGCGGCGATGCCGGTGCTCCTCTGTCCCACTCATGAGACAGGTGGGCGCGACACAGCGGCCTTGCTGACCTATGCCCAGCGCGGCGGCACAGTGGTATGTTTCTTGCCCAAGGGGGAACTTGCCGCCGCCGCCGGCCTCGTCTACCAGAGCGAAAAGGTCGGCCCGCTGCGCTTGCGTTCTTCGTTCTACCCAGTCTCTGGTTTGGGTGGCGAGTTACTACCCATCGTCGGGCCGGCGGCGACTTACGCTTGTCAATCCGCCGCTCACACCATTGCTTACCTCTCCCATCCCGGCCGCTACCACGACGAAAGTGTCGGCGCGGTGCAATGCCCGCAGGAGCGTGGCCGCATTGTTGCCTTTGCCTTTGACCTGCCGCTCTGCGTGCTCTATTTGCGCCAGGGCGACCCGGCCCGCGCCGAATACATCCCTGCAGGCGACGGTTGCGCCCGGCCTTCGCATATGGCCGCCGACCTCGGTCCCAGCGACGCGGCCTGGGTGCCCTTTGCCGACTTGCTCGCTCGTTTTCTGGTCGACCTAGTGCGCCGTTACCTACCGGCGCCGGTGCCACTGTTTTCCCACCTGCCCGATATGGCGCCGGGCATCCTGCTCTACTCGGGCGACGAAGACGGCGCCGAGGTGGCGGCCAACGAAGACGAGTTCGCCGCCGTGCACCAGGCCGGCGGCCGCATGAACCTCTACCTGATCCCCGGCAACACCCACTCGACACCGCAGGATGTTGCCGACTACCGGCAGCACCACGACGTCGGCCCTCATCCAGACATCCGGTCCTTCGACAATGCACCGGTCGCGGTCCGCATGGAGGAGATGGTACGACAGATCCGCCAGTTCGAGGAGCAATTCGGCGTTTCAGCGCGCACGCTGCGCAATCACTGCGTCGCCTGGGCAGGCTACCTCGAGCCGGTGACAGCCATGGCATCCTGTGGAATCGGCATGGAGGGCAACTACTTCTGCAGCACCTTCCTGAAGGACCGCGGCTATGCGCCCTATGCCGCTTTCGGGGCAGCAATGCCCATGCGCTATGGTGATCCCGGCGGTGACCTGTTGTCCGTGCGCCAGCAACACACACACACGATGGACGACGTCTACTTCGGCCCAGAAATCGTGCCGTATTCCTTCCGCATGTCTGCAGATCTGTGGGAATCAGTCTTGGCGCGTGTGCTGGATGATGTGGTGCAGCGCTTTCATGTTCCCCACGCAACCTGCATTCACCCGTCCAACTGGGTGAGATTCTCGCGCGATCAGGGCTTGGCCCTGGTGCGACAAGCGGTTGAGCGACACATGCCCGTCTGGTCCTTCGATCAGTGGCTCGAATTCCTGGAAACGCGGGAGACCTGGCAGTGTGAGTCAATGAGCTGGGAAGAGGCCCAACTGTCGGCGACCTTTGCCGGTAAAGGCGGCCCCTTTGCCTTCGCTCTGCCCCGACATTGGCGAGGTCGGACCCTTGGCAAACTCGACGTGCAGGGCGGCGAAGTGATGGGATCAGTAGATCGCTTCGGACGCAGTGTCGAAATGATCCACGCCGTCAGCTCAACAAGACTGGAACTGACGGCGCAGTACTAACCGGCTGCAGTACTAACCGGCGCGGTACTAACCAACGGCGCGATATCAATGGCAGGTCAGGGTTGCTGCTGCCTGGGCAGCGATCCTGACCTTGCCGCTTTCTGCATGTTGCCCAGCCAGATCGGCCAGAACCACTGGGTCTCACTGCCGGCCGGAAGATAGGCGGCGTCGATCATGTGCTTTTTCTTGCGATCGATGGGCTGGCCGAGATGGGGGACGACGGCGGCGTAGGGAATCCACGCAAAGGTGCTGCGCTCCAGATAGGCGTCGTTGTCCTCGGGTACGGCGTGTTGCATCACGGCAGGCGCCGGAGCAAAGTCCACCTTCACGAAATACGAAGCGAAATCACCATCCATGATCGGTGACTTGTCTTTGATCATTTTCAGTAGATCGGCACGCTTGAAGTAGCCTCGTGATTCTTCTTCGCCTTTGTGCGCCGCTGTCTCGGCCATGGTTTGGCCTGGTCGCGGACCGCCACCGAATCCTGCCCAACCTCTCTGGCTGCCAGCGTGTTCTGCCAACAGCAGAAAGACCTCATCTCCAGACTCGAAATACATGACCATACCTGCCGGGGCTTCGGCGCAGACCGTGCCAGCGAGCATCAGCAGAGCACCAACACTTGTTATCAATCGTTTCATGTTCACCATTGTTTGTGTGTCATTGTCAGTTCGATAAACCGTCCAGCGACCAATAGTTGTCCGCCACGGGCTGATTGCGGATCCACTTGCCATTGGTGAAGTCGGGGAACGGCACAGGTGCGCTGCCGCATGCGATGGAATCTTCGGACAGGGCTGTGATCGCCATCCAGGCGACCGAGTCGTATACATCGATCGGCGTTTGCCGGCTGGCCTTGATCGCGTCGATGAAGGATCGCTGCACAAGATAGTCCATCCCGCTGTGGCCACCACGGACGCCATCGTTGATGAAGTCGCGCCAGACGGGATGATCGTATTTCTCCAGATACTCCGACATAGGTGCCCAGCGCTCGCCGTCGAAATCATCGAAGTGGAGGGCATTCTTGTCTTCCATCCAGATCCCCAGGGTGCCCTGAACTCGTTGCCCCCTGGAGTATGGCCGTGGCAAAGAGCAATCATGGGTCAGTAGAATCGTCTCACCGCGGGCACATTTGATCATGGTGGTCGTGATATCGCCCTGAGCGAATTGGGTGTCGATCTGTGAATGCTCTGGCCCCAAATGCTCGACGACATATTCATGCAAACCACGGGCCTTGCTGCTCATGGAGACGAGGGCCGTGAAACGATTGCCCTTGTTGATATTGAGCATCTTCGCCATAGGGCCGACGCCATGGGTCGGGTACAGATCAGCATTTCGATAGGTAAAATTATTCAGGCGGTAGTGGCGATTCTCCGTACCGCGGATGATCTCGGAACGCAGGTCGTGTTCATAACCACACTGACAATGGATCAACTCACCGAACAAGCCCTGCTTGACCATGTTGAGGACGGCCATCTCTTCGCGTCCGTAGCAGCAATTCTCCAACAGCATGAAGGGCACGCCTGTCTCTTCGCTGACACGGACCAAATCCCAACATTCCTGGATGGATGATGCGCCACCCACTTCGGAGGCCGCGTAGATGCCGGCGCGCATAGCAGCCAGAGAGATTTCGATATGGGTCGTCCAACTCGAAGCGATGACGACGCCCTGCAGGTCACCTCGCGCCAGCAACTGGCGATAGTCGAGGTAGCCCTCAGGAGGATGTTCCTGCTTTGGCGCAAGGCGCTCGATCGTTTTGTCGATACGATCCTGATAGACATCGCACACTGCGGCGATGTGGACGTCTGCCATATCTGCTACGAGGGCAGCCAATCCTGAACCGCGACCACCGAGACCTATGACGCCGAGTTTTATCTGGTCCATAATCAACGGTACGGCTTCATCTCCCCACTTTGCAGGCGCTTCCAGTAGTCTTCGAGAACTTCCTTGATCTGCGGACTCAGGATGATGCCGCCAATGATGTTCGGGAAGGCCATGCCCAGAATCATCATGTCGGAAAAACCGAGCACATTGTTGAGGGCTGTCACGGCGCCGACAAAGACGAAGGTGACAAACATGATGCGGTAGAGGATGATCGTGCCGGGGCCGAAGAGATACTCCCAGGCCCGTTCGCCATAGTAGGACCACGAGATCATCGTCGAGTAGGCGAAGAGCGTGACGGCGATGGCCAGCACATAACGAGCACCGGGGATGGCCGAATCAAAGGCAGCGGCCGTCATGCTTGCGCCAACGATGAAGTCCCCTGACTGAAACTCGGGTAACTGATAGGCGCCTGTGATCATACAGACGAGGGCCGTCATCAAGCAGATGACGATTGTGTCGATGAAGGGTCCTATCATGGCCACCATGCCTTCGCGTGCTGGCTCGTGGGTCTTGGCAGCGGCGTGCGCGAAAGCGGCGGAGCCAAGTCCGGCTTCATTTGAGAAGGCGGCACGCGTAATACCGATGACCACGACGCCGGAGAAACCACCATACATGGCGGGCCCCGTGAAAGCGTCACGGACAATCTGGACCAGCATCGACGGGATCAGCGTGATATTCGACAGGATGATGAACAGTGAACTCACGACATAGAGGACGCACATGGCCGGGACGATCTTCGATGTCACCCTGCCGATACGACGGATACCGCCGATGATGACGAGACCGACAGAGAAGGCCATGAGGATTCCCATGATCCAATTGTTCTGCTTGAACCATGGAGACAGCGTCGACAGGATCTCCAGAGTCTGGTTGGACTGAAACATGTTGCCACCACCGAAGGAACCACCAATGGTGAGGAAGGCGTAGATCACGGCCAGGGTGCGCCCGAACTCGGCTTTGCCCTTCAGGGCGAGTCCTTTTTCGAGATAATACATCGGGCCACCGGAGATGCGACCTTCGTCGGATGTGCGTCGATACATGATCGCCAGGGTGCACGAGGCGAGCTTCGAGGACATGCCGAAAACGGCCGTGACGATCATCCAGAACACCGCCCCGGGGCCACCGAGACTTACGGCGATGGCCACACCCGCTATGTTGCCCAGTCCGATCGTCGCGGACAGCGCACTCGAGAGGGCCTGGAAGTGGCTGATTTCGCCAGGATCCTTGGGGTCATCGTAACGACCGCGGATGACATCGATGGCATGCCGAAAGCCACGGACCGACAGCCAGCGGAAGTAAAAGCTGTAGTAGATTCCCCCACCGAGAAGAACACCGACGACCAGTGGAAAGCCTGTGCCAAAATCGGCGAACAAGAAGGTTTCCATGAGCCGGACTGTATCGCCGAAGAGATTATCGAGAGCCGTCAGGTGTGCCTGAATGCCACTCTCGCCCTGGGCGAAGACCGGGGTCGCGAGTAGGGCAAGCAGCGCCGGGGCGTACACAGCCTTAAGCATGATGGATGCTCTCCTTGGCGCGATGAGTGTTCGATGGTGGGGGCCGACAAAATGACTGCCCGGGAAGGGCTGTCAAACATAGCCCGAGCCTTCCCGAGTCGGCAAGGGATAGACTCCGGACGAATCCCGATCCACTCGGTCGTCATCGAAGGGGTGATCAGGTAACTGCTACCCCGACTTCAGGTGACCGGATCATGACTGGCTCCGACGCCATTGCATCCACGAACTGTTCCTGTTCGACAACACCCACTCACGACACAAGGCGATAGATACTGGCCGTCATGTTGGCCGGTGCCGGCTCTCTTGTGCTTGGCGGAGTGGGAATGACCGCCACCTTCCTGTCGAATGCTCTGGGACGCAGGCGCACGCCGGGCAGACGAAGCGTGTACCTCTGGACATCTACATCAAGAATCTCTATGCGGAAGATTCTCTCGCATTGCTTTCAAGATGCTGGCATTTGGGGTGCGCCGTGAGCGGGGATGCGGAAGGGCAGTCCTTCGAGTGCCCCAGTCACGGGGGTCCATGGTCGGTTTCATTACGATCAAAACAGCACGGGATGCACTCTTTTCCGCGACACAGGGTTGGCTGCTTTGCCATTGGCTTACATCTGGATCGCTGCTGTGGCTTCCAAATGGTTGCGGATGTGGTGACTTCAATTGGATGCAACCTACCACCTGGCCGGACGCTGTGGACAAATCGGCACTGGAAGAAGTTGTCCCAGGAGTGCATAAGACCTTTCATGCGTTCATGAGCCTGACCCAATCCACCAAACTTCTGATTTGCCTATGCACGCTTTTGATGACCATCCCGTGCCTGGCAGACCCGACGAGACTTCAACAAACCATCGTGGAGCTCTCCACACACGGCTCACGCATGGCGGGTTATTCGGGGGATACCTACGCCGCCGGCTATGTGCAGGAGCAGTTCGCCGCGGCGGGTGTGCAAAAGATCCAGCGCGATCCCTTTCTGGTCACAGTACCAATCGACAAGGGTGCCTCCCTGCACCTTCTGGCCGATGGGACCGATCTTCTGACGGACGGGGCCGTGCTGCCCCTCTGGTCACTGTGGCCCAATCTGGTCAGAACAAGCACCGTGCCCCGCGAAGGCATCGAGTCTGAACTCATCTACGGTGGGCACGGTCTCTACGAAGATCTGGAAGGGCATAAGGTCGACGGGCAGGTTGTGCTCATGGAGTTCAACTCCGCTCATCGTTGGCGGACGCCGGCGTCGCTTGGGGCACGGGCGATTGTGTTTATCGCGCCTGATGAGACGACGATCAAAGAGACTCGCGACAAGTGGAGTATTGCGCCTGTCAACATGCCTCGATTCTGGATCGAAGCAGAAGCCGGGAAGAGACTCAAGGATCGGCTGCGCCAAGAAACGGTGAGAATTCGACTCAAGGCGCGCATGGACTGGGAGCAACACACGACCCAGAACATCTGGGGTGTTGTTCCCGGGACGGATCCGCAGCTGCAAAACGAGCTCGTCGTCGTCTCCGCCTACTATGATGGCACGTCCGTCGTTCCTGGACTCACTCCTTCTGCCGAGAGTGCCGTCTCGATTGCAGCACTGATCGAGTTCGCCCATTACCTGCGTGAGCATCCGCCGGGTCGCTCCGTGCTGCTGCTGGCTACGGGTGCCCACTTCGTGCGCAAAGCGGGGATCGTCGACTTCGTCAACCGCTACGCACGCAAGGTCCCCCTCTTCAGGGCACGTATGTCGCGCGACCTCGATATCTCTCTGTTCATCGGCCTTGATCTGTCCAGTCACAGTGATCGCGTTGCCCTTTGGAACACGAAGCAGGAGCCGCGTTTTCCTCGCTTCTTCCTGCCCATGGCACGCAATTTCATGGCCTATGAGAAGCAGATTCAACAGGGCGGTCAGGGGCCGGGCCGAGCGTCGCTGATCAATGGGATCAGCCCGCCACGGGGCCGAACCATTGAGAGCTATTTCTCAGGTGGAGAGGCGACGACAGAGGGTACGGTGGCGCGAAATGTCGGGCTGCTGGCCCTGGAACTACGGACGGCCGACGATCCTCGATTGCGCCTGGACTCGCCGCTGGATCAAGCACCTTTCGTCGACGTAGAGCGTTTGCACGGGCAGAGTGAGCTGATCAACGAACTCCTGCTGTGTGCACTCGGCGATCGTCAGCTCTACGGTCACAACGAAGCCGACCTGCGGTCCGGGCACGAGCAGAATATTCCTGATCAGCTGAAGAGTATCCGTGGTTCACTGCGCGAACTGCCAGCACCAGGATCAAGTGCCGTCACGGGGATTCGGCATGGCATCGCGGCGCTGGTGCCCGATCTGGAGCGATTCTGGAGACCGTGGGTGACCCTGGCAGACAAGAAGGGAAGCTATCGTCTTTCGGGAATGCCACCGATGACCGTCGGGTTACATGGCTACCTGGTCGATTCAGCTACGGGGGCTGTCACGTATGCCACCGACAGGGGAGAGCAAGCGCAGAAGCTTGGCTTGATTGAGCAAGCTCTTGTAGCGGATGAGACGGCGTGGA
>Ga0114993_10004646_pt1 | contig 13551 bp, 11 predicted proteins | sample ArcticOcean_MG_C_FD_87042 | JGI IMG/M metagenome (GOLD analysis project Ga0114993, IMG submission 87042) | Marine microbial communities from western Arctic Ocean - ArcticOcean_MG_CB2_150 | ecosystem: Environmental > Aquatic > Marine > Oceanic | place: Arctic Ocean: Canada Basin | collected...
CCAAAACTTCGACTCCCGAGTACGACTGCTCTGTCATGACCCTGCAACGCACCAGCAACAATTTCAGATGCAGATGCGGAGTTGCCATTGACCATGATCAAGATTGGAACACCATCAAACATGGTCTTTGGCGTTGCTTTCGCGCCGCTCTTTGGTTTACTTCTACCAGTGACGGACACGATTTGACCTTCACCAAGGAAGATGTCAACGATTCCGATGGCGGCGTCCAGCGCTCCACCGGGATTGTCACGTAAATCAAGGACAAGACCGTTGGTGAGATTTTCATTTTTAAGTGCAATTAGTGCCGCTTGTAATTCTCTGATTGTGTTGCTTGTGAACTGCCTAATTTTGATGTACCCGATGCCCAGATCATCATCAAGACACCAACTCCACTGTTGATTTTTTCTGAGAAGCCCAGAAACTGTGCGTGAAATGATATGACCGCGAGTGACTGTGATGTCCTCTTCTTCGTCATTTGGATGTCGGACATGTAGGTGCACGTCTGTGCCTACGGGTCCAGTGAGTCTGTCAACGAGTTCTTTGATAGTTGCGTTTGTCGCTGCTTCGTTATCGATTGATTCGATGACGTCTCCTGCGAGAATTCCAGATTTCAATGCCGGTGATCCTTCCATCGGAGTAATGATCATCAATTCAAACTGATCATTGTTTTCAATCATTCTTACTTCTGCCCCAATCCCTGCATAATCTCCTTCGAGATCTTTGGTAAACGTGTCAACCTCTCTTGTTGGGATATAGACAGAATATGGATCGTCAAGTGATTCAAGCATCGCATGGATAGCAGCTTCTTGCATTGCATTTTCATCAGGCTGGGCAATATGGCGATCAACGACAAGTCGATGTACATCGATCAGTGGGTCATAAAAGTCATAACTTGGCGTTGAAGAAGTCAACGCGAGAGATAATTGCACAGCCGCTAGTGTCGTAAGTATTACAATCATGATTGGCATAAAGCGTGATCGGCGTGTCATCGTCGTGGTCCTTTCCCCGAATTCCCCTTTAGGAATAAATGTTATGTGAGTGTAGTGTGCCTGTAAGTAGAATACCATACACTGCAAGGAGATCAAAGACTTTACTGCATGGGATATCAAAAACGAGAAGATCTAAATGTAGTTTCGGAGCGGGCTATTTTGGTCGCCCTCACGTTATGGGGTGAAAGGATTCCCTTAGATGAAAGATTTGCCGAACTTTCCGCCCTGACGGAATCTGCTGGAGGGGAAGTTGTAGGGTATTTGACCCAGAAAAGACGCTTGCCAAGGGGTCGAACATTCGTTGGGAAGGGCAAATTAGATGAACTCAAGCTTTTGGCAGAGTCTACTGATGCTTCAGTGATCATCTTTGATCATGATTTGACACCTACTCAAATTCAAAACGTCGAAGAAGCGACAGATCGTAAGATCATTGATAGGAGCGAACTTATCCTTGATATTTTTTCAAGTCGCGCTGAGACCGTAGAGGCACGGTTACAAGTTGAGATTGCACAACTTGAATATACATACCCAAGGCTTCGTGCAATGTGGGATCACCTTGGGCAAGTGACAGGCGGTGCACCCATTGGCATAGGAACCCGCGGACCTGGCGAACAACAGTTAGAAATTGACCGGCGTCTCGTACAACGGCGATTGAAACAACTAAAGCGTGAACTTGACACTATGCAGCAACGTTCTGTTCGCGAGGTTCAGCGACGCAATGTAGACCACTTTACAGTTGGCTTGGTTGGGTATACGAATGCTGGAAAATCTACATTATTCAATTCGCTAACTTCAGGGGGTGCTTGGGCACACGATCAATTGTTTGCAACACTTTCAACGCGTATCGAGCGTTGGGAACTTGGTGGTGGTGTTGGAGCTATGCTGTCCGATACCGTTGGGTTTGTCAGAAGATTGCCACACCACCTTGTTGCGAGTTTCCGTTCGACGCTTGAAGAAACTGTGAACTGTAAACTTTTATTGGTCATTGTTGATGCAGCAGATCCAGCAGCAGGGCATCAACTTCAAACCGTAGAGAAAACGCTCGATGACATTGGGGCGATTGATCAACCACGAATTCTAGTGTTGAACAAAATTGATTGTGTAAAAGAACTAGCCGAGCGTTTAGTACTCACTTCGAGGTATCCAGAAGCAGTCCAACTTAGTGCAAAAACTCGTGAGGGTGTTGAAGCACTTGAAAACGAGGTTCGCTCGTTTGTTGTTGGACCGATGTGTGAAGTGGCATTAAGCCTTGAAACGTCCGCAGGAAAAGCAATTGATTTTATCGAAAAACGTACGACAGTTTTGCATCGGGATTGGAAAAACGATCGTTCTATGTTTAGGGTAAAAATAGGACAACGCCAACTCCAACAGTTAGTATCACTCGGCGGTAAATTACTCGTTAATGACATGAAACCTCTTGAAGCATTTGAGGTTTTATGGCCTTCCGAACAAAAACAGGGAGGTTGTTGTTGAGTCCCTTTACATCGTTTAAGCCAGAAAGGTACTGATTGACTCCCCAAGAACTAGGTCTTGATGCATTCGCTCACGATTTGAACCCAGCAATTGTTGGGATGATTCGCTCGTGGCAAGGTGATTCGGAGTTGGATTTACTATACCGACGAGTGCAAGCAAGTAAAACCCGCCGTGGTTTTCTTGATTGTTTTGCAGAGACGTTGGTGGCAGGTCATGCAAGAAGTGCTGGTTGTAAAGTTTCGGTAGAGGTTCCAACACCTAACGGCAGAACAGTTGATTTGCATGTTCAAAAAAACGATCGTTCACTGTTTGTGCACGTAAAAAGACTTGGTGGAACTCGCATCACTGCTCGGCGGTTAACTATTTCTTCTCGTCTTCGGATTTTAGAAAAGATTACGCGTTCATTTGTTGTCAAGATTCGTTGGCATGATGGTTTAAATGATGTTGCAATGCAGGCGTTCGTCATGGCTGCAGGGAAGTTTATCGAACGTGCAAGTTTAGGTGATGAACATGTTGTCCTTAACGACGAAGGCGAAGAACTTGGTGGCGTAAAAATCGTAGCACCCAATGATGAAAAGCGAGTTTCTTTGGTGATAGGATTTCCAGAGGGATTTGTTGATCATACTCAGCGAGTTGTTCGATTGATTCGGCGTGCACAAAAACAATATATGCCCAAAGAAGCGAACGTAGTTCTTGTCTGTACGCCCAACGTCACGGGTGTTGAGTACGTAAAGTCTGCGTTTTTTGGCGCGCATGAAGAGCGGTGGGATACGCATCCTCCACGTGGCAGTCGAGTTGCCGTTGGGCGCAGTGATGACGGGATCTGGCATGGAAATCAATGTCCAGAATCGCAATTGGGTGGTTGGTTCTGGTTAGCACCGATGCATCATCAATACCAAGGGAAACTCTGGGTTCGCGAAGGATCTTCTTTGCAGCCTGAAGTGACAGATTTAGCAAGCGATTTGTTCGACGGATAAATACTGACCCCGGGTCAGTTTTTTAGTACGATGTGCGGTTCAAAGAGGAGAAACCTATGAAGGATATACGGTATACAAAACTCGCAGAATTACTTATTCACCACTCTACAAACCTACAGGCTGGCGAACATATTTTGATTGAGGCATTTGATATGCCCCGAGAAATGATTGTCGAGTTGGTAAACGTTGTGCAAGATGTTGGAGGTCATGCCCACGTTGCAATTCGTGATGCCCAAGTGATGCGAGCATTACAAGTTAGTGGATCAGATCAAGCGTTTGAAATTTGGTCAGAGTACGACCTTGAACGAATGAAGCGGATGGATGCGTATCTTGGACTTCGTGGATCACACAATGTCAGCGAAGCGAGTGGAATAGAATCAGATCGTCAACAGGCAATGAGTCGTATCTACGGCATTCCTGTGCACATGGAACAACGCCTGAATCACACGAAGTGGTGTGTTCTGCGTTGGCCAACCCCGGCGATGGCGCAACTTGCAGGAATGAATACAGAAGCGTTTGAAGATTTTTACTTTGATGTTTGCACACTTGATTACGAAAGAATGGCAGAAGCGGCTGAGAAGTTGGTTGCTGTGATGAATGAGACAGATCAAGTACACATTCAAGGACCAGGTGATACCGACCTTCGTTTTTCAATTAAGGATATACCTGCTCGTCCATGTGCTGGAAACATGAACATTCCAGACGGAGAAGTGTTTACTGCCCCCGTAAAAGATTCAGTCAATGGCGTGATTCATTACAACACGCCTTCCATCTATCGAGGACAGTCATTTGAAAACATTCGTCTTGAATTTAAGGATGGACGAATAATTGGATGCACCGCAGATCAAGGCGGAGAATTTTTGGATGATATTTTTAATTCAGATGATGGAGCAAGATTTGTAGGTGAGTTTGCAATTGGATTTAATCCTTTTATCAAAGAGGCGATGAAGGATATTCTTTTTGATGAAAAAATCGCAGGCTCGTTGCACTTTACCCCCGGAAATGCATACGACGTTGCGTGTAACGGGAACAAGTCAGAAGTGCACTGGGATCTCGTTCTGATTCAGCGACCGGAATATGGTGGTGGAACAATTAGTTTTGACGGAGAAGTGATCCGTCAAGATGGGATGTTTGTCGATGCTCGTTTGCTTGATTTAAACCCAGAAAACCTCATTGGTGACCCAGTTTCCTGCTAGAACAAGCCCCATAACACCCAACAAACCCGCACAATCGGCACGGATTGCCGTTTAGTACCCTAGATATAGACCTTCATTGTTCAGTGAAGGTAGATGCATGCCGATTGTCCTTTCATGTCAAACCAACAATCAAGGAAGATGAAGAAACCACTTCGCCTTGGCGAAGTTCTTGTTGAGCAAGGGATGCTCACTGAAACGCAAGTAGAAGAAATACTCACAGTGCAACGTGCAACACGTCGTCCATTTGGCGTCATTGCAGAAACGTTGTGCAACCTTTCTATAGAAGCAATTGAAGAGGCATGGGCGAGTCAATACGCACAAAACACACGTACGGTAGATCCATACGCAGAGATACCAAGATCTGATGCGAAAGCACTCATTACAACACGTCAAGCATGGCAATTTCGATGTTTGCCAATGTCTCTTGAAGGAGATACGCTCATCATTGCAACAACACCCAAACATTTGCGACGCGCGTTGAAATTTGCAACAAGCGTGCTTGATCGACCAGCATATTTTGTGATGACAACCGACAACCGCCTAGCAGCGGCTCTTTCGGAACATTATCCAATCGGTGGTATGGGCACTTTAAGTGTGACTGGGGATTCGATCAACAGACTTGTGACAAAGATGCGTCTGGATCGCTTACGAGAATCAGCATAAAAAAAATTACATAGAAGGTAGTTTTAATGGCGAAACCCGGACTTGAACCGGGGACACCTGCATTTTCAGTGCAGTGCTCTACCAACTGAGCTATTTCGCCGAAGGGTTGCAAAGCGTACCCGACTTAGTCATCGACATCAAGCCTTGATCCTAGTCACTTTGATCAATCCAATCAATTCTCTTCTCAAATCACCGAGGACATTAAACTCATTTCTCCACTCTTTTGCTAGGGTAGGTTCGATCGTTGCAGATATGGTTTCTGGTTCAGTCTCGGATCCCTGCTCTAACACTTCTCCCATGTGTGAAATGATCATTGAATTGCCTCCCCAGTGAGCAATAACATCTTTGCCCACCCGATTGGACGCGACGACTGCGGCTTGATTTTCAATAGCACGAGCTTTTAACAAATCGCTCCAATGTGAAATTCGTTTCAAGGGCCAGCTTGAAGAGACCGTAAAGACATCAACACCTTCTATTGCAGCAAGGCGCCAAAGTTCTGGAAACCGTACGTCATAACAAATGAAAGGGCAAACGGTAAGTTCACCAAGGTCAAGAATGACGAGTTCGTTTCCTGCATTATAAAAATGATGTTCACCCATCGGATTGCACGTAAATACTTTGGTATAGGTGTAGATAGGTTCACCAATTGGTGAACAAATCGTCACGCAATTTTTACCACGATCGCCATTTCTATCTGCCCATCCAACTTGAATCCAACAATTGAATTTATCTGAAAGTTCACAAGCCCACGCAACTGTACCGATTCCTGTGATCCGGTCTAGTTTCATCGACCATCCCGTGTCGGTCATCTCTTGCAGGAGTATAAAATCACCATCGCAAAGTTTAATGTCGAGAATCAACTTCTCAACTTCCCTGCGATTTGCCTCCCAATCATGAAGAATGGCATTAAATTGCAGTGCGTGGAATTTCATGGAATGGATTCTACCTCCATAGTTGGTGTGGACGATAGAACGCCATGCGATTCTCTCTACGAATGTGGGTGATTTTTAGTATCTCAGCAATTTTGATATTTCTCACCACTACTGCTTTTTTATATGGAAGTCAAATGGCAGGATTCAGTCAAACTGCTCCTCACATGCCTTGGCTTGGTGTTGGAATTTCCGTCTTGGTATTTGTTGGCTCGCAGATCATCTTTATCTTGCCATTGGTTAAAGCACCAACTAGTGCCTCGAAGGGGAAGCCGCTATTTCGCAGCGTACTCATCGCAGGTATGTTTGCGGCAATCTTGACCATCATGTTTGGGATGTTGGTGATGTCGATTGTGCATATGTCAATGACAATGCCTTCAGATGATGTGTGGGCGATTTTCTCAGTACTTTTTGTTGGCTGGTGGGCTGTTGAGTGGAGTGATTTTTTTTCTTCAGCGATGTTGCCAGAGATGTATATTTTTTATGTTGAGTTTGGAGTGCTTCTGCTTTCTTGGATGTTCTGGTCTTGGTTACTGTGGGTGTTCGTGCAACGACGGCATAAAGATCCAAGTTCACTTGTGCGAATCACAGGATGGTTATTTGCAGGCACGCTTTTTGAATTATTACTCGCTGTGCCTTTGATGCTTATCGTACGAAGGCGAACAGATTGTTATTGTGGAACAGGTTCTTTTGGTGCATTAATTCTTTCAATCATGGGATGTTTGTGGTTGTGTGGACCGGGGATAGTCATTGCCCTGATTTGGCGTAAACGCCCTTGGATTAAGGACCACTGTTTTCACTGTGGATATCCCAGAAAAGTTGCAAGCGCCTCGAATTGCAGTGAGTGTGGAATACAACTAAGCTAAAAGTAAAAAGGGCGATCGACGGGACTCGAACCCGCGACATCCAGGATCACAACCCGGTGCTCTACCAACTGAGCTACGATCGCCGTAGGAGGGGCAGAATATCCGCAGAAGTACTTGAGGTCAAACAAATGCACATTAAAAGTTGCCCTATTTTACCTAGAAGATTGGCAAGATTTACGGTAGAATCTCGCGATTAGCAATACTTCACCATTTGGTCTTTTTTGCAAAGGAAATGCAATGAGTACAGCAACTGAAACACTGACTTTTCCTGGAATGACAATCCACACGAACCTCTCTACAGCAGAACTCGTAGAGCACGCACTTCGTCGATCCGAGGGCTGCTTAGCATCCAACGGTGCACTTTGTTGTGATACTGGCGAACGAACTGGTAGGAGCCCTAACGATAAGTTTGTTGAAGATACCCCAGCCATACATGACTCCATTGCATGGGGAAATACAAACCGACCGATCACGCCTGAAAACTTTGAAAAAATTGAAGCGATGGCGATTGAACATCTTTGTAAACGAGATGAACTTTTTCGGTTCGACGGATTTGCTGGGGCTGACGAGCGGTATCGACTTAAAGTTTCAGTCGTGACTGAAGAAGCATGGCAAAGTTTGTTTGCTTCAACGATGTTTCTCCGTGGCGCTGATCCCGAAGGGTTTGATCCTGATTGGACAATCATTAATGCATGTAACTTGCAAATTGATGATTACGAATCCTATGGTTTGAACAGCCCAGTTGCCGTGATTCAATCGATGGAACAAAAGAAAGTTGTCATTGTTGGTACACGCTATGCTGGTGAAATTAAGAAATCAATTTTCTACGCGATGAACTTTGACATGACCGAAGCAGATGTATTCCCAATGCACTGTTCAGCAAATGTTGACAAAGACGATGCCTCGAATGTCGCGCTCTTCTTCGGGTTAAGCGGAACAGGAAAAACAACACTCTCAGCAGATCCAAACCGTCCACTTATCGGTGATGATGAACATGGTTGGAGTGAAGATGGTATCTTCAATTTTGAAGGCGGTTGTTATGCAAAATGCATCAAACTTTCCGAAGAAGGTGAACCTCAAATTTGGGATGCGATTAAATTTGGTTCTGTCCTTGAAAATATCGTCCTTGATGAAATGACTCGTATTCCTGATTACGATGATGGTTCAAAAACTGAAAACACTCGTGTTGCGTACCCTGTTGATTACATTCCAGGCGCAATTATCCCCAGTGTTTGTGGGCACCCAAAGAATGTGATCTTCCTAACTGCAGATGCATTTGGTGTGCTTCCTCCCGTAAGTAAACTGACCTCAGAGCAAGCGATGTACTACTTTATTAATGGGTACACATCTAAACTTGCAGGCACTGAGGCAGGAATCACTGAACCGCAACCAAACTTCAGCCCATGTTTTGGCGGCCCATTCCTACCACGAAGACCAATGGAATACGCCAAGTGGCTTGCAAAGCGTGTTGAAGAGCAAAATTCAAATGTTTGGCTACTCAATACTGGCTGGACAGGGGGACCCTATGGAACGGGACAGCGTTTCAAGTTGCAATATACACGTGCATTTGTAACGGCAATCCTCGATGGTTCGCTAGCAGAATCTGAGTATGTGCAACACCCAATCTTTGGACTGCACATCCCAACAACAGCACCAAATGTTCCTGCTGATGTCCTCGACCCTCGCCAAACATGGGAAGATGGCCAAGCATACGACAAGATGGCAAACGAACTTGCTCAAAAGTTCACCACCAACGATCAAAAGTACGACATGGCAGACGACGTGCGAGCCGCGGGACCAACGGTCTAAACCTAACTTCACTTCAAAAAACACAAGCACCCACGCAACGAGAGTGGGTGCTCTTTTTACACGACATGTAATTGACTGCAGTCAATTAAACATAACCTGTTGCTACAACAAGACATAAATCCACTGTGGGTACATTAAATTTGCCTAATTTCACAGGGTTTGCGGTTATTGGACGTTGGGAAGGTCGATTTTTCTGCATTGAGAGTATTTTCATCATAAACCTTACCCTAAGACTGAATTGCCATCAAATGAAGGACGATGCAGGTGGAGTAACCCCGTCGTAGCGGAGCTGCGGCACTCACGAACTCCTAACTTGAAGGTGAACGAGACAATGATGAATCCGTTCGAAAAAGATGTACTGACAACGGGCGAAGTCGCAAAGATCTGTAATGTTGCAGCTCGCACAGTTAGTAAATGGTTTGACTCTGGTCAACTCGAAGGCTACAGAATCCCCGGTTCAAAAGACCGTCGCATTCCTGTCCAAGGGTTGATGAAGTTTATGCAAGCACATGGCATTCCACTTGATGGTTTGATCTCTGGCAACACCCGCGTCCTGATCGTTGATGGTGATAAAGAAGTCATCACAGCATTAGAACGAGTCTTCACTGACCAAACTGAATACGTTGTGCACACTTCAAGTAGCCCATTTACAGCAGGACTTGAATGCGAGCGATTCCGTCCGCATGTCATGCTCTTCGATCTTTCCTTCTGCCGTGATGATTATGCATCATTTGCAAAGGCATTCCAAGGCAACGCTGAATTGCAAGCCACAAAGGTTATTGCAATGACAGGTCGTCTCACAGAAGGTCAAATGACCCGCCTGACATGCAGTGGATTTGATGGGGTTCTGAGCAAGCCATTCACGGTGCGACAAGTGATTGACGCAATCGAAAACGCCGTCGCCCTCGTCTATTGACTCCTTTCCTTCTGGTTTTCCTATAAACCAGTGTGTGGTACGCGGTTCCGCAGTTTTGCGGAGCCGTGTTGCATTGGTACCATAAGCATATGCGAGTCGGACTTCTTCAACTCAATCCAACAATCGGCGACATCGATGGAAACACCCATCGCCTGATTGATGCAGCAAATGGGTGCAATGCAGATCTACTCATCACCCCAGAACTGGTTGTTTCAGGATATCCGCCACGGGATATCCTCCTATGCAGTGGTTTCGTTGAAGCATGCGAAGCAGCAGTCGAAACAATTGCAAAAACTGTTTCAAAGACGATACTCGTTGGACACCCAAGAATTGAAAAAACAACGGGTCGAGTTCGCAACAGTATTTCGGTCATTGAACATGGCCAAATTGTCGCGGTGATCGATAAACACCTGCTTCCGGGCTACGACATCTTTGACGAAGACCGGTACTTTGAACAAGGCACGATAAGTGGTGTTGTTGATCTAAACTTTGGACGAATTGGTATCGCTATCTGCGAAGATTTCTGGAGAGGTTTTGATGCCAATGCAGCGCCAACGTATGACGAGAATCCTATCGCAACCTTAGCGGCAGAACATTGCAAGTTGATTATCTCCCCAAGCGCTTCACCTTTTGTTGCGAAAAAACGAAAATTACATCTTGAACATGCAAAAAATGTAGCAGCTGAAAATAATTGCTCCGTCGTGATGGTCAACCAAGTCGGTGGCAACGACGACCTTGTCTTTGATGGGGGTTCTTTTGTGATGTCTCCAAAGGGTCTTATTTATGAGTCACCACTTTTTGAGGAATCAACAGATGTAGTGGATTTGGAAAACGCAACTCTACTTTCGATGCCGGAAAAAAATATTGATGAAGCACGCTTCCAAGCATTGGTTCTTGGTGTGCGTGATTACTGCATTAAGACGGGACACAAAAACGTATTGCTCGGACTTTCGGGCGGTATAGACTCAGCGCTTGTTGGAACTATTGCTGTTGCTGCCCTCGGCGCCGATGCTGTTACAGGCGTGCTTATGCCTTCGCGATATTCATCGCTTGGTTCAGTTGAAGACGCTGAGACCCTAGCACTAAATCTTGGCATAAAAACAAAAACACTTCCAATCGAACACATGCACAGAGCATTTGAACGAATCCACGCAGATGCAAATGCCCACATTGAAGGCCTTACTGAAGAGAATGCGCAAGCACGCATTCGTGGCATGCTCTTGATGTCACTCGCAAATCAAAACAATGCACTCCTTCTTGCAACGGGAAATAAATCTGAACTTGCAGTTGGATACACCACACTCTATGGAGATATGTGTGGTGCTCTTTCAGTGATTGGCGATCTCTACAAAACAGAAGTCTGGGAGATGTCACGTTGGATCAATCAATCGAATCAATTCAACGTTTCACCAATTCCTGAAAACTCAATAACAAAACCACCATCAGCTGAACTACGCCCCGACCAACTTGACGAAGATTCACTTCCCTCTTACCAAAAACTCGATGCGATCTTACGACCACATATTGATGGTGATCAAGGGGCAGATGACATCGAAGAATCAACTTCTTTCTCTCGTGACCTAATCGATAGTGTGCTTGCTATGGTTGATCGCTCGCAATTCAAACGTGATCAAGCCTCGGTCATCTTAAAAATTGCACCTCGAACATTCGGTCGTGGTCGCCCCATGCCTATTGTCATGAAACGTGCGTGGTCAAATGCGAGACAACTATCATGACAATTCGCAAACTATCTCCACTACTGATCAATCAAATTGCAGCGGGGGAGGTTGTTGATCGGCCTGCAAGTGTTGTCAAAGAACTCATCGAAAACGCACTTGATGCGGGGAGCACTCGAATTGACATTCAGCTTATACATGGCGGGAAGGACCTTATTCGAGTGAGTGACAACGGCTGTGGTATCGCACCAGATGAACTTACGCTTGCAGTAGCATCCCACGCTACAAGTAAGATTACAGATGAAGAAGATCTTGCAGCCATTGCATCACTTGGTTTTCGCGGCGAAGCGGTTGCCTCAGTTGGATCAGTGAGCCATCTCACCATGACCAGTCGCCGGCAAGACGATGAATCAGCAATGCAAATTGTCGTCGATGGCGGGGAAGTAACGAACCCAAAACCACTTGCAGCAAGTGTCGGCACAACTGTTGAAGTTCGACGCTTGTTTTACAACACGCCTGCCCGCAGAAAATTTTTGAAATCAGATGGAGCTGAAACGACGCGCGTTCGAGACATCGTGCAACGGCTTGCCGCTGCTCATCATGAAACTTCCTTTTTACTCAAAAGTGGTGATCGCACCATTCTTTCGTACACAGCAGGATTATCGACAGAGCGTCTTCTCGATATTTTTGGAGCCGAATTATCTGGTGAAATGCTTGAAATCAGTGGAGAAACCGACGGCGTTCGATTGTGGGGGCTTGTTGGTAAACCTGAAGTTGCAAGACCCACTTCAAGATACCTCCGAGTGCATGTTAATGGTCGATCGATTGCTGATGCTTCAATTTCACATGCTATCAAGGAAGCGTATCGCGGATTCATTGAACCAAACAGGTGGCCAACGGCGGCTATTTTTATAGAGATGGACCCATCGCTTGTTGATGTGAATGTACATCCACAAAAAAGTGAAGTGCGATTTCGTGATCGAGATCTCATGTGGCGACTTGTCAACAAAACAATCACATCAAGGTTATTAGAAGAAGAGTTTGTACCACTCTACAATCCCCAAGAGTCCTATCAGCATGCAGCAGCGGGTCGGCAACAAGCCTTCGGTACTGGTCTGTCTTCTTCTTTCCCTGTTGACCAAACAAGACAAGCAGTTGCAGACATCGAACTTACTCAGCCCACGCCCATGCCAACGCTTCTGGGCAGCGACCAAGTTTTGCAAGTGCACAAATGTTTTTTGGTGACGCAAGACGAACGGGGATTACTGATTATTGACCAGCACGCCTTACATGAACGCGTGATGTTTGAAGAACTGAAAGAACGGATGGTTGAAGGAAATCTTGAATCTCAAAAATTGCTCATTCCAGATTCATTTCCTGCAGACAGCGATTGGCTTGATGCGATTGAAACACATGCTGCATTGTTTACAAAATTAGGGATTGATATCTCACCTTCTGGACCAGCCTCGATTTCAGTCTATGCACTTCCATCGCTTTTGGTTTCACGAAATGTTGATGGAACGGAATTTATCTGCGACCTGCTCGACAAACTAGGGAGCAAAAACTTGCCAAGTTCTGAAGAAGAAGCACTCTCTGAAATTTTAGACATGATGTCGTGCAAAGCAGCGATCAAAGCAGGAGATCACCTTAGCCAACAGGAGTTAAAAGATCTTCTTCGAAAGCGACGTGAGATTGAAAGAGGAAGTAATTGTCCGCATGGAAGGCCAACAACGATGGTGTTGTCAATTGAAGAATTAGAGCAACGATTTGGCAGACGATAAATTGACATGTACTGTGTTGTTCTTTGCAGCAGCAGCCGAAGCAGTGGGTAAGCGACAACAAATTGTGACATTGGAACGGGGGGCAACAATTGCAAATGTAGTTGCAGAAATACACCCATCATTAGCTGCATTGCAATATGCATGTGCATTTGCAATCGACGAAAAACTTATGCCCATCGATACAAAACTGACTGATGGGTGCACGATTGCTGTACTTCCACCAGTGAGTGGTGGCTAAATGTCACTACCTTCGTACAACGAGGCACTAGAAACAGC
>Ga0114993_10004648_pt1 | contig 13550 bp, 9 predicted proteins | sample ArcticOcean_MG_C_FD_87042 | JGI IMG/M metagenome (GOLD analysis project Ga0114993, IMG submission 87042) | Marine microbial communities from western Arctic Ocean - ArcticOcean_MG_CB2_150 | ecosystem: Environmental > Aquatic > Marine > Oceanic | place: Arctic Ocean: Canada Basin | collected...
CGCTGCCCGCGCCCCACCGCCGCCCATCACGATGCCCAGGTCGTCGGGCCCCGAGTCCTGGGATGCCTTCGCGTCCTCCTCTAGGTGCGGGAGCCCGGGGACCGGGGTGGACGGGTCGCGGCCGGTCACACTATTCGCCAGACATGCCCATAGGGGAGCGCCCGATTGCGATGATCCCGGCCACCATCAGGGCGAGTGCCAACAGGGTTGTCACCACGTGGGGAATCCAGGTGCGCGCGGTGGGCTCCCGTCTCCGCATCACCGCGGGAGCCACTGTTGCCGCCGCCGCCGCAAACACCATCGGCATGATGTGACCGATGAGGGCGGGATAGAACCTCTGGGTAAAGAGGAGCGCTACTCCGAGTAGCAGCTGGAAGTGGGTGAGGCCGGCGAACGTGCGGGCCAGCCGGAACATACTGCTATCGTACTTCCGTCCCGCCACGGCACCGTAACAGGCGTAACCCAGGGTCAGCACGCCGACTAGGAGCACCAGGTAGCGGAGGCCAGAATGGGCGTAGAAGAACATGTGGTTTGGTCCGAGTAGGTTAGGCCCCCGCGGGGAGCGCGGGCTCAGTCAGGGAAGGAATGCTGCTCGGGTGAGGGCGTCAAGGAAGCAGGCGGTGGGCCGTTCAGTCGGGCGGTGCCACCCCCTCCGGCGCGCTGGCTGGTGAGGCCGAGTCGCGAGCCTGGATGCGAAGCTCTGCGTGTACGACGTCGACCACCTCCCCGTCCATCTCTTCGGCACCGAGCATCCACAACAGATAGTCTGGTTCGTGAGCGGCCACCTCGGCGAGCGAGCGGCCACGATGCTTGCCACGCCGGAAAACCCGGGCCCCGTCGCTCTCGTTCCGGAACCAGCGCTCCAGCTCGGACTCGATGGGCAGGTACTCGTCGCAATACTGGTGGAGTCCAGTTAGGTCCTTCGGCAAATGGTCGTAGCGCGCGAGCTGTGCATACAGCACGGCGGCGGACGTGCGGATGTCGCCAAGCGCCGAATGGGCTTCGGGATGCTCTCTGTCAAGATAGAAGCGCGCCGCCGCGGACAGGTCGCGACGCTCCTCGCGGTGGAAGATGGCCTGGACGTCGACGACGCGGCGCCCCCCCAAGTCGAAGGACAGGCCCGCCCGCCGGAATTCTACCACTAACATGGGCAGGTCGAAGCGGCGAACGTTGAAACCGGCCAGGTCACAATCGTCCAGCAAATCGGCTAACGACCGCGCGCGCTGCGCGAATGATGCTTCGTTGTGGAGATCTTCGTCGGTGATACCGTGAACAGCGGTTGCTGCGGCAGGGATCGGCATCCCCGGGTTGAAGCGGCGCACCCGCTCGAGCACATCTCCCTGCGGCATGACCTTGATGATGGCCAACTCGATGATGCGGTCTTGGGACACGGACAGGCCGGTGGTCTCCAAGTCAAGGAAGACGAGAGGACGGTCGAGTGTGAATGGAATGCGCATGGCCTGAGAACGATCTCGGGTGCCTAGCCTTAGTTGCCGCCCGCCCAAGCGGACGAGAGCGCTTCCCGGGCGATCCGGTCCTGCTCCTTGTCGTGGTCACTGTGTTTGCCTTCGGCAGTGCTGGCCCGCTCGGGCCGCGCCACGTAGCGCAACGGCACCTGGCGAGGGACCACCGCGCGGAGCTGCGGACCCACGTACGTCAGGGCACCCATGTTGCGCGGCTCCTCCTGCACCCAGACCACCTCCTCAAGCTTCGGATAGATGGCGACCAGCCCTTCGAGGAGTTTGGACGGGAAAGGGTAGAGCTCCTCCAGGCGAGCCACTGCCACTTGTGGTACCTGCGCGCGCGCAGGGTGGGACTGAAGGTCGTAGTAGACTTTACCAGCGCACAGTAGCAGCCGGGTGATTTCTCCGCGGCGTTCCGCCGTGCCTGGATCGTCCAGGACCGGATGGAAGCTACCGTCCGCCAGTTCACGCACCTGAGAGGCTGCGGCTGGGAGCCTGAGCAGGCTCTTGGGGGTCATCACCACCATCGGTCGCTCAGGGCGCGCGTGGGCCTGACGGCGGAGCAGATGGAAATACTGAGCTGGGGTGGTCGGGTACACGATCCGCAAGTTGTCTTCGGCGCAGAGCAGAAGGAACCGCTCGAGGCGTGCCGAGGAGTGGTCCGGGCCCTGACCCTCGTGTCCGTGCGGTAGCAGCATACCGATGTTGGCCAGCTGGCCCCACTTCTCCCGGCCTGACGCCACGAACTGATCGACGATCACCTGGGCGACGTTCACGAAATCCCCGAACTGACACTCCCAAAGAACCAAGTCCTTGTCCGTGGCTACGCTATAGCCGTATTCGAAGCCCAGCACAGCGGTTTCCGAGAGCGGCGAGTCGATCACCTCGAAGCGGCCCTTGCCGACGTGGTTGAGCGGCGAGAAGGCAGCCCCTGTGCGGTGGTCGTGCAGCACTAGATGGCGCTGACTGAACGTGCCCCGCTGTGTGTCCTGGCCGGTCAAGCGAATTACGTATCCTTCGCGCAGGAGCGACCCGAAGGCCAGCGTCTCGGCGTGCGCCCACTCGATGCGAGTCTCAGCCCGGAAGCCCTCGCGCCGCTTCTTCAGCGAGCGTGCCAACTTCGGGTGGACCTCAAACGTGTCGGGCCAGGCGAGTATGGCCTCGTTCAGGTCGATTAGCGTCTCGAGCGGAACCCGAGTGTCGAGCTGGGGCGCGAGGGCGACCTGCCGCTCCGAGGGGCTGTCATTGTCTGCCGCTACGGGAGCGTTGGCCTCCTCGTCGAGGCTGTCTTGCGCTTGACGGAGCGTTTGGGCTATGCGGTCAGCCATGGCCCTTGCTTTCGGAGGGTCCACGACGCCCTGCTCGGCCAAAAACCGTGCGTACAGCGTGCGCACGGTCGGGTGTGTGGCGACGCTTGCGTACAGGACGGGCTGCGTGTACGAGGGCTCATCACCCTCGTTGTGGCCGTGCCGCCGATAGCCGACCAGATCGATGACTACGTCGTCACGGTACTCGGCGCGGTAGGCCATCGCCAACCGTACCGCAGCGAGGCACGCCTCGGGCCGGTCCGCGTTCGCGTGGATGATGGGGAAATCGTAGCCCTTGGCCACGTCACTGGCGTAGCGGGTGGAGCGGGCCTGGGAAGGATTGGTGGTGAAGCCGACCTGGTTGTTGGTGATGATGTGGATCGTGCCGCCGACGGTGTAGCCATCAAGCCGCCCAAGGTTGAGCGTCTCGGCCACGATGCCCTCGCCAGCGAACGAAGCGTCGCCATGGATCAGCACCGGCACGACGGCGGCTATGTCCTGGCGGTTGTGCCGACCCTCACCGCCGTGCTGCATGGCGCGGGTCATCCCGATCACGACCGGGTTCACGAACTCCAGATGGCTGGGGTTAGGGGCCAGCAGTATTTGGATGACCGAGCCATCAGGGAGCCGTAGCTCGCCCTCGGCTCCGTGGTGATATTTCACGTCACCCGTGCCAGCCACCGCGAGCACGCCGCCCCTCGCTTTGATCTCCCCGAACGTGCGCAAAATGGTTTTGGGGCTGATGTTGATGATGTGGCGCAGCACGTTCAATCGTCCGCGGTGCGCCATTCCGAGCACGACCGCGCGGCACCCGTCATTGGACGCCTCCGAGAGGGCGAGATCTAGCATGGGGACCAGCATGTCGGTCCCCTCGATCGAGAAGCGCTTCTGCCCGAGGTAGGCCCGGTGCAAAAACTGCTCGAAGCCCTCCACCTCGGTCAGTCGCTGCAGCAGGCGCACCTGCTCTTCGGTGGTCAGGGGGGTGGTGTGTACACCGGACTCTACCTGATCCCACAGCCACCGCACCCGCTCGGGATCTTCCAGGTGCTCGAACTCGTAGCCGATGTAGCCCGAATAGGTGTCGCCCAGCCGGCGCAGCACGGCAGCCACTGTCTCCTCCAGCCGCACGCCCTCGCGCATCACCACCGAGGCAGGGATCTGGTCCAGCTCCTCCATTGAGGTGCCGAAGAAGGTGGGATCGAGCTGGGGGTGACCGGGGGGGATGCTGCCCAGGGGGTCCACCTTGGCGAGCATGTGTCCGTGGTCCCGGTATGCTTGCACGACCGAGGCGGCGCTGACGACCACGGGGACCAGCCGCGCCATATGTTCGTTCCATCCCGCTCGTTTCTCCGCCGGAGGATCGGTTCGAACGGTCGCGGGAACGTCTGTAGCCGTCTGCCCAACGTTGGAGGAAAGCCCCTCGGGAACGAGGAGTCCCGCACGCATGGTCTCGTCCGGACCTAGCGCGAAGAAACGCTGCCAGGTCTCCGGCACGGTGTCGGGATTATCGGCATACTGCTCATACAGCTCCTGGACGTAGCCGGCATTCTGGGCATCGAAGGGGATCGTGCTCATGGGATTTCGGCGTTTCGGAAGAGAGCTGTGGACAATGATTGGTGTGAAGGGAACGATCGAAAACAAGTCGTTGTCCCGGAAAGGTACTCGGTTTCCGACAGCGCGGGAGCGGGTTGATCCACAAGATGGGATCCGCCGCCCATTTTGGGCGTAGAGGGGTGCGTGACGATGTGTGCAGGGCGCCTGGGGCGCATGGTGACCGAGGTTCAGCGCGATGCTGACGTGCCGCTGTGGGAGCACCCGGAGTGGCGGGACGGATTTCCCTGGCTAGTCCAGGGTGTCACCGGTGTCGGTGCTGCCGACGAGCCCTTCGACCTCGCGCTGTTGGGCGACGGTCGGACGGGCGAGGTGATGGGACGCTGGCAGGCGCTGGGTCGCTCGACCGGCGCCACGCGGGTCGTGCACGGCTACCAGGTGCACGGTGCTGCCGTGTGCTTCCACTCCGAGGAGGTGCCCGGACTCCACGTGAGCCCGGACACCGACGGTCACGTCAGCGCGACACCCGGCGTTCTGCTGACGGTGTCGGTGGCCGACTGTGTTCCGATCTCGCTCGTCGATCCCGAGCTGCGGGCGGTGGCGCTTTTGCACGGCGGCTGGCGTGGGGTCGCCGCGGGCATCCTCGAGCGAGGTATTCGTGTACTCGAGGAGCGCCTGAGCGCGCGTCCGGCAGATCTTCGCGTGCATCTCGGTCCAGCCATATGTAGCGAGTGCTACGAGGTAGGTCCCGAGGTGTACCGCGGACTGGGCTTGCCCGAGCCGCCCCGACCCGAGCGCATGGATCTGCGGGCACATGTGGCGGAGCGGGCCCTGCGCGCCGGGGTGGGGGAGGATGGTATCACCGTGTCCGAGCACTGCACGCGGTGCGGCGACTCTCCTTTCTTTTCGCATCGCGGTGGTCGGAGCGAACGTCAGGTGGCAGTGCTAGGGCTCTCGTCTTGACGGTCCCTGCCGGAGTTCCCGCGCCTGGCATCTGCGCAGTGTGCGGCTACCACCGTTGGGTGGAGGTCAGGGGGGGCTCCTCGTTCCTCTGGTGCGGGAAGTCGTCTCTAGACCATCGCTTTCCTAAGTATCCGCACCTGCCCGTGCACGACTGTGCCGGGTTTGCACCAGAGGCTAGGGAAAGTCCGCCCGGTCCGTCGGAAGACGGGTCGTCCTAAGCGCCGAGTTCAAGCCGTAACTTACGCACGGCCAATAGTGACTCTTACGGGCACTCTTCAGGCGGGAGGTGGCCGCACCGCTCCACATCGAGCGTGAAGGCCGTTTTCAGCGGACGAAGCTCCGGTTGGGATTCGTGCACTCAGGCCAGGTCGCGGGCACGCCCGTGCGAGCATCGACGGGCAGCTCCCGCCTCGTGCGGGGGATCCGGTCGGGCTCCTCAGACGCTAGGTAGGCGAGCATAGCGGTCAAGGTCGCGTTGGTACGCAGATCATGGGTAACAAGCTTGTCATAGGTGTCCCGGTTGGTATGCCAGGTGTAGATGCCGTAGTCCCAGCCTGTAGAGTTCATCCCGAATGCGGGTGCGCCGGCGCAGATGAAGGACCAGTTGTCAGTCATCCCACGTCCCGGCATACCTGGGTCAACCAGCGTGATCCCGCGGGTCAATTCCTCCGGGATGTTCTCCAGCCAGGCGCTGAAGTAAGCCCCTGCACCCACGATTCCATCCATCGTGATGCGATCGATCCGCCCGGTCCCGTCATCGTGGTTGAGTAGTACCTGAAGCCCCGAGACGATCTCGGGGTGGTCCTCCGCGAAAGCTCGAGAGCCGTTGAGTCCCTGCTCCTCACCGTTCCAGTGACCCACCATAATAGTACGCTTGGGGTGTGGGTAAACGTGCCGGAGGATGCGCATGACCTCCATCATCAAGACCGTGCCCGATCCGTTGTCGGTGGCTCCGCTCGCTCCGTCCCACGAGTCGAAATGGGCCGACAGCAGTACGTATTCGTCGGGAAGCTCGCTTCCCCGGATCATCCCGATCGTGTTGGCGACCGGCACCTCACCGAGGGGCTCGGCCTCGGCCTCCAAGCGCACCACCGGACCCTGTTCGCGAACGGCCAAACGCCACAGCAGTCCGTAGTCCTCGCACGACACGTCAACCTGCGGAATCGCCTGTGTCGCCGCGGCAAACACCTTGTCGACTCCCCAGCCTCGCGACCACTCAGAGCTCAGGATACCGGCAGCGCCCGCGCCCTCTAGCATCTCCGCGAGCTCGCCGAGCGACGTTACCCCCGTGGACCGTGCCCGGTCGATCCAATCCGCCCGTGTAGAGTCGAGGTCCAGCTGATGGCGCGCGAGCGATTCGGGAGTGGCCCACTGCTCCCAATTGTTCTCGGGTCGGCAGCTGGGCTCGGGGGCTGTCAACAGGACGAACTGCCCGTGAACCTCTGCAAGGAAGTTTGCGAGTGCCTGGGTGTCGGCGAGACGGGGAAGCGCGACTGCCGATCCCCGGACCGGTCCCTGAGTTCCCGGACTCCAGGCTAGCATGGTGGCTTCGAGTGTCCGTACCCGGGGCTCCACCATATCCAGGTGTGAGGTTCCCCGCCGCCACCCCATCCAGGTTCCATACGGTTCGCTCCGGGCTTCAATTCCCCAAGAGCGGTACGTGTCGATCACCCAGTTCGCGGCGGCTTCTGAGCCAGGCGACCCGGTGAGTCGGGGACCCAGCGAATCCAGCAGCACCTGGGCAAGTTCGGCGACGCGGGACTGCTCGATCCCCTCACGCCAGATCGCCTCGAGCACCAGATCGGAGGAGGGGGGAGGATCCTGAGCCCGCGCTGCGGGCGCCACCATAAGGAAGGCGGTTGTGATGGCCACAATGGCACTTCTCATCGTTCCCCCTGTGGGCCCGAGGTTCTCTAGGAATCCAGCAGAGCCATCACCAGCCCGCTACGAACCTTAGGCTCGAACCAGGTCGACTTGGGTGGCATGTGCCGGTTCTGGCGGCATACCTTGATGAATTCGTCCATGGTGACTGCGGCGAGCGTTACCGCATAGGTCGCCCGCCCCTCGTCTACCTCCCGTTGAAGCCACGCGGCATCCTTGTTGCTGCCGACAAAGGCGAGCCGGTAGTCACCGGCGTCTGCGATCCCGAAGACTTGAGCGAAGAGGTTCTTCTGGACGATGCCGGAGTCGATGACTGCGGACGCGTCGTCAGGATCAAAGGTCCCCGGAATCGGTCGTAGGCGCAGCCAGCCACGGTCGGGCGTGTAGAGCCCAATGTCGTGGGTCTGGGTGGGTTGATAGGGGCCGGCTTCGGCGGGCATATCAAGTCCGAATTTCTCTCCGATCGCAGCCGTGAGCTGCTCCGTTGGAAGCGCGGACACTCGCACGAGGCGGTTGTACGGTCGGATACCCATCGTGCGTGCGGGAAAGAATACGCTTAGGAAATATGAGTATCCGAGCATGGCTGCGGCCGCGCTCCGGTGATTCCCGTCAGCCACGTACGCGTGTGGCTCCTCCGCGAGGAGTTCTCCGAATCGCTGGATAGCCCGCGCGTCGCGGCAGATCCATACGCGGTGCCGGTTTGCGCCTTGATCGACCACCTCGAAGTCCGGCGGAGCGCCGTCGGCGTGAGCTTCCAAGTGGCTCTGGAATTCGCCCGACACGTCATCGACCCCGTTGTTCACCATGCCGATAATTGCATGGGTTGCCTGGATCAGGTCGGCCCGGCCGCGTGCTTTTAGCTCACGGACTCCCTCGTTACGGATGATGGTTCCTTGGGGGGTCGCGTCGGTCCGGATCTCGTCGGTGCGGCCCATGCCTCCTAGGCCGATCTGGCGCACATCCGGGCGGTTCGGGTCTTCGATCTCGTAGACCCAGAGGATGTCACGCACCTCCTCCGTCAATTCACTCGTCCTGAGTTCCTCCATGTTGACGGTCGCTTTGGCCAGGGCATCCCGTGAATCGCCTCTGCTGATCGTTTCGGGCGAGTCCGCCTGGCAATGGGCCATGGTCACACGCAGCACACTCGTGGGGTTGTCTTGAAGGAGGTCCCAGATTTCGCGATCGCTCTGGAATTCGTCGTAGTTGGGTGCGCTGATGCGGGTGGCCGCGGACGAATCGATGGGGATGAGGGCGCGTCGGACCGGCGTGATCGTGATCATGTGATAGGCGATCCGTCGAAGAGCCTGCTTACAGTGAATTTATCGGAACGATATCGGTTTTCGAAGGGTGAAATGTAACGTTCACGCAAGCCCGATCCCGAAAGCTCCAAGGCGGGGCTAACAGAAGCCCCACCTGAGGCCGAAACCTCAAGTGGGGCAATCCGTTATCCAGACCGGGACGGCGGGATTCGAATCCGCGACCCCCTGAACCCCATTCGCCTACCGGATGGGCTGAATCACGGCAGGAAACCACATAAACCATTGGCAGGGCGCACGATCTGTCAATCTTGCCGCCGACCGGTGCTCACATCTGCCGCTTTAAATCGACACACAAACCGGCCCAAAAATGCGAACCGACGGCCTCTGGCTTGCAAAGAGTGTTCGAAACTCCGCATGAGGTGCGATGGTATGATATATGCTCCGCCGGACTTGGTGGAAGGTCATTTCGGTGTTTTGCGCGCCCGGCGCGAGAAGCTGATCTTGGATTGGCGTAAGCAGCAGCAGTCACGGGCGGCGGTCCGGATCACGATCGAGAAGATGCTCGACCCAGGGGGGACACAACTGCCACGCGCGGACCGGTCAGAAGGAGGCGGCATGACGTTTTTCACGTTCCTGATCGCGATGTATTGTGTGGCCTCGGCAGCCGACCGCGCACGGTTTGTCACGGAAAACCCAAGTGAGCCAGACCGATGAAAATAGCCGTAACAGCGGATGCGCACCTCAGTACTGGGGATGCTCATCCAGAGCGCTACAGAGCCCTTGAAGACGTCTTCAAGCGAACGGACAAGGCAGGGATCGAGCATTTGATCATCGCCGGCGATTTGTTCAACGAGGACTCCCAGAACTACTCGGAATTTGAGAGTATCTGCCGCGATCACCCCACCGTTGAAGTGCACATCATCCCCGGTAATCATGATCCGGACATCAGTAAGAACAGCATCACCGGGGAGAACGTTCACATCTACACAGAACCTGAGATCCTGGAGATCGATTCGCTCACGTTTCTGTTCGTCCCGTATGAAAAGAACGCGAAGATGGGCGACAAGATCGCCCAACTAGAACACGAGATCGACGGAAAAAAATGGGTACTGGTCGGTCACGGTGATTTCTACGGGGGCGAAAAAGAGCTGAGTCACCCGGAGGAGAGCGGAACGTACATGCCGCTTTCCAGGAAGGACCTGAGGAGATTCAAACCCCGGACGGTATTTCTCGGCCACATCCACAAGCCTCATAGTCCCGCAAACGATGTTTACTATGTGGGTTCTCCGTGCGGCTTGCACATCAGCGAGAGGGGACCCCGAAAATTTCTTGTCTACGACACCACCGACGGAAGCATCGAGCGCAGCACCATCGAAACCGATGTGCTTTACTTCAAGGAGACCTTTCTCGTTCTGCCGAGGGAGGACGAAGTCCCGCTACTTGAGCAGGAGATTGCAAAACGGATCAAGTCCTGGAACATCAACACTTCCGATCACTCGAAAGTGCAAGTCAGGGTCGAAGCCAACGGGTACGCGAAAGACAGGAGCGCGGTGCACGAGGCACTTGAACGGGGATTCGTGGGCTTCGCCTACTATAAGGATGAACGGCCGACGATCGAGAATCTGTCCGTGAGCTCGGACGATCAACTGGAGGCCATATCTGAGCGCACGATGAAGCTCATCGATGACCTCGAATGGTCTTTCGGGGGTGATGAGCCTACGAGAGAGCAGGTAGAACTCGCCGCACTGTCCGTAATCTACGGGAATTGAGCTCGACCATGACCCTTAGAATCGATCGGATCAAAGTAAACAGGGGTGGCCCCCTAAAAAGCGATTTCGAATTCAAACCCGGCGACCTGAACCTGATCTATGGCAAGAATGAAACCGGCAAGACATATGTGGTAGAATCACTGATCAAGTTTCTGTTCAAGACGAACAAAAGGCCGCCCGTCGATTGGAAGCTCAGAGGCTGGGACATCGCAGGCAAAGCCATCGTCTCGGGCCTGAAGAGTGACCCGGTCACGTTCACGACGTCGGGTCAAAAGTTGGAGGACTACTGGGAAGATGGCCTCGGTCTTCCGCGAGACCTCTCACGCCTCCTCGTTGTCCGAGCCGGTGAGACTCTGCTGGCCGAGGAGGGAGATGGCGTCGGCCGTGACATACTCAAGGATTACCTGTCCGGGGAGGGGCTACTCGACAGGATCGTTTCCAATATCTCGGCGACCTTAAGGGCGGCTAAGATTCAAGGATCCCAAATCATCGGCAACCGGGCAGGCGAGCTGAAGACCAGGGACAAGTGTGAGAAGCTTCTCACGAATCTGCAGAGTCTCATCGACGATGTTGAAGAGGGCTATGCCTCTGGCGATGCCTATTCGCTTCGAAAGGAGAAGGAAGCGCTCGTCGCTCAACTCGAGACGCTAGAAGACGCCAAGCGTTACCACGCAGTGCAGCTGGCAGGACAGATACAAGGACTCAAGAGCGAGGAGGGTGGACTCCCCACCGAAGGCGATTTGGCGAGCATCAAGGACGATGTCACGGACTGTATATCGCAAGAAGCAAAGATTAAGACCAAGTCAGAGGAGCTACAAAAACTAGAAAGCACCAGCGCAGACTGTCGGTGGACAAAGCACGCGCTCGATGAGTACAAGGACCTCACGTCCGGAGCCGCTGGCGGCGGCCACAGGAAGGTATTCATGCTGCTCGCGCTACTCTCCGTCACGGGGACGGTGGCCTTTGGCCTGGTAGGACTCCGCGTACCCTTAATCGTGAGCGCCGTGCTTTCGTTGCTCTTCGGCGCCATGACGTATCGGGACCTGAAGAAAGCTGCTTCATTTGCAGGCGAGAACACCGAGCTGGAAAAGCTGAAGGCTGAATACCGCAACAGGTTCGGTTCCGATCTCACGGACAGGGCGGCGCTCCAGACAAAGCTGGAAGAGCTCACCAAGAGCCAGGGTCGTGCCGACACGTTGAGGGAAGTCTTAGACGAGCTTTCCGAAGCAACGGGCACCCTGAAGAGGGAAACTGCTGCGGCCCTGGAAGTCTGGACGGGCAGTGAGGTCTCGGCAGAAGAGTGGCCGGCCACGATCCGAGACCTCAAAGAAAGAAATGTTGGCCTTCAGGGGCAGATTGACTCGATCGAAACCGAGTTGAGAGCGCTCGGCGTACCGGACGAAGAATACGTCGAGGAGGACCCCGGAGAGAAATGGGATTCGGAACGTTACGCTGAGGTCACAAAAGGCCTTAGCGTCACTGATGAGGAGCTGAAACAGGGGGAGAAGGACCTCGAGGAACTCAAGGCCCGTGTTGCCCAGACGACGGAGCTCGCAACCTCCGACTGGGAAGACCTGATCACCGATCTCCGCGTCAAACGAGAGGAGGCCGCCCGGAAACACCAGAAGCACACCGCTGAGATCCTGGCGAAAATCCAGGTCAACACGGTAATCGAGGAGTTTCGTCTGGAGGAGAACAGCAGGATCGCGGAGGGCCTGGAGAGAGACGAACTGACCGAACCACTCCAGGCTCTTACCGGTCGCTACCGAAGCATCCGACTGGACGATGACAAGGGCCTGGTTCTCACCTCGGACAAGGATGAGGACTACCCGCTGGCTTCGATTAGCACCGGGGCCCGGGAACAGGTCTTCCTTGCCCTGCGGATGGGCTTTTCTTCGATCGCGATGGAGGGGAAAACCGGTTTTCTCATCCTGGATGACGCCTTCCAGCACTCCGATTGGAACCGACGGGAAAATCTCGTCACCCGAACTCTGAGCTTCGTTCAAAGTGGCTGGCAGGTTTTCTATTTCACGATGGATGACCACATCAAGGGGCTGTTCGAAGGCGTGGGGGACAAGATGGGCGACGGGTTCAAAAGCCACAGCCTGGGTTAGGCGTCGGTATGGTCCCCACGAGGGTCGTCGTCTTTCCGGTACCGGGGCCGGCCAGGGCCAACACCATGCGGGCTGCCCTTGAGAGGCGTGCGAGGGCTGTGTCGGGTACCTGAATCGACACATCAGGCTTACAGGGGGCCACGAGAAAGCCCCGGTCGGTCCTGTAAGACCAAGCGGGGCAATCCCTTCTCACAATCGGGACGGCGGGATTCGAACCCGCGACCCCCTGAACCCCATTCAGGTGCGCTACCGGACTGCGCCACGTCCCGTAAATTGGACGGGAAGCTAACCGTCCCCCCCTGAGGGCTCAACCTTACCCAAGCGTCCTCTCATCCGGAGGTCTATGCTGCTCTCTTGTACGATGTTTTTCACCAATTTCTTATGTCCGATTAGCGTCCCTATGTGAGAGGGCGTACGAACCTAGGAAGTGTTGTGGAACAAGCGCTTGCGGGGTCCGGAACGGGCCCCATCGTAGACTCTAGGTGGGCGTGATATCAGGGTTGACCCCTTCTAAAGTGCCGGATATACTTCGGGTTCTGGTTGCGGGGTGGAGCAGTCCGGTAGCTCGTCGGGCTCATAACCCGAAGGTCGCGGGTTCGAATCCCGCCCCCGCTATAGTCCCGGGAAGCGCCGCCTCTGGCGGCGTTTCCCACGTTGGCAGGCCGCGCGCGCGAGCGCGTGGTGGCCTAGAGGAGAACGGAAACGTATGTCGAGCCGGTCCGAACCGTGGTCCAGTTCGCGCTGTCGGGCGGGAGGAGGACGCCGGTAGGACGGCCTGAGGCGGTCCTCCGAAGCTCCCGTCCGAGTCACCAAGGCCCGGGCGGTTTTTTATGCGGCCAGGTAGCTCAGTTGGTAGAGCACACGACTGAAAATCGTGGTGTCGGCGGTTCGATTCCGCCCCTGGCCACTGGGCAAGTCGGCAGGCGCCGTCCGATAGGGTTGCTAGGTCCGTAGCTCAATTGGTAGAGCACCGGTCTCCAAAACCGGTGGTTGGGGGTTCGATTCCCTCCGGGCCTGTGTGTGACGAGGAGCTGGCCGAAAGCATGGCCCCCATCGTCTAACGGCTAGGACACCACTCTTTCAAGGTGGTAACCGGGGTTCGATTCCCCGTGGGGGCATACGCCGAGCAAGAAGCGCTGCGTAGAGATTTCTGGGGCTGTAGCTCAGTTGGTTAGAGTGCCGGTCTGTCACACCGGAGGCCGCGGGTTCGAGTCCCGTCAGCCCCGCTCAGAAGAGTGCGTGA
>Ga0114993_10004649_pt1 | contig 13550 bp, 13 predicted proteins | sample ArcticOcean_MG_C_FD_87042 | JGI IMG/M metagenome (GOLD analysis project Ga0114993, IMG submission 87042) | Marine microbial communities from western Arctic Ocean - ArcticOcean_MG_CB2_150 | ecosystem: Environmental > Aquatic > Marine > Oceanic | place: Arctic Ocean: Canada Basin | collected...
CTGAAAACCTCCATGGATATCTCGGTGACTTTCAGGATAAATCCATCGCATACGCCAACCATGCTGGGGGAAACAGGAAATCTCAATGATGTCATTGTTAAGCTGCTGACACCCAAGGTTCGCTCCTTATTGAGAGAAGCTGGGAAATCTGTCGCAAAATCCCAGGACTTTTATCTCGATACCACGCAACGGGATTTACAAGCGTTTATGGAAGATGGTCTGACTGATCACATGGCTGTAAAAGGCATTACCGTTGAGGCGGTTTTGTTCCGGGACATTACTCTTCCTCAGGTGGTGACCAGTGCAGTAATACAGACTAAGGAACGTCAGGAACAGCTTGAGCGAGAAAAAGCCCAATTACGCATTGTTGAACAACAAGCTCAGCAGCAGGTAAAACAGGCGGAAGCTCGTGAACAGGCAGCGAAGTCAGATGCTAATGCTGTACGCACACTTGCTGACGCCGAAGCTTATCAAATTGAGAAACTCGCTGATGCTCAAGCCAGGGCAAACACCGTGCTGGCCAAATCAGTAACCTCTTCATTAATTAAATATAATGCGATTGCCAAATGGGATGGTGCCTATCCTCAAACCTTAATGGGCGGAGGTCCAGATGGTTTGATCCTGCAACTTCCAGCAACCGGAAGTTCACCCTAAAAACTGGACAATTGAAGGTGGCTGTAAGTATTTGTATATAGCCGAAGTTCTGGCAGTGGAGTGCTGGGAGTAACTCACCTAGTCTCTCCATCAAATGCCCAAAGCAAACGAGGCATACAGATCTGCCTCGGTAACATTATTCAACATGGGCTATTGGTTGAGAAAGATGAGATCTCGGTATGAATCAGATGCCACAACTTGGGCGTATGCCTCGAAACTAATCTACGGTATCAGCGCACGGGCAGGCGATTTTTATTATCCACTCGTTGCCGAGTCGTGGCCGAGGCAGTGGCAAGGTAGGTGTAATCTGGCTTATCGTAATCACCGTAGAGAGCACGCAGATAGGCATCGGGCTGGCTGGGGCACCCCATCTTACTGCCGAGAAAATTAATCTTGGATACGGGCAGCACGATGTCTCGAGGAACACCGTAACCCCCGCTTTCGGTCAAAGGCATCGTGCCTTTCTTGAGTCGCCGTTCGAGCACCCATTCGTCGTAACTTTGGGATAGCCGGTAGACGACCAGATCGAGCCGAATCTCACCGCGCATTCGATTGCGCTCCCAATGAAAAGGCCAACGCCCTGGCGAGTTAAAGGAAATTGACAGGTATCCTCTTTTCTCGAAAACTTCGACCGTATAGCCATCTCTTGCCCCGCGTTTGGTAAAACTCGCTGCGAACGAACGCCAGGTGGCGGTGTCATCCAAATACACTGCGATGTCGATATCATCCTCCCACGCCAGCAAACCACCGTTTTCACGGACTGCCCCGAGTAGGGTGCCCCCATCAAGCCAGTGCTCCAGATTCATCTCTGTGAGGCAGGCGCTGACGTACCGGCAAAGCGTTTGCAAGTGTTCGCGACAACACGGCGCCGTATTCAGGCCAAGACGGTTGACGTAAAGATTGAGGGGACAAGGCCGTGTTTCCTTGTTACAACCCCGCCAGGCCACGGCATCATCTGAAACAGCCAATTCCCAAATACCATGGTGTTGCGCGAACCTCTGGATATCACCCTGTGCCTGTGCTTGGAGAATCGCCAAATCGTGGTCCTCAATTGGATACAGCCGCCGATGTCGATTGGCTAAACGCTGGCGCAAGAACCATCGAGTTTCAATCAATAGGGCTATGGCGAGAAATACCAGGAGCTTGACGTCCGTAAGCGTGAAACTGACTACGAGCGCGGGTAACAACATCCACAGGCCCGAGTAATCGCCATGCCGGGCCAAGTATTGAATTGGGCGCGACGCAAATCCGGCTGCGTGATTCAATTCGATCGCAGGAGCGGCGATGAGGAGAAGTAACGCGGCCAGGAAACTGGCTGATGCCGTAAGTGTGGCAATGTCGAGGCCATCTGTTGAGAACGAGATGTAGGTAACCAAGACGGTGGCCAGGCCCGCAGTCGTGAGCAAAGCGGGGCTAGGAGGCCGTTGCCATTGCCTTGGATATCTCAATAGATGCACCAGCGACAGATAGGTCGCCAGGTAAAGGGTTGCTACGATCAGTCCAGAGATGATTGGATCGAAAAACAACAATGCGGTGGCGCTCACTGATTAGACTGCGAACTGGTGATCGATTGTCTACCGGCTCCGACACGGAGTACCTTGCCCAGTTTCTTTCTTATACGCGGTAGAATCACGTTTCTGGCCTGCTCGATATCACGGGTAAAGTCGATCTTAATCCATGGCAATCCGGTTATGTCCTCAAAATCAAACCCAGCGTCCGATAAAGCTCCCATCACATCATGAATTGTATCTTCGTAAGGCCTTTCATGATGGTCTTGGTCGAGATAGTTCTGAATGCAGGCAATAATTACTTTTGCCATATGTGCCGACAAGTAAAAGAATTCTACTGATTCACCAAAGAAATCACACTCAGTGGCTATAATTTTGTAGAAATCAACGATTACACCATCCCGCACGGTGGCCTTAACTGGTTTCCCCCCGCTCTTCGAATGGGGATTACCTCCGCACCGTACTGTATTTACTTTGGGTTGAAACAACTAAAATGATCAGACAATACCATTTTAAGGAGAAAAGGATGAGTTGTTCCAAATTTCTGTGTCGATTGTTTTCGGGAGCCAGTCTAGCGATAGCCAGTCTCCTACTACTCGTCAGCGGTAATGTCGCCTTGGCTGGAAATTGTCCTGCTGCGACGGTGGCGGACATGAAGGGGGTCAGTGCTGGAAAATACCCGCAGCAATTTGAGCTCAGTGAGTTCGAGGCAAATGCTGGCTGTACGCTGACCTTCCAAGGCAATCCGGATATTGCCAAGCTCAACGCCCGAATTCGGGGCAACCCCAGCACCGTTCCTTCGGTCGAAGACCGGCTGCCATCTGAGCCGTTGGTCTATGCGCCCTATGATTCGATTGGCAAGTACGGAGGCACGCTGGACGTATTGTCGAACGCGACAGAGGCTGGGACGTCGGACTTCCTGTCCGTGCGACACGTCAACCTTGTCCGCTTTTCCGATGATCTCCAGACCATTGTGCCGAACATCGCTAAGGACTGGGAGTGGAACAGTGACTATACGCAGCTGACTTTCTACCTACGCAAAGGCCATAAGTGGTCTGATGGCGCTCCTTTCACTGCCGAAGACGTCAAGTTCTGGTACGACCATCTTGCGCTGTCTCCAATGATTATGGAGAAACCGAAGGATTATGTGCTAGTGGGCGGCGAGCCGATGACGGTTGAAGTGGTTGATCCACAGACGGTGGTTTTCAACCTGCCTGCGCCGAAGCCTGGCCTCTTGGCGCACTTTGCATTTTCTTTTGCGCAGGGGTTCCAACCCAAACATTTTCTGGCACCGTATCATCCCGAGCTCAACGCGGATGCGGACAAGCTGGCTCAACAAGCAGGATTCGAAAATGGCCTCGCGGTTATCAAGGCCTACTTCGGCAATTCAGATTGGACCGATACGCCATCGCCCCTGCTGAATTCCCCGAATAAGGTCGCGAACCTGCCGGCCGACGTCATCCCGACGCTCGAAAGCCATATCTATATCACCGACACCACGGAAGGCCGGCACCTCGTTGCCAATCCCTACTTCCACATCGTGGACACGCAGGGCAACCAACTGCCTTACATCAACGAGCAGGATGAGGTGTACATCAACGACAACGAGATTCGTATTCTCAAACTGATCAACGCTGAAGCAGACTACAAAGCGCAATCGTTACAGTTGCCGTCAGCCCCACTACTGCTGGAAAACCAGGAAAAAGGGGACTACACAGTCGATCTGCGGCCTGAGATCACCTTGCCGAATATATCGTTCAACGTGACCCATCCTGATTTGGATATACGTCAGGTTTTCGGCGATCTGCGTTTCCGCCAGGCCATGTCAGTAGCGATCAACCGTGACGAAATCAACGAGGTGGCCTTCTTTGGTCTGGGCGAGCCGAAACAATACATCGGTTTCTCTCCGACCCCGGCATTTGTCGACAAAAAATGGGAAAGCTACATGATTCAGTACGATCCGGCCCTGGCCAATTCGCTGCTGGATGAGATCGGCATGGCTGATACCGACGGTGATGGAATCCGCGAACTGCCAAATGGCAACAAGCTCGTGGTCAACATGCAGTACTCCACCCAGGGTATGCCCGGTCAAGTAGTAGAGTTGGTCGGTCAGCACTGGGCCGAGGTCGGTATCAAGACTACGGTGAAGGAAGTCACGCCAGACGAGTATCGCTCCGCTCAGTCATCGAATCAGCTCGATGTTGGCATGTGGCGTTCCAGCCAGCCTTTGGCTATCGTGCTCGGCAACAATGAGCTTTGGGTGCCACCGTTCGAAAATTATTTCGGACACCGTACCGGTATGCTCTGGGCCGAATATTATGAGTCAAACGGCGCAAAGGGCGTGGAACCTCCAGCTTACGTCAAGCAGTTGATTGAAGACGTCACGGAGTTTCAGTCCTCCGCCATTGGTTCAGCAAGGTTCCAGGAGTTGGGTGAACGGATGGTTAAGAACATGACCGAAAATCTGCTGAAGATCGGCATTGCCCAGGCGCCTGCGCCAATCTATCACCGCAATGCGTTAAAGAACTTTCAGGAGTTCAAGGCGCATGCTTACGAGTACTATCGAACCTATCCCTACCGGGGTACGCAGTGGTATTTGGACGAGTAGGTTTTTTTGCTATCTAAGTGAACAGACCGGGCGATTCAATCGCCCGGTCTTTTTTCACTCAATCTGTTGTCATTCATGTTTAAGTTTCTGCAATTCGCGTTGATGCGGGCAGTGATGTCCGTGTTTACACTGCTCTTGGTGTCACTGATTGTGTTTTCGTTGATGGAACTGGTGCCGGGTAACTGCGCCGAACGATACATTGCCTTCAAGAACACCCAAGGCCAAGTGATCACGGTCGAAGACATCCAGGCGGAAGAAAGACGCCTGGGCTTGGACAAACCATTTATTATCCGAGCCGGGACGTGGGCTGGAAATGTATTCTTCAAAGGGCAGTTCGGAGACAGTTGCATTCTTCGGCTCAACATCAACAATCTGCTGAGTGACAAGGTTTGGATCAGTCTCGGCATTTGTCTTGCTGCACTGTTCCTCTCTTATCTCATTGCGATTCCCATTGGTATTTATTCAGCTGTAACCAGAAATCCGTTTGCCAATAACACGGTGCGTTTTATAAGCTACCTGGGTCTTGCATTGCCGAGTTTCCTACTCGCGTTGATCATTATGCTGACAACGACCGTGCTGTTCGGTGAATCAATGGCAGGTCTGTTTTCTAAAGAATATCGAGATGCGGCATGGTCTTTTGCGAAATTTATGAATTTTATGTCGAGGGCCTGGCTGCCGATTTTCATTCTCGGTTGGGCTGCGACTGCGTTCGCGTTACAGACAGTGCGTGCGCTGATGCTTGATGAAATTGACAAGCTCTATGTAACCGCCGCATCTGCGCGGGGTATTTCCGGGCGCACCTTGTTGTGGCGTTATCCGGCACGCCATTCACTCGGTCCAGTAATCAACTCGTTAGGCTTTGACCTTAATCGTATTTTCAATGATTTGCCGGTGGTCGCCCTGATCATGACCCTCACCGAAATGGGCGCTTTATTGATTGATGCGCTTGCCTTTTCTAACGATCAACAGCTCGCTGGAGCGATCCTTGTTGTGCTAACCGCCTCTATTGTGCTGGTTAACTTCACCACCGATATCATCCTGGCTCTGATGGATCCGCGCGTCCGGATGGGGTTGATGGGATAAACCATGGGATTTCTCTCCAAAGCCAAGCCGACGGAAGCCGATCAGAGTCTGAAGGAGGCCTATTTCACAGCTTCCCAAGCCCAGCTAATCCGTGCACGGTACAAGAGCAACCGCACCGCGATGGTGGCGGGCTGGGTGCTGACCATGATGATTCTGGTTGGTTTTTTCAGCGAATTTCTCTCTCCATATGCCCCGACTATGGCAGGCCGCGACAAGCAATACGAAAATGGCCCACCGCAGATGCCGAAGTTCTGGGATGAGAACGGTTTCTCGTTGCAACCCTTCATTTACGGAACCAGCCGTGAGCGATCGATCAAGACGAATTTCCGGTGGGTGATCACGGTTGATCGTGAAGATCGACGGTACTTGCGCTTTTTTGTCGAGGGCTGGCAGTACAGTTACATAGACTTGAAATGGAATCTGCCCGGTGACGCCTTTGATATCGACTTCACTACCCTGACCTTCAGTACCCATCTATTCGGGGCGGACAAAGGCGGCGTCCATCTGTTCGGAACGGATGCCAGCGGCAAGGATATTTTCTCGCGCACACTGCGCGCCATCTTCACATCTCTTAAGTGTGGGGCAGTGGGTGTTTTTATTGCGTTTGTGCTGGCACTTGTAATTGGCGGCATCTCTGGCTTTTACGGCGGTTGGATCGATTCGATTCTGCAGATGATCACCGACGCGATCCGGACCGTGCCGCCGCTGCCGCTGTTTATGGCTCTGGCCGCGTTCTTGCCGCAAGAATGGAGCGCCGAGGCAGTATTCTTCATCGATTTCATCGATACTTGGGCTGATCGGCTGGCCCACCCTGGCCCGCCGGATCCGCACGCACCTGTTGAGCGAAAGAAGTCAGGAATACGTCCTCGCGGCCGAGCTTTGCGGCGCATCTCCAAGCCACATTATCCGCCGCCATCTGCTGCCCAGCTTCACCAGCTATATCATTGTTGACTTGATGATTACGTTTCCGTATATGGTGCGGCTCGAAACCGCGCTCAGCTTTATTGGCCTGGGCCTGATTGATCCTGTTAGTTCCCTCGGGTCAATGATGCAGAATGTCTCCAAGGCCGACGTTTTACTGAACTACCAGTGGTACTTTATCCCGGTTCTTTTCTTCATTGCCTTTGTCTTAGCCTTTGTCTTTGTCGGTGATGGTTTACGCGACGCGGCAGATCCTTATTCGCGGGCAAAAAAATGACTTTGCTGACGGTCGAAAACTTAGATCTAAAATTTGATACGGACGAAGGCCGGATAACTGCCGTTGACAACGTTTCGTTCGAACTTAATTCGGGTGAAGTGCTGGGGCTGGTGGGAGAATCGGGTTCCGGAAAGTCCGTCACGGCAAAGTCGTTGATGCATCTCAATCCATCCAACGCGGTGTATGGGGCTGGAAGCGAAATTTACCTGGAGTTAGAACGCGATGTCGTGGACGTGTTATCGCTGAAAAGCTCGCGTGAACTGAAGATTGTGCGCGGCGGGGCCATTTCGATGATCTTCCAAGAACCGATGGCGAGCTTCGCACCTGCCATTACGATCGGGGCCCAGATGGTGGAGCAGTTGCTGATTCACTCCTCGCTGTCGAAGAAGGAGGCGGCAGAGCTGTCGATGGAAATGCTGGACCGGGTCGGCATCTCCGAAGCTCGACACCGCTTCTACCAGTACGCCTTCGAACTTTCTGGAGGCATGCGCCAGCGGGCCATGATTGCCATGGCGCTTTCGACCAAACCGAAAATCCTAATTGCCGACGAGCCGACAACGGCACTCGATGTGACCATTCAAGCCCAGGTGCTAGACCTGATGAAAGAACTGGTGGCGGAGTTTGGAATGGCCATTTTGTTTATCACACACGATCTCAGCGTGATCGCACAGACCGCGGATCGTGTGGCGGTGATGTACCTTGGCAGGATCCTTGAAACAGGCACAGTCCGGCAAGTGATCCAAACTCCGGCACATCCCTACACTCAAGGGTTGCTAAACTCTCTTCCAAAGCTCGATGCGCTGGACGAGCCTCTGACGCCGATTGCAGGGGACATTCCGAGTCCCTTGGAACGCCCGCCCGGATGCGTTTTCCACACACGCTGCCCCAAGGCAAAACCCGGTGTCTGCGACCAATCCATTCCGGACCTGTTCCCAATTGATTCCGGGCATACCGCCGCCTGCTTCGCGCTGACTCAGGAATGGACGGGTATCGACCAGAAGAGAACAGCGTGACCGAATCATCCCACATCTCGGTACGCAATCTTTCTGTACATTTCGTGCTGGGGCACCAACTGTTTGGTAAACCACCGGTCGTTCGTGCGGTGGACGAAGTTTCACTTGAAATCCCGAAAGGGTCGTTTTTCGGACTGGTGGGAGAAAGCGGATCCGGAAAAACTACCCTGGGACGCGCCATCCTTAAAGCCGCGCCGATTACTGCAGGACAAATTCTCTACCGTGACGATGAAGTTGAATACGATCTGAATAACATCGCCAAGGAACAGCTCAAGGATTATCGGCGGCGTGCGCAGTTGATCTTTCAGGACCCATACGCGGCGCTCAGCCCGCGGATGACGGTGCGAGACATCATTGCTGAACCATTAGAGGTGATGGGAATAACGAATACCCGCGCTGAAACCGATGACCGTGTCCGGGAAATTGCTTCGAAATGCCGTCTGAACCTTGAGCACCTGCGCCGCTTTCCCCATGCGTTCTCGGGCGGACAGCGTCAGAGAATTTCCATCGCCCGTGCTTTGGTCTGCAGCCCAAGGTTCGTGGTAGCCGACGAAAGCGTCGCGGCGCTGGATGTCTCAATACAGGCCGACATCCTTAACCTGCTGGAGTCGTTGCGGGGGGAACTGATGAACACCTTCCTCTTCATCAGCCATGATCTCAGAGTCGTCGCCCACATCTGTGACACTGTTGCGGTGATGTACCTTGGAACTCTGGTCGAATCGGCCCCTACCCGATCACTTTTTTCAAATCCTAGGCACCCGTATACAAAGGCATTGCTGTCGGCTATTCCGTCTCTCGATCCCGACGTTCGCGGGAAAGCGCAAAAACTGGAGGGCGAAATTCCAAGCCCAGTCACCCCGCCGTCCGGCTGTAAGTTCCACACACGATGCTCCTTAGCGGAAGAGCGCTGCCGCAGCGAGGTCCCTCTATGGCGTGAACTAAGTGAAGGGCATTCGGTAGCTTGCCATTTTGCTTAACCAAAAACGTTGTAGGAGAGCATATACAACTAACCGATCTCAGCAGCGGGCTCCCGACTACCAACTTGTCTGTTGCAGAGAGATTCGTCGTCTTTTAGGCGAAGGTTGATAGGGTCAATCACCTCGGGCAGCTGGTCAAACGTGTCAATTACGTAATGAGCGCCGGCCTTTTGGAGGATTTCCCGCGTTGTAGCAAGACGTCTTTGGATTTCATTTTCTGGAAGATTTCCTATTCGTTCCAAGCTATCGATATCCATGTAATTGCTGTGCCCAAAAATTATCAGCACACGACAAATTCAGAGCAGAAAGAGGCCAGTGGAAATGGCCCAAAAGCAGTTGGAAATGGTCGGGGTGAGAGGGTTTGAACCTCCGGCCCCTGCCTCCAGAAGGCAGAGTCCCACTCTATATATTGTAGAGTTTGCGATTGCGTGAGTGTGTTTAACAGTGTTCTATTGTGTTCCTTTCTCCCCCTAAAGTAGTCAAAAACTGAGGCACTGCCCTGAATTCAGATATATTTGCCTAGGACTATAGTAATAACCATCTATTTGGTAGATAGCGAGGAACAATGTCGAATTACAGCACTCTCAAGGCTCGTATAAACAGTGGAGAAGTCATTCTTCTTGATGGCGCAATAGGTACCCAGCTGCAGAACATGCATGCGCCCATGAACAATCAGGCATGGGCTGCAGCTGCGCTGGAGACACATCCATTTACCGTACGTAAAATGCATGAGAATTATATTCATGCCGGTGTCGATGTGATTACAACTAATACCTATTCGGCGGGCCGTCAAAACCTGGAGCCGCTCGGCTTAACGGATAAACTGGAAGAACTGAACCTACGTGCCGTGATGCTCGCTCAGGATGCGAGAGATGTCTGTGCGAAAGACAGGCCTGTCTACATTGCTGGATCGGTATCAAATTTTGGTCTGATCGCTGGCGGAGAGGCGGGATGGAAAGAGTTCGTTCGAAACGAAAGGGTGATGAATCGCCGTTCTGAGACTTCGGATGCCCAGGCCCAAGCTAATTTACACGAGCAAGCAGAGATACTGGCTGAAGCGGGCGTTGATTTGCTGGTTGCGGAAGCCACTGGCAGTACAGAGCAAAGATACTGGGTGATTGAAGCTTGTGTGTCCACGGGATTGCCTGTCTGGGCAGGATTCAAGTGTCGTCTCGATTCACATGGCGAGTTGAAGGTTGGCTATCGGTCGGAAGATTCGTTTGAATCTTCTCTGGACACTTTGTTGGCATTGGGTGCGGAAGTGGCAACCATTTTCCATTCAACTGTAGAAGCGACTTCCGCGGCCTTGCCTGTAATGCAAAAGCACTGGGATGGGCCGATTGGCCTTTATCCAGATGCGGACCGTAGCGATTATGTCGCAACATATCGTGACGCGACAACCGAGACGGCGGTTTCACCCGAAGCGTATATGGAAATTACCAAAAATTGGGTGGAGCAGGGTGCGCAGATTATTGGTGGGTGTTGTGGTTTTGAGATTGAATATATACGACCGTTACGGGAAGCTTTGCCAGAGAAACTGTAGTTATACGTATCGAGTTCTAAATTACCCAATGTTCTTTATGGTGGATATTTCACAGGGTCAACCCAATCAAACTCAAATAGTGGAAAGCGAGGAAACAATAATTCTGTCCCACAAATCCAGTATTTCAAATTCCAACAACGCTAAGTTGTTGAATTAATGGTGGGCGCGGCTGGATTTGAACCAGCGACCCCTGCCGTGTGAAGGCAGAGCGCTCCTCATCAATAGTCCTAAAACGCTTTAAATAACAGGCTCCGACTCCACGCAAACAGACCTGAATAGACCGGAGAGGATAGTAGCAGACCCAGTTTCAGCACATCTCGGCATTATTCGTTGACGGTTAATTGGTTCGATCTCTGTCTACAGTCGGGAAGTAAGATCAGAGCTCCCATTCCGCAAACAAATAGGGTTAGGGGCCCGAATCCTTTGAAACCAACTGCGAGATAGAGCCACCCTCCAAGGACAGACGCCGTGAGCCAACCGATACTAGCCACAGAACTGTTCAAGCCCATGATAACTCCCCGTACTTCTGTAGGTACGTCAGCCAAGGCGGCCATTAACGGTGGGCGAGATAAAGCGTTAAATAGGGAAAACCCAATACCTAGAAATGCAGTGGTTACGAGACCCGGAGTCCAAAGGAACCACGCTAGTGCGAAACTGCCAGACAGCAATAGCATCCCTGCACTGCTCACTCTGCGAAAAGGAAACCTGTCTGCGAGTTGGCCACCCAAAAAGGTACCGGTGATGTTGCCAACGGCAAATCCTGCCAACGGTAGAGCAATTGCTTCGATTTCAAGATCATATATAGCTCGCAAAAATGATGGATAGTAAAAAGTAGCCAGTCCAAAGCCGATTCGTTCCATGACCAATGAGCAAAAAAGGCGTACGACAGGAGCTGTTAAGGCTTGCCTAAGTGTCAGTTGTTTAGAGCTGCCCCGCTTGTTTATACCCCACGGCTGTTTTGAATTATTGTTTGCGTTAATTGCAAGAAGGATCCCGGCAAAAATCGCCACACTCGCAACGGAGATTTGTACACCGCGCCAGCCAATCCAACCTCCTATCCACGCGGCTAACGGTATGCCAATCAGTAGAGTAAGAGACTGACCACTCATTACCCAACTTAACGCCCGACCACGTTGTTGGTCGTCTGTTCGTAAAGAAACTTCAGTCATCGAAGCAGTGCTAAACGAACCGCAGAAAATGCTAATGAACCCGATACAAATCACTAGTGACCAATATTGTTCGACAATCACGGTAGCAACCAACGATGTTGCAAGACCAGCAGGGCTAATAACTAGAAACACATGACGTCCCCATCGGTCTGCAGCCTTTCCAGAAAGAAAAGACGATATTCCCCAGACAACGGCAGTTAGTCCAAACAGATTGGCAATTGCAGGTAAGCTAACTGCGAAGTCGGTTGCCATTTCAAGTAGAAAAGGGGCCCGCGTCGAACCACTCGCGGTCGCTGCGAACATGCCTATACAACAAGAGATCACAAGGGCCCAAGGCATTGTATGACTGCGACTCCAGGGAGTAGGTTAGGTGGTCCGGACTAGGTATCTAATTTCCGCATAGAGTTCCTAGTGGAACAGTAGGCTATTGAAGCACTACAACTAAATCGAGGGTGTTGAAAATTTGAACTTGCGATCCTTACCGCGTAGTGTAGTAGTCTACCGGAACAAGTCTTAGAAACCCTTAAATAATTGCTCCTGAGGCCTCCTAAAATGGGGGCGTATACGGAATTTAACCCTGAGTAAGGGGCACCCCTGCCTTAAAGAGGTTACCTCCTATGCACTACCTTTTTTGTTCCAATTTGTTTTCACTTCGACCCTCAAAACCCATTCTGGTGACCAGTTAATGGCAACTACAAAAATGTGAGAATGCCTGCCCGCCGTGGAATCCATGGCTTCCGTTAAATCCTTCCCCGTAAAGGAACCACGGTGCTGACACTCATCCGGCTCTGTAAGCGAGATAAATAGTGTTAGACGATTCACCGCCCGTGTATGGATTCGGAAAGGTCACTAGGTGAAACTCTGCAGATGCAAATACTTCGGCCAGCAAACTGCTGAACGCTTCATCCGGCGGATCGTTGGACCAGAGGCCGAAGACACCGCCGGGATGCAACGAGGCCGCCAGCGCAGTAAGGCCAGCCCCGGTATAGAATGCGCTATTCCCCGTGTCTAGCCAGTGGCTGGGAGAATGGTCAATATCGAGCAACACGGCGTGAAACAAACGGCCAGGGCTATCCGGGTCGAAACCGCCAGATGACGCGGCCAGTTTAAAGAAATCTCCGTGCACCAGGGAACAGCGCGAATTCAGTGCAAGCTTATGCCCTAGCGGCACCAGTCCAAGCCGGTGCCACGAGATCACGGGTGCCATGGTCTCGATGACCAGTAACGAGCGAACTGCTTCATTATCCAACGCCTCTGCAGCGGTATAGCCAAGACCTAGGCCACCAACAACCACGTCGAGTTCTTCGGCATCCAGCGACTGTAGCGCGAGGGCGGCGAGTTGTTCCTCCGCCTCGACAAACAGGCTGGACATCAGAAATTCCTCACCAAGCTTGACCTCGTAGAGGATCTTGCCACCCAACCTAGGTTCCGAGCGCCGTCGCAGGCTGATCGCACCCAGTGGTGTCTCCTGGTAATCGAGTTCCGCGAATTCGAACATCTACTAAAACCGACCGCAGCGCAACGATCGCTTTTGCTCTTGGGAGCACCCTGCGCGATGTATTGCACCGATGGCTGCTTTGAGGAAGCGGAGCGAAAACATATGAACTACTATGTGCCGACGTCAGCAAGTTTTCGGATGGCTTGAAGAAACAAACCAAAGGGACGGCTTACAATTAGCATCAAGACAGCGGTTGACCCAAGAAGTGTGCCGATCTCATCAAAATCGGCCCCTGCGATCCACAGCGTTAGTCCGTAGATTGGAAGCTGAAAGGTCAAGAACGCTAGCCCGTCGATCAG
>Ga0114993_10004651_pt1 | contig 13549 bp, 9 predicted proteins | sample ArcticOcean_MG_C_FD_87042 | JGI IMG/M metagenome (GOLD analysis project Ga0114993, IMG submission 87042) | Marine microbial communities from western Arctic Ocean - ArcticOcean_MG_CB2_150 | ecosystem: Environmental > Aquatic > Marine > Oceanic | place: Arctic Ocean: Canada Basin | collected...
GGCGGCGCGGGCGAAGGGGAAGATGGTGCTGTTTAATTTGCCGTTCACGAATTATCGCGAGACGGTGATTGTGCGGCGCGAAGGCGCGGTGGAAGCGGCGAAGGTGGGGGCGGTGGCCAGCTTGATTAGGTCGGTGGGGCCGTTCTCGATGCAGACGCCGCACACGGGCAATATGCGCTACGATGATCAGGTGAAACGCATTCCGCACGCGGCGCTTTCGGTGGAGGATGCGATGATGCTGGCGCGGATGCAGTCGCGCGGGGAGACGATTCGGGTGCGCTTGAAAATGGAGGCGCGGACATTGCCGCCAACGAAGTCGCGCAATGTGATCGCGGAAATTCGCGGAAGCGAGAAGCCGAATGAAATTGTCATCGTAAGCGGCCACATCGATTCGTGGGACGTGGGCCAAGGGGCGATGGATGATGGCGGTGGTTGTCTGGCAGCGTGGGAAGCGGCGCGGCTCATAATGAAATCCGGCCTCAAGCCGCGCCGCACCATCCGCGTGGTGTTGTGGACGAACGAGGAAAATGGCCTCGGCGGCGCGAAGGAATACGCGCGGCGGCACGCGAAGGAATTGAAAAATCATGTGCTCGCGATTGAATCGGACAGTGGCGTGTTCAATCCAACCGGCTACGGCTTCCTCGGCAGCGGTGAGGGGATGAAAGTCATCCAACAAATCGGCGGACTATTGAAGCCGTTGGGCGCGGGGGAAATTAAGAAAGGCTGTCGCGGCGCGGACGTGATGCGGCTCATTGTGGGCGGTGTGCCGGTGATGCATTTGGAGGTGGACCGCGAGCGTTACTTTTGGTTTCACCACACCCACGCGGACACCATCGACAAGTTGGATCAAAATGAATTCAACCGCTGCGTGGCCTCGCTGGCGGTGATGACTTTTGTGGCGGCGGACTTGCCCGGCGGCGTGCCGCGTTGATCTGTTAGTGGATGATGTTGTGTCTCGAGTTGCTTTTGGAGCTTTGCTTTCACATCATCCGCGCACCATTTTTGCATGAGCACTTTCCCTGAAAATGGCGCGTGGTCGATTGATGACGCTTGCAGCCTGTACAACGTGGATCGTTGGGGAGCGGGGTATTTTGGCGTGAATGAGCGCGGACGGGTGGTTGTGCGGCCGTTGCAGGAGGCAGGGTCGGAGGTGGAGGTGTTGGCGGTGGTGGCGGCGGCGATCAAGCGTGGGTTGCGGTACCCGATGTTGCTTCGTTTCCAGGATATCGTGCGTCACCGGGTGGCGGCGATCAATGGTGAGTTCAAGGGATCGATGGAACGGCATGGGTACGGCGGGCGGTTCCGAGGGGTGTTCCCGGTGAAGGTGAACCAGCTGCGGGAAGTGGTGGAGGAGATTCTTGATGCGGGGCGGCCATTTGATTTTGGGCTGGAGGTGGGGAGCCGGGCGGAGTTGTTCGCGGCGTTGGCGTTGCTGGATGACCCGGGCAGCCTGATTGTTTGCAACGGATATAAAGACGAGGATTTTATTCGGGCAGCGTTCATGGGATTGCGGCTGGGCAAGCGGGTGGTGCTGGTGATCGAAAAACTGGAGGAGTTGCCGGTGATTTTGCGGCTCGCGCGCGAGGCGGGCATGGAGCCGATGATCGGCATGCGGCTGAAGCTCCTTAGCAAGTCGGCGGGCAAGTGGGCGGACAGCGGCGGGGAGGACGCGAAGTTTGGGCTGACGACGGCGGAGCTGGTGGTGGCAACGGATCTGTTGCGGCGGGAGGGGTTGGCGCGGTGTTTTTGCCTGCTGCATTTTCACATTGGCTCACAGGTGCCGGATATCCTGACGGTTAAAAAGGCGGTGCAGGAGGGCGCGCGTTTTTACGCGAAGCTACGCAAGCTGGATTTCCCGATCGAGTATCTAGACGTGGGCGGGGGGTTAGCGGTGGATTACGATGGCAGCCGCGCGGCGGGCGAGAACAGCTCGAACTACACATTGCGCGAGTATACCGACGGCGTGGTGTCAACGATTGGCGGGGTGTGCGACGAGGAGGATGTGCCGCCCCCGGACGTTGTGAGTGAGAGTGGCCGGGCGATCGTGGCGCATCACAGCGTGCTGGCGGTGGAGGCGTTTGGCGCCATTGACAAGACGGTGAAGCCGCACCTGCATTACGGCGATGACGAACACGCGCTGGTGCGGAAGCTGTTAAAAATTCGGCGTAATTTCGGGCGCGCGAACAACAAGCTGGCGGCTTACCACGGGGCACTGCAGTGCCGGGAGGACGCGCATGACATGTTCACGCTGGGCGTGCTGGAGCTGGACGCCAAGGCGAAGGTGGAGACGTTGTTCTGGGAAATCTGTGCTAAGGTGGTGGCGTATTTTCGGGGGCGCGAGCATGTTCCCGAGGAGATCTGGCGGCTGGCGGACAGCATGAGCGACCAGTATGTCTGCAATTTCAGCGTGTTCCAGAGCCTTCAGGATCACTGGGCACTGGGGCAGCTTTTTCCGATCATGCCGCTGGGCCGGTTGGACGAGCGGCCAACGCGCGAGGCGCGATTGGTGGACATCACCTGCGACAGTGATGGAGCGGTTAAAAAGTTCATCGACCTCGAGTCCGTGCGCGACACGCTTCCGTTGCATGCGCTGCGCAAGAAAGGCAAGGGCACGGAGCGATATCCTCTTGGGATTTTCCTCACCGGCGCGTATCAGGATATCATGGGCGACATGCATAATCTCTTTGGCAGCGTGCACGAGGTTCATGTCTTTCTCGACCCGGACGAGTCTTCGGGGTATTACGTCGAGGAGGTTGTCTGCGGCCACACGGTTGCGGAATCATTAAACACCGTGCAGTACGACGAGAAGCAACTCAAGCGCTGGATGAAACAGCAGGTAGACGCGGCTATCAAGGCCAACCGACTCAAGCCCAGTGAGGCCATGCGGTTGCTGGATGAATACGACCGAGGTCTGCACGATTACACTTATCTCTCGATTTAGTATCGCCGCCATGCCCACTGTCCCCTACACCGATCTACGCCCATTGTTGCGTGGCTTGAACGCGCTGCTCGTAGGGTTGCCCTTGGCGGTGCTGGTGTGTGTGCCGGGTGCGGTGGGCGACTGGATTCGCCTGTTCATAATCGTGGTGCTCGATGGCAGTGTGTTGCCGGGCATGTGGCTCTTGGCACTGCTGCCCACGCTCGGTGCCATCGGGCTGCTGGTTTATGCCGTCTGGCAGCTTGGGCGATTTCGACCAGATAGCAGTGAGTGGCAGGTCGACCTCCATCATTCACGCCTGTTTGCCCTGATCTGCCTTGGTCTGGTGCCTTTCCTCCAATGGGCCGGCGCGGAGACAGGCGTGCCGCCGGTGGGCGCGTTCGTGTTTCGCTTGAACGTGCTACTGTTCATTCTGGCGGCATTCGTTTTTCTGCTGCACCTCAATCTCCTGTTGCGCACGCTGGCGACGCTGTTGCCCAACGAGGTGTTGCGGGCGGACACGCGCATTTTCGCCAAGCTCAACCCTCTGCTGCTGCTGCTCGTGCTCGGCCTCATGACGGTTTATCTCGTGGTCGCTGCGCTTGAGCCCGCAGGCGAAAGGTTGCAGCGAGTCTTGGAGGCCATCCACGTGCAGTCCGGGCGGCTGCTGATCCTGCTGGTGCTGCCCTCGGTGGCCACGACGTTGAGCATGATCTGGAAATCGCGACAGACCGCGCTGCGAATTCTCTTCGAACCGGAAGCATTCAGAGAGCCACCACCCACACCCGTGGCCGAGACCGAGGAGGTTAGTCAACCAAGCGATACCAGTTATCCCGCTGACGCGGCTCGTAGCCCAGATCGCGAATAAGCCGCTGCATCTCCGCCACGTCCAGGCAGTGGGTCGTGCCCGCCTGCGAGACGACGTTTTCCTCAATCATGATGCTGCCCAAGTCGTTCGCTCCGTGCCGCAGCGCCACCTGCCCGATCTCGCGCCCCTGCGTGACCCACGAGCTTTGGATGTTCTCCACGTTGTCCAGATAAATCCGCGACAGCGCCTGCGTGCGCAGATATTCGTGCGCGCCCACCATCGGCACCTTCAGCCGCGTGTTCTCCGATTGGAACGTCCACGCGATGAACGCCGTAAAGCCGCCCGTCTCATCCTGTTGCACGCGCACGCGCTCGAGGTGCTCGATGCGCTCCGCCACCGTCTCCACGTGTCCAAACATCATCGTTGCCGTTGTCGACAGTCCCTGCCGATGAGCGATGGCCATCACCTCCAGCCAGTCATCGCTCATAGCCTTTAAAGGCGAAATCTTTTGCCGCACACGATCCACCAAAATCTCACCACCGCCGCCTGGGATCGACCCCAGACCCGCCACTCGGAAATCGCGGATGACCTCCTCCAGCGATTCATTAAACACCTCGCGAAAATGCACGAACTCGCTCGGGCTGAAACCATGCACATTGATCTCCGGGAACTTATCGCGAATATGCGAAAGCAAATCCAAGTACCACTGCTTCGTGAGCTTTGGATGATGACCTCCCTGCATGAGAATCTGCGTGCCCCCAAGCTCCAGCGTCTCCTCAATTTTGCGATCAATCTCCGCACGCGTGATCACGTAGGAATCGTCATCCTTCTCCGTCCGCATGAACGCGCAGAACTTGCAGTACACATTACAGACATTTGTATAATTGATATTGCGGTCAACGCTGAACGTCACGATTTCGTTGCCCTTGCCCTCCAGCGCCTCCGCCTTGGATAACTCCCGCCTCCGATCCGCGAGCGCCCCCAGCGTCTCCAGCGGCAGCGTATAAAGACCCAAAGCCTCCTCGCCGGAGATGCGCTTCCCCGCCCACACTTTTTGCGCGAGGTCATCCAAGTAAGCGTCGTGAATCACGCGGGCAATGTAATATGCGAGACGAGACGTGGCAAGGGAGACGCGCGGCCGTCACCGCTTGCGATAAAACTCTTGGGATAGGCGGTAGGCCGCATCGTCCTCGGCGTTGCCGCCATTGATCTTTTCGCGCCGGGCCCGCAATTTTCCCAGCTTGAAACGGGTTTCAAGTTTCTCCGCATAACTGCGACCCATCCGCTGGGCGGAGGCGATCTGATTGCGATTAAGATACTTAGCAATTTTGTCCCGCGCCTCGGCGGCCCGCGGATGACCCTGAGCGGCGGCGAGGTTCCACCATTTATAAGCCTTCACTCGGTCAATTCTCGTGCCCACTCCAGTGGCGTGGCAGATGGCCAGGTTGAACATCGCCGGCGCATAAACGGCCCCTTCGGCCGACTTGCGGAAATTGTCAAAGGCGAGTTTAAAATCCAGCGTGGCACCGGCGCCATAAACATGAACCACACCAAGATTAAACTGTGCCTTGTGATCTCCCTTGCGCGCGCGCGTGCGGATTTCGGCAATGCGTTTGCGCAGCAATTCCTGTGCGCGCTGCACATCCTCTGGATTGAGCCGGGGCGGGGCGGGCGGCACGTGGTTGGGCGGATACGGCGCCGGGTTGAGCGGATTGGCGTAGGGGTTGGTGGCGAGATTGGGCGTCTGCGCGGGGAGAGGCATCGCCAGCAACAGGCCGGCCGCAATGGCCGGGAAACAAATTTTTGAGAAAATGTCGGTCTTCATTCCTTGGGCAATTTACCACATCACAAGCGAATGGCAACCGTGCTCAGGCAAACACGGGGTCGTGAACCGGCTGGCCATTGTGCTTTTTAAGCAGCGCAATGAAGCGGGCCAGCCCAGATTTCTCATCATCTCCGAGATCATATTTAATATGACCGCCTAGATAAGCGCGGCGAAAGTCCAAGTCAAAATCCGGGTGCTCCGCAATAGTCTGCTCGAGGCGCGCCAGCCCGGCGACCTTGGCGGCATGAAGCTTGGCGCGCAGGGCAGCATCATGATGGCCGCGCCGCAGTGCCCACACTGCGAAGACAAACGGCAGGCCGGTCAGTTCGTCCCAAGCCGCGCCGAGATCCCAAACCGCATGGCCGTGTTGCGCTCGCAGGAAATCAATGCCCGGGTTGCCAATGAGCAGTACATTTTGCAACTGTCCGGCGCGCGAGTAATCGGCCAGCGGCTCCAGTTTTGGCCGCAGCCCGCGTTCGGCCAGCAGCACGCGCAGGAGGTTCACGCTGGTGAGACTTGCCGTGTCGCAGTGGATGACCTCAATTTCCTCCAGCGGCTGGCGGTGTGCGAGAAAGACGCTTTTCACTGCGCCCCGCGAAGCCACGGCCACGCCATCAAGCACATCGTACCTGTCATTAAAAAGAACCTCGGTGATGCTGACCAGAGCGGCGTCCAGCTTGCCCGCGCGCAGAATGTCCGCCAGCTTGGAGGGAACAATAAACTCTGTCTCCCGATTGATCCCGCACGTCAGCGGAACTGAGTTTAAATATGGAACCGAGCCGATGCGCTTGCTCATGCGGTGGCGAGGTTGTCTTTCGGAGTTTTGTGAGGCGTATCATCGCCGGGCCATTCCTCAATTGTCTCGTAAAAAGTATCGCGCTGCACCGGCACGCGGCCGGCCTCGCGGATAGCTTGAACCATCGCGGAGACGGTTTGCGACTGTGGCCCTTTCGCGCCGGCCATGTGGAAAATGTGTTCCTCCTCGATGGTGCCGTGCAGGTCGTCCGCGCCATGGCTCAGCGCTACTTGCGCCAGCGGCAGGCCGAGCCCCACCCAGTAGGCGGTCACGTGGTCGATGTTGTCCAGATACACGCGGCTAATGGCGATGGTGCGGAGAATGTCAAAACCAGTCGGCGGATGATCGACGGGCACGGCGTTGTTCTCTGGCTGGAAAGGCAGCGGGATGAATCCAGTGAAACCACCGGTCTCGTCCTGCAACTCGCGCAGTCGCCGCAGATGATCCACGCGATCGGCCAAATTCTCGACATGGCCAAAGAGCATGGTGGCCGTGCTGCGCCCACCCATTTGGTGCCATACGCGGTGAACCTCCGCCCATTCCTCCGCGGTCTCCTTGCCCTTGGCGATTTGCCCGCGAACCTCCGGCGCAAAAATTTCCGCGCCGCCGCCAGTCAATGAATCCAGCCCTGCCTCGCGCAATTCGGATAGGATTTCTTCGGTCGATTTTTTTGTGAGCCGGGCGAGGTGCAAAATTTCCACCGCCGTGAAGCACTTTAAATGCAGGTTGCCATCGAGCGCCTTCAGTGCCTTGAGCATGTCCGTGTAGTAGCTGAACGCCAACTTTGGGTGCAGCCCGCCGACAATGTGCAGCTCAGTGACGCCCATTACCAGCGCCTCCCCGGCCTTGGCCGCCATCTCATCGATCGTCAGCTCGAAGCCGTCGCCATCGCGATGCTTGCGCGCGAAGCTGCAGAACTGGCATGACAAAATGCAGTAATTTGAATAATTGATGTAGCGGTTGACGATGAAACTGGCACGGTTGCCGACCTTGCGCGCGCGTGTGATGTTGGCCAATGTGGCGAGCGCGTTCAGGTCGCGACATTCAAAAAGCCGCAGCGCGTCCTCCTCGGTAAGGCGTTCGTCGGCCGCCACTTTTTCGCGGAGATCGGCCAGCGGATTTTGTTGCGAAATCAAATCCATTTTATCGCCCGCGAAAGCTCCAGAAATCCGGGAAGGCAACCTCGGCAATCACCACTGTGAGAAAGATAATGCCGATGAGCGCGTTGAGTCGGAAGAAGGATTTCTCGGCCCACTCAATGGAGCGTTTGCGCACGATCCAGTGTTCCAGCCCAAGACAACCCATGATGATCGCAAGGCCGATCCAGTACGGCAGCATGAACCCGCACGCCAGTCCAAAGAACACCAGCACGCCGTACATGAGCATGTGCGCGAGCAGCGAGGCCTGCAGCGCATTGGTCGGCCCCCAGCGCACGGCGAGCGAATGAAGCTTGTGGTCGCGGTCGAATTCGTAATCCTGAATCGAGTAGATTATGTCGAACCCGATCAGCCACAGCAGCACCAGCAACGCGAGCACCAGCGGCGTAAAAAAGCCGTGCCGAATTTTGTCCATGAACCCCTCGACACCCGGCGCGATAAACTGCACCTCGCCCGTCACCGCCAGCCATGCGCCGACAGGCGCAACCGCCAACGCAAGCCCAAGGAAGGCGTGCGTAAAATCAGAAAACCGCTTGGTGAGCGAATAGAAAAAGACGAGGAACAGCGCGACCGGCGCGAGGTAAAAACAAATGCGCGGCAGAAACCAGCACGTGGCCAGAAACGCCGCAGCCGACAGGATGGTGAGCGTCCACGCGCTGAATAAACTGATGCGGCCCGCAGGCAAATGCCGCTTGCGTGTGCGCGGGTTGGCGGCATCGAAGTCGCGATCGACGATGCGGTTGAAGGCCATGGCGCACGTGCGCGCGGTGACCATGGCCGCAACAATCAGCAGGAAAACCCGCCACCCCGGCCAGCCGCGCAACAGCGAATCAGCAGGCGCTTCACCGGCTGCCTTAAGTTGAAAAAAATTTGCCCGGGCCGCCAGTGCCATGGCCGCCAGCGCGAATGGCAGCGCGAAGAGTGTGTGCGAGAATTTGACGAAACCACCCCAATTGAGCAGCAGCACCCAGATACGGCTGGGCTTTTTTTCCGGGATGCGATCTTCGGGCACGCCCCAACACTGCGCAAACACAGCCCAAAACTCAAGCCGATTGGTGAAATTCCTCTCGCTTTAAAACATCGGGGAATTCCGCAACCACTTCGGCATGGTGAGGTTGCATTTGGACGTGGTTACTGCCAAGGTGGACGTATGTCACCCCGCGTTTTAACCGGATCTATCTGCCTGTTTGCACTGGGTGCCGCCGCCTTTTCTGATGAGCCATTGCCTGGCGTCATTGAGTTTAACCGCGACATTCGGCCGATCTTTGCTGACACCTGCTACGCCTGTCACGGGCCGGATAAAAACAAGCGCAAGGTTGAGCTGCGGCTGGATCGCGAGGCGAGTGTGTTCCGCAATCGCAAGGACGTGCGGCCGGTGGTGGCGGGGGATTTGGTTGAGAGTGAACTGTATGCACGAATTGTTTCGGATGACCCCGATGAAAAAATGCCGCCGCCGGATTCGCAGCGGCACTTGAGCGCGCGGCAAATTGCGCTGGTTAAAAAGTGGATTGAGCAGGGCGCGAAATGGCAGGGGCACTGGTCGTTCATCCCGCCGAAACGGCCGACGCTGCCGGAGGTTGAAAACAAAAAATGGCCGCGCAATGGCCTCGACCGTTTTGTGCTGGCACGGTTGGAGCGCGAAGGGCTGCGGCCCGCGCCGGAGGCGGAGCGGGCGATGTTGCTGCGGCGGGTGACGCTGGACCTCACCGGATTGCCGCCTACACCGGCGGAGATTGCGGCTTTTGAAAACTCCGTACTCCGCAATCCGAATTCCGCATTTGAAGATGCTGTTGACCGGCTGCTGGCGTCGCCGCGTTATGGCGAGCGAATGGCCTTCCGCTGGCTAGACGCTGCGCGCTACTCGGACACGAGCGGCTACCAGACTGACGGCCCGCGCACGATGTGGCGCTGGCGCGACTGGGTCATCGCGGCATTCAACAGCAACATGCGCTACGACCAGTTCACCATTGAGCAGCTCGCGGGCGACTTGCTGCCGAACGCAACGATGGAGCAGCGCATTGCCACTGGCTTCAATCGGAACCATCGCGGCAACGCCGAGGGCGGCAGCATTCCGGAGGAATTTCAAGTGGAGTACGTGGTCGACCGCGTGGACACAACCTCGACGGTGTGGATGGGCCTCACGCTCGGTTGCGCGCGCTGTCACGAGCACAAATACGACCCGTTTTCGCAGAAGGAGTTTTACCAACTCTACGCGTTTTTTAACAACATCCCGGAAAGCGGCCGCGCGCTGAAGTACGCCAACTCGCCGCCATTCCTCAAGACGCCGACGCGCGTACAGCAGGCCGAGCTGGCGGCGCTCGAAAAGCAAGTGGCCGCGGCGGGGAAGGCGTTCAAAAGTCACTGGCCGGAAATCGAGAAGCTGCAGGAAAAGTGGGAGAAAAGCCTGACGTTTGGCGACTTGGGTAGTTGGGCGCCGAGTGAAGGGCTGGTCGCTCAATTCAAAATGGACGGTAATCTCGAGAACGAAAAAGTGAAAGCGAAGGGCGATAAATTCATCGATGGCCAACCCTCCTTCGCCGCGGGCCGCGTGGGGCAGGCGGCGGTGTTCGACGGGAAACGATTTATTGACGCCAATGCCACGGCAGGTGCGGTGACGGATTTTGGTTATTTTGACAAGTTCACGCTGAGCCTTTGGGTGTGGCCAGAGTCGGACGGCGCGCTGCTCACGCGCACGAAGGATGAAGCGAAGGAAACCGGCTGGGGCATTTGGCTGGTGGACGGCAAGGTGCAGGTGAACCTCGTGAAGCGCTGGCTCGATGATTCGTTGCGCGTGGAGACGACCACGAGGCTCAAGCCCAAGCAGTGGCATCACATCGTGGTGACGTTTGATGGGCATCCCATTCCCGAGGGCGTGCGGGTGTACGTGAATGGCGCACCGCAAAAGCTGCACGTGAATCTTGACATGCTCAATCAGGATTTCGTGGCGAAGGCCGACCCGCTGCGCATTGGCGCGACCGGCGGGCCGTTGCCGCGCTTTTCGGGGCGCATCGACGAGGTGCGAATCTACAGTCGCGACGTGAGTTTTTTGGAGGCCCTTTCGCTGTCCGTGCCCGATGGTTTGAGCCAAGTGGCCCTGCTGGAAAAACCCACGGTCGAGCAGCGCTCGCACTTGCGGTTGTCCTTCTTTACTAAGTACGCACCGGTGGACATCCGCAAGGCATACGCGCGCGTGATGGCACTGATGAAAAAACGCGATGAGATGGTCGAGAAATTCCCGACGACGATGGTGATGCAGGAAATGGCCCAGCCGCGCCCAACCCACCTGCTAATTCGCGGCGCGTATGACCGGCCGGGTGAAAAGGTGCAAGCGGCCACGCCGGCCGTATTGCCGCAAATGCCGAAGGGCGCGCCGCGCAATCGGCTGGGCTTTGCGCGCTGGCTGATGGATGCCAAGCATCCGTTGACGGCTCGGGTGACAGTGAACCAGTTTTGGCAGATGTATTTTGGGCGCGGCATCGTGAAGACGGTTGAGGACTTCGGCTCGCAGGGCGCGTGGCCGAGCCACCCGCAACTGCTCGACTGGCTGGCCACAGAGTTTGTTAAATCAGGCTGGGACGTGAAGGCGCTGCAGAGACTCATCGTCACCAGCGCGACCTATCGGCAGTCGAGTCGAATGCGGAAGGAGCATTTGGAAGACCCCGAAAACATCCTGCTCGCACGCGGCCCGCGGCTGCGACTTTCGGCGGACATGATTCGCGACCAAGTGCTGTTCGTGAGTGGATTGTTGACTGAAAAAATCGGCGGGCCATCCGTGAAGCCATATCAGCCCGAGGGCTTGTGGAAGGAGATTGCTTCGGAGACAAAGTATGAGCGGGCGAAGGGGGCGGACCTTTACCGTCGCAGCCTGTACACGTTTTGGAAACGCACCGTCACTCCGCCGTTGATGGCCACCTTTGATGCCAGTCCTCGGGAAATTTGCATAGTCCGCGAGACCCGCACGAGCACTCCGTTGCAGGCGCTGGCGTTGATGAACGACGTGACCTTCGTCGAGGCCGCGCGGGTGTTCGCGCAACGCATACTGAAGGAAGGCGGCAAGACGCCGGAGCGCCGGATTCGTTTCGCCTTCGAGAACGCGGTCGGCCGCAAACCCAAGCACGCTGAGATGAAAATCCTGAAGACAGGACTGGCGCGGCATATGAAATTTTACCGTCAAGACGCCAAGGCCGCGAAAGCGTTGATTGCGATTGGCGAAGAGCCGACACCAAAGGGAATGGACGCTCCCGAGTTGGCGGCCTACACGGTGGTGGCCGGGTTGATTTTGAATTTGGATGAAGTGATTACTAAACAATGAATCCACTGTTTGAACATCAGTTGAATACAAACCGCCGATACTTCTTCGGCCGCATGGGGCTGGGCTTGGCGGCGCTGTCTTCGCTTTGGCAACGCGATGCGGGCGGGGCCCTGCCGGGGTTGCCGCATTTTGCGGCGAAGGCGAAGCGGGTGATTTATCTTTTCCAGTCGGGCGCGCCTTCGCAGATGGACTTGTTCGACCCCAAGCCACAGTTAGCCAACAAGCGCGGGCAGGATTTGCCGGACTCAATTCGCAAGGGGCAGCGGCTGACGGGGATGACGGCGACGCAGGAGAAGTTTCCGATGGCGCCGACGATTTATGATTTTAAAAAACACGGGCAGTCGGGCATCGAGTTGAGCGAGTTGCTGCCGCACACGGGGAAGATTGCGGACGAGATTTGTCTCATCCGCACGCTGCACACGCAGGCGATTAATCACGACCCGGCGATTACGTTTTTCCAGACCGGCGCGCAATTGGCGGGGCGACCGAGCATTGGGTCGTGGTTGAGTTACGGGCTGGGGAGTCTCAATGAAAATTTGCCGGCGTTCGTGGCGCTGGTGTCGGGCGCAGGTGGGCAGCCGTTGTACGACCGACTTTGGGGAAGCGGTTTTCTGCCTTCGAAATATCAAGGTGTGAAGTTTCGCTCGGTGGGCGACCCGGTTTTGTTTTTGTCGAACCCCAACGGGCTCGATTCAAAAACGCGCCGCCGGATGCTCGATGACCTTGGCAAGCTGAACCAGTTGAACCTCAAAAAATTCGGCGACCCGGAAATTGCCACGCGCATTGCGCAATACGAAATGGCGTATCGGATGCAGACGAGTGTGCCGGATTTGCTGGACATCTCGAAGGAGCCGGAAAAGGTGAAAGCGGCGTACGGGCCGATGGTGAATCAGCGCGGGTCTTTTGCCGCCAACTGCCTACTGGCGCGGCGGTTGTGCGAGCGGGGGGTGCGTTTCGTGCAGATTTTTCAGCGCGGCTGGGACCATCACCGTGACCTGCCGCGGGATCTGCCCAAGCTCACGACAGCAACCGACCAGCCGACGGCGGCGTTGCTGAATGATCTCAAGTCACGCGGGCTATTAAAGGACACGCTGGTGGTGTGGGGCGGCGAATTTGGGCGCACGGTTTACTGCCAAGGAAAATTGACACCGACCAATTACGGGCGCGACCATCATCCGCGCTGTTTCTCCATATGGCTGGCGGGCGCGGGCATCAAGCGCGGCGTGACTATCGGCGAGACAGACGATTTTTCCTACAACATCGCGAAGGATCCGGTGCACATCCACGACCTCCACGCCACGCTGCTGCATTGCCTTGGAATCGACCATAAAAAGCTGACGTTTAAATACCAAGGCCGGCATCACCGGCTAACTGATGTGCACGGGAAGCTGGTGGAGAAGATGCTGGCTTAGTTCAAATCTCCACCACCAACTTTTTCTCGTTCGATTCCAATGCCGCGGAAAACAGTTCGTGGCTTTGGATGGCTTCGTCGGGGGTGGCACAGCCGAAATGATTTCCCAATTCTCCGGCTCTTTCAGATGCAAAGGCGGCCCACATTTGTAGGTTGAGGTCGGGGAAGCCAGCTTCGAAAATTCCGCCGGTGATGACAGGGAAGGCCATCGCGTGGCCGAGGTCGATGCGGGTCCAGCCGTCCTTTTCTTTTTCGTAAATGTGAATGGTGTTGGCGTCGCGGGTGTTGTAGCGCACGCCGCCTTCGGTGCCGATGGCTTCGAA
>Ga0114993_10004655_pt1 | contig 13545 bp, 13 predicted proteins | sample ArcticOcean_MG_C_FD_87042 | JGI IMG/M metagenome (GOLD analysis project Ga0114993, IMG submission 87042) | Marine microbial communities from western Arctic Ocean - ArcticOcean_MG_CB2_150 | ecosystem: Environmental > Aquatic > Marine > Oceanic | place: Arctic Ocean: Canada Basin | collected...
TAAGATAATTCATTTCGTCTGAATTTTGAATTATTTTTTTTGCTCTTTGTGTTGATGTTGTTGGAGAAATAAGTTGAAGAAAGCAAATTGAATTACTTTTACATTTTTTTGCAAAAGGCAGGTTTTCAGGAAAAGGTAAATCAACTACTATGAGACCACACACGCCAACTTCTTTGCATTTTTTTATAAATTTATTTTCTCCGTAGTGAAATATAGTTTGATAGTAGCCCATTAGAATAATCGGTTTAGAATTTTTATTTTGGTTATATTTTTTTACAATATCAAATATATCTTTAATTCTAATGCCATTCTTTAATGTTCTATAGTGGCAGTTTTGTATGTCACCGCCATCAGCTATGGGGGTGGAAAACGAAAATCCAATTTCACAAATATCTGCTTCTTTAGAAAGAGTATTTAAAATTTCAAGAGATTTTTTTTTACCACCATCACCACCTACAAAATAAGTAATTAAAGCTGGCCTATTTTCCTTCTCACATTTTTGAAAAGCTAGAGCAATTTTAGATTTCATCTTCTGTAATAACCCAATTTTTTTTTAATTATAAGTGAGTCTTTTTTTGAGTCACCGCAACTTGAAAGAATTAATATTGAATCTTGGCTAAGCTTAGGTGCAATTTTAATTATTTCAGCTGCTGGATGAGCCACCTCTAGTGACGGGCTTATTTCTTCTAAGTTATTAACTAACTCAAAAGCATTTAAAGCCTCTTCATCGGTAGCACTTGTAAATCGAACTCTCTTATTGTCTTTTAACCAAGAATGAATCGGGCTCGTCGATGGGTAGTCAAGTCCAGCTGAGCAGGAATCGGTGTCAGCAATATTTCCATCCTTATCTTGTGCACAGTATGAAGCAAAACCATGCATGATGGCAATTTTTGAATTGTTACTGAGAGGCGCTGCGTGTAGTTTGCCATTCTTAGGTCCTTGAGCCTCAACACCAATGAGCTCAACCTGTTTTTTACTATAATTAAAAAATGAATTCCATATTCCGTAACTTGAGGATCCTCCACCAACGGCAGCAAATATTTTCATTTTTTTTGGAATTCTACCAAAAGTATTTTTTACTTGAATTATAAGTTCTTTCGATATCTGGGCGGTACTCCAACCACACACCTTGACATAGGGTGCCGGGCCCACAAGACTACCAATTCCCATATGAACTTTTTCATTATTTGAAACAAAAAAACGAATACATTCTGATACTGCATCAACCAAACTAGCCGATCCTGTTGTAACAGGAACTATTTCCGCTCCATTCGATCTCATTACATTTACATTTGGTTTTTGTCTTTTAATGTCTTTTGAACCCATAAATACAAAAAGCTTTAAACCCATCGCTTTTGCAATAATAGAATATGCTTTACCATTTTCACCCGCACCTGTGTCCGTTACTAAAATCTTCTTTCCAGCCCTTTTGCAAAGTAAAGCGTGTGTTATTGATGTTAGTGCTTTGTGTGAACCTGTAGAATAATCTGAAACCATTTTAGCCCAAACCTGTGCTCCACCTAAATGACGAGTTAAATTATCTAATCTGATGAATCTAGTAGGTGTGCCTAAATAATTATCATACCACCAATCTCTTTCCCTTATGAAGCTCTTATCATATCTACATTTTTCAAATAATTTTGTTAAATCATCAATAGGATTTTTCAAGCTTTCTGGAATATAATTGCCACCGAATTTACCTCCGTACATATAATTCTTGTCATGCTGATCGTAAAGTGGAATACCTTTTTTAATTTTAATCATTAATTTGTTTTATTTTATCCAAAAACTTTTTTATTTTAATAACGTCTTTTACTTTATCCGTCTCTAAAGCTCCAGAAACATCAACAATATCTGTTATTTTTTTTAAATTTTCAAGCATATCGACATTGATATTGCCTGCGAGCATTCTTGTAATGGAAGAGGGCACAGCTTTAATCCAATTAAAATTCCAGCTTAAAGATTGATATAAGCCTGAGCTATCAAAGAGAATAATATCAGCTACTTTTTCATAAGTTTTATATTTTAAAACATCCCGCTCTTGTTTTATCTGTAGAGCCATAATGATTTTTTTTTTATATTTTTTTTTAAATTCAGTAATCTCTTCTGCTGTATAATCTCCATAGATTTGAAAATAATCTAAATTTAAACATGAAAATAATTCAAACTCTTCTTGCCTCGGTTTAACCAATACACCTACAAAAGAAGTATTTTTTTTATCTATGTTTGTAAGTTGCTTTGCTATTTCAAAATCTATGTAACGATGACTTTTTTTATAATTTAATATAAACCCACAAAATTTTGCACCATAATCAATACAAAACTTAATTTGTTCAACAGTTGTTAATCCACAAATTTTTGCTTGCATTAATTTGCAGAGTTAATAATATTTTTTAGATTTTCTAATGGATCACCTTTCTCGCAAACTGGTCTGCCAATGATACAAAAACATTTGTCATCTGAGAAAGTATTAAACTCTTTGTAACTTAAAGTTCGTTTTTGATCTTGTGTATTGCTATTTCCTCTAATTCCAGGTGAAAAAATTACTAAACTTTTAGATATAGATCTTACTAATCTAATATCCTGTGCTGAAGCAATGACCCCTGATAGCTTCGCTTCATTTGCTAAATTAATTAGTATCTCAACTTGTTCTTTAACAGGGCGTTCAATACCAATTTTTTTTAAATCATTTTCATTCCAAGAAGTGAGAATACTCACTGCTAATAATTGCAAGGATCCTTCTGCTGTTTTTTTTGCTGCTTGCAACATTTCTAATGAGCCTAAAGCATGAATGGTTAAATATTTTATCGATTTGATTTCTTTTATAACTTTAATAGTTTTTGATACTTGATTTTCAATGTCCATTAATTTTATATCAAGGAAGATAGGTAGTTCAAATTTTTCAAATTTTTTAATGCCTTTTAAGCCAATGGCACTATAAAGTTCTAAGCCTATTTTGATACCAGCTAAATAATCTTTAGTTTTATTAGTTACGTCTAAGGCTTTATCTAGCGAGTTAAAATCTAGGGCCAAGAATATATTTTTTTTCATTCTTCTATTTTTTTATTTATTATCTCTTTTAAATGCTTAGACATTTTGAATCTAATCTTTTTTTTCTCTGGCACATAGATTCGCACCAAAGTCCTGGGGTTGATGGCATTTTTCTTTTCTTTAATTGTTCGAATTGAAAATCTACCAAAGTCTCTTAATTCAACTGGCTTTTCTTTGATCAAACTTTCTGCAATCGTATCGAACATAATATCAAAAATAGCTTCAATTTGAGAACGTTTTAAAGCAGGGTGTTTTTGATGAAGTTGCTTAATGATTTCTGACTTAACCAAAAATTATTCTTCTTCTTTTTTCTTCTTTTTAGGTGTTTTGCCTAAAGCTTTTTGGAAAATACCTGCGAGTGTTGCCCCAGATTTAGCAGCCCCCACACCAAATTTAGAAACTAAACTTTTCTCTTCATATATTTGAGCCGATTTAACACTTAAAATAACTTCTCTTTTAACTAAATCCAATTCAATAATCATGGCATCTAAAGCGTTTCCTGGCACATAAATTTCAGGCCTTGCGTTCGCAGCATCTTTAGCTAATTGATTTTTCTTGATCATAACAACGATATGTTTGTCAGGATCTAAAGAAACTTTAACTCCTGTTTTTAAAACTTCATGAACCCGTGTAGTTATGATTGAACCTTCTTTTTTCTTATTTTCTTTAAACCAATCAAAAGGATCTTTTTCAAGCGCTTTAATAGAGAATCTAAGTTTATCATCTTTTAATTCTACAATTTTTACTTTTATCTTTTGTCCTTTTTTAAATTTTTTAAGATCATGGTCGTTGTAAGAAAGTTCTCGATAATGTAGCATTCCTGTTAGACCATTAGCTAAACTAGCAAAAATTGCTTTGTCTGTAATATTATTAATCGTTACTTCAGTTATTGTTCCCACTTTATCCTCAACTTCTTTCCACGGGTTAGGTAGAGTTTCTTTATACGATAATGAAATTCTTTTAGCATCACTATCAATTGAAACAATTTTAATTTTAACTTCTTGAGAAGCTGATAAAACTTTAGTGGGTTGAATATTTTTATTTGTCCAAGACAATTCAGAACTATGAATTAATCCTTCAATTCCATCTTCTAATCTAACAAAAGCACCATAATCCATCAGTTTAGTGACTGTCCCTGGATAGATAGAACCAATTTTATATTTTTTCTCTAAACTGGCATAAGGGTCTTCAGATAAAGCTTTAATTGAGGCAGACACACGGTTTGTTACGGTGTCAATTTTAGTAATTTTGACTTTCATGGTCTGACCAATGCTCACCATGTCCGATGGTTTTTTTACACGGCCGTGCGATAAATCTGAAACGTGAAGTAAAGCGTCGATACCATTAATGTCTAGAAAAATACCCCAGTCTGTTGTAGCTTTGACTTTTGCATCATCGATGATGTCGCCTTCTTTTAAATTTTTTAAAGCTTCTTTTGTTTTCAAATCTTTACTTTTTTCTAGAACAGCTCTTCGAGATGAGCAGATATTTCCACGAACTCGATCTAACCTCGTTGCAATAACTTTTAAAGGTACGTTCATTAAATGATCAAATTTTTTAAGCGGTTTTGAATCTATTTGCGATGCAGGCATAAAAGTTAATAACCCATCGATTTCACATATGAAGCCACCTTTTACACGTCCTGTAATATATCCTGTTACTTCTTTTCCGCTTTCGAAAACTTTTTCCATTCGGTGCCAAGCATTCATTCGTCTTGCTTTTTCTCTTGAGATAACTATTTCACCTTTAAAACTTTCAATACGTTCTAAATAAACTTCAATTTTAGATCCAACTTTTAATTTTGATAGTTCATCATCATTTTTAAACTCTTCAATAGGGATCATGCCTTCCATCTTCGCTTTACAATCCACGACGACAAAATTTTTAGTGATCTCTGTTACTGTTGCTTTGATGATTTCGTTTTCTTTGAGCTTTCGATCTTTAAAGTCATCATTAAGTAGGCTTTCAAACTCCTTGTGCGAGCTAGATAGTTCCTGCTTAATTGTTTCAACCGCCATATTTATGTTTAATTTTTTTTTCTATTATTTCGGACATTTTGTTTAGCATGCCCTTGATATTTTTTAATTTATCAGTTCGCACAATTACCGCATTTTGTGCTTGAATCAAAGGGGAATTTTTACGTTTTTTGTCCAAATTATCACGAATACGCATAGTTTTTCTAACATCAGCGAGTTTAATGCTCTTGTTGTTTTTTCGAAGCTCTTTAAATCTTCTTTTTGCAGCAACATTTAAATTGCACTTAAAGAAAAATTTAATATCTGCGTTTGGTAAAATGACTGTGCCGATATCTCGTCCTTCTATACAAACCTTGTTATATTTATTAGCAAATCTTTTTTGAAATAGTTTTAAAATGTTTCTTATTTTCTGATCTTTAGCAATAATAGAAGCGTGTGTAGAAATTTCAAGTGAATGAAAATTCTTATTATTTAATTTTTTTAAACTTAAATTTTTAAAGTTTTGTTTAAGATAATTAATCTTATTTTTAGGTTTATGTTTTAATAATTGAAAACTGGCATAACGGTAAAGTAGGCCTGAAGATAAGAATTGCATGCCATATTTTTTAGAAATTCTTTTTGCACCCGTTGTTTTTCCGCTACCTGCAGATCCATCAGCTGTGACAACTAATTTATGATAGTTTTTTAATTTCAAATTTCCCTCCAAGCCCTTTAATGGTTTTTAAAAACGATGGCGAAGATGTTCTAACCGTTTCAAAATTTTTTATTTCTGCTTTAACCCCCGTAACTAGGGATAATATTACTGTACTCATGCAAATACGGTGATCGCCTAAATTAGACACTTTAATAGTTGTGTTTATATTTTTAAGCTGTGAAGTCCCAAAAATTTTCATTTTATTTTTATTTGATTCACATTTTATACCTATTTGATTTAATATTTTTCGCATTTCTTCAATTCGATTGCTCTCTTTATTAGCTAAATCTTGAATGCCTTTAAAAATAGATACTCCTTCTGTTAAGGCCGCGACAACAAAAAGAATAGGGTATTCATCAGCAGCTGAAACATAATAATCAGGACTTGCTTTAATAGCTTTAAGTTTACTGCTCTGAACATAAATATCACCCACAAGTTCTTGATTAATTTTTTTAACATTTTTAAATTTTATTTTAGCACCATATTTTTTAAGAAGATTATAAAAACCTATTCTTCTCGGATTTAAGCCTACATGTTTAATTTTTAAGTATGCGTTTTTAGTCAGCAAAGTTAAGGCCGTAAAAAAAGCAGCTGAACTTGGATCTCCTCCAATATTAATTTTTAAAGGATTGAGATATTCTTTACCGTAAACTTTAATGTGGTTTTGACCTTTTTTATTTTTTTTAATTTTTAAAACTTTTGGATTTTGTAAAAGCATATTCTCAGTATGATTTCTGCTTTTTTCTTCTTCGATAATATTGGTGACACCATTAGTGTTTAGTCCAGCAAGCATAACAGCACTTTTTAGCTGTGCAGATACACTAGCTTTATATTCAATACCAATTGGTATTTCTGAAGAGATTAGTGTTAAAGGAAAAGTAGTTTTATTTTTTGGTAAAAAGGTTGCTCCAAAATTACTCATCAATTCAATAAGTTTAGTCATACTTCTTTTATTTAACGAATGATCACCTTTAATTTTAACTTGAATTTCAGGGTTAGTTGAAAGTAGGCCCACAAGAAGTCTTGCTGTTGTCCCTGAGTTTCCACAATCTAAAACTGCGTTTTTGTTAGCAAAAAAAGAGCCCAAGCCCTTGCCGTAAATGAGATAATGTTTAACTTTTACTCTTTCAATTTTTACACCTAATTTTCTTAAACAATTTATGCAAGAGAAGACGTCATCAGATTCTAAAACATTTTTAACTTCTGAAACATTGTGACTAATCGCACCTATTAAAAAAGAGCGAATTGAAATCGATTTATCAGAATCAGTGACAATGGTTTTGTTGTAAGCTTTGATTTGATCCGAAAGGTTGACCGTAAAAATTTTGTTTAACATCACAATTAAGATCTATAGGAAGACCCAAAGTATAATTCAATCGCTCTTGAAGATTTTAATATCTCAGATGGTTTCCCTTGAGCAATAATTGACTGCTCACCCAGGACATAGGCTCTATCTACAATATCAAAAAGGTTATTGACTTGGTGGTCGGTTACTAAAATAGCACAGCCAAAATTTTGTAATTTTAAAATATATTTTTGAATATCTTGAACCACAATTGGATCTAGTGCCGCCATCGGTTCGTCTAATAACACTACGCTTGGTCTATTAATTAGTAAACGCGCAAGCATAAGTCTTCGAACTTCACCACCAGATAGATTAGAAGCATGGATATTTCTTAAATGTTGAAGATTAAATTCATCAAGCAATTTTTCGGTCATGCTTATTTGGTTATTAGTACCTTTAATGCAAAGTTGACAGATCCCTAATAAATTATCGTAAACATTAATAGCGAATACACTTCTTTGTTGGCTTAAATAACCTAGCCCTGCTTTTGCTCTAAGATGAGTGGGTTTGTCTTGAATTTCTTTACTATTAAGTAAAATTTTTCCAGAATCAGCATAAGTTTCACCAATTATAGTACTATACAAAGTTGTCTTACCGCATCCATTAGGGCCTAATAATCCTACACACTCGCCAGGGTAAAGATCCATAATAATTTTTTTTAAGATTGGTCTGCCATCATAAGATTTACTGATATCTTTAATTTGAAAAACAGGTTTATCTTTTTTGAATTTAATTATTCTAAAACCTTTTTTCATTAATTTTTAAGTTTTACGTTTACCTGTTTGTTATCGAACATTGAAAAATCTAAAGTTTTATTTGTTAAATCGTATTCAACATTATCAGCAAAGAATTCTCCTTTTTCTATACTTTCTCCATGTACATTACCAGTAACAAGTAGTTTACTATTGGTATTTGAATAAGTTAACTGATCAGAAAGTAAAGTATTTGTTAAATAAGTAGCTTTAACATTTTCTCTAAAATCCATATCTAAGCTTATATTATTATAAAACCCTTTATCACTTAGAATTTTTAAAATTGTATCATCTTTAAAATAGAAATTTGCGACTACATCTGTCATGTTTATATCATGAGGTGTTGTAACTTTAAAATTTGCTTTACCTGCATTCAATATATATCGGTTTCCAACTAGATCAAAACCTGAGTATTCAACATCAGTAAAGCTATTTGTGTCAGGATTACTTTCAGTTTCTATCTTAACTTCTTTTTTAATCTCATTTTTGTCACGGTAAGTATTGTAAAGAAGGGTTAAAACAACTAGAAAAATTGTAAGTTGTATTAAAATAATTTTTTTTTTTCGAACGATCACTTTATGCCATATTGTAAAAGAGAATGAATATGAACAATTCCTTTTAATTTTTTGGTCGTTTTGCCTTTATCATAATCTTTTTCTGAAACGACTAATAAACTTGTAATTTTTCTGTCATTCATAAGAGACAAAGCCTTAGTGGCAGGCGCAGTCTCTGAAATAAACAAAGGATTAGGAGTCATGAACTTTTTAAGGTGATTATCTTTAGAATAATATTTAATTCCTCTTCTAGCATCACCATCAGTTAAAATACCTTTAACGTTATTTTTTTCCATCACAACGACTAGACCAAGTTTTTTATTATCTATAATTTTTGTTGCGTCATAAATACTTTTATTAACATTAACCTTTGGTAGTTTATTTCCAGTAATCATAATATCTTTAACCAGTAACAATGTTTGTCCAATGTTACCTCCTGGGTGGAAGACTTTAAATCTTTCTTTGGAAAAATTCATTTTGTTCATCAGTGCAACTGCCAAACAATCACCGAATAATAAAGTTATACTTGTACTTGTTGTTGGCACCATACCCGTTGGATCAGATTCTTTAACTTGTGGCAAAAGTAATTTCACGTCACTTGCTTTTAATAACAAACTATCGTTTTTAGAAGCGATACCAATAATCTTAATATTAAATCGGTTAGCATAACGAAGCATATTAGTAATTTCAGAAGTGTTGCCTGAGTAAGAAAAAACTAAAAGTAGATCTCTTTTATCAATTTGTCCAAGATCACCATGATTGGCTTCATTTGGATTTAAAAAAAAAGAAGAAATTCCAACTGAAGATAAAGTTGCAGACACTTTTCTTGCAATTAAACCACTTTTACCAATTCCAGCAGCAATCACTTTGCCCTTACAATTTGCTATTAAATTAATAGCTTGAACAAAAGATTTGTTAAAAATTTTATTAATTTTGTGAAGCTCAGAAATCTGAATAGCTGCAGCTTTTTTGGCAATCGAGATATAATTGACTTTAGCCATTAATGTTCAAAAATTGAAAATTTAAATCCTTTTTGGTCCAACTCTATTCTTGTGTCTAAAAACTCTATACACTTTTTATAAATATCCATTCGACTTTCTCTAACCAACATTTTTTCTAATTCATCTTTAATTTTATGTAAGTAAACAACATCATTTGCAGCATATTCTAGTTGCTTGTCATTAAGGTCGTTAATATTTTTATTCCAATCGCTAGATCCTTGGTTTTTGTCTAATTTTTTATTGCAAAATTCCTGAACTAAACTCTTAAGGCCATGAGCATCAGTGTAAGTTCTGCAAATTTTTGAAGCTATTTTGGTACAAAAAATATTTTTCATTTTACACCTTAAAAAATACTCAAGCGCACTTTTGTCAAATCTCAAAAAGTGTCCAATTTTTTGAATTTTTTCATTTTCTAATACGGAGACTAGATTAGGCATTTTATAATTTTTTCGGTCAGGCTGAATAATATAAACATCACCCCCGTCATTACAAATTTGTATTAAGCTTAATTTATCACGTTCTGGAATTAATAAACCTGTGGCTTCGGTATCAATGGCAACACTGCCTGTAAATGATTTTGCTACTTCTGAACTTATGTCCCCTTGAATCTTATGTATTTTCATATAACTATCTTAAATACCATGAATAATTACCCAATAGCAACAATCCTTGGCGGCGGGGGTTTTATAGGAAGATATCTTGTCCGAAAAATGACAGAGAAAAATTTTCAGTGCATTATTCCAACTCGAAATGCTTATCTAAAAGGTTATTTGAAAACACAAGCTCCTCCAGGTGCAATTGAATTTATTGATTTTAATCATAAAGATTTTTCCAAGATTAGAGAGGCCATCAATAACTCAGATATCGTTATTAATTTAATCGGTATTCTTTTTGAAAATAAAAAACAAAATTTTTTAAATGTACATTGCGATTTACCAGCCCTTATTGCCAAATATTGCTCAGAGTCAGAGGTTAAAAAATTTATTCACGTTAGTGCCATAGGAGCTAACATAAATTCAAAATCTATTTACCAACAATCAAAGTTTAACGGAGAACAAAAGGCACTAAATAATTTTAAAAACACGGTTATTATTAGACCAAGTGTTATTTGTGGCAATGAAGATAACTTCACTAATCTTTTTGCAAAATTAAGCATGGCACCCGTTATTCCCGTGGTTAAATCTAGTTATAAGTTTCAACCTATTTTAGTAAACGACGTAGCCAGAGCTATTGTTAGAATAATTGAAACTAAAAAAAATGAAGGCAAAATTTATGAAATAGGCGGACCTAAAATAATTAGTTTTGGTGATATGGTAAAATCAATTCTTAATACCATAGGCAAAAGAAGATTAGTGGTTGATATGCCGATGGCACTTGCAAAAATACAAGCTACTTTTCTAAGTCTTATGCCTAAGCCATTACTTACGAAAGATCAGTGTGAGATTTTAAATGAAGCAGATAATATTGTCTCTAGCAATCACCTAACGTTAAAAGATTTAAATATAAAACCAGAAGATGTTGAACAAGCTATGTCCAAATGGCTTTGGAGATTTAGATCTGGCGGTGAATTTGCTAAAATATAATTTTTTTAACAGAAAGCATACTTTTATTAATATCTAAATATGAAGTTTTTAAATTAAAAAAATCTAATATAGTATGAGCCAGATATTCGTGCGTGATCTTATTTTCGATTTGGCTTAGAGTTGGATAATTTTTATTCATTTTTTTTCTTTTTTCTATCAAATTTTCTGAAGACCATAACAAAGCTGGAATATGTATTTGTTCTTTTGGGGCAAATGTCATTGGAGCAGCATGTAAATAAATTCCATTTTCTCCTAAAGATTCACCGTGATCTGAAGCATAAACTAAAAAGTTCTGAGATTTTTTTTCTTCTTTTAAGACGTCTATAACGCTAGAAACAATATAATCGGTATAAAAAATAGTATTATCAAAAGTATTATTTAATTCTTCATTGTTACAATTTTGAGGGTCGATAGATTCACACGTAGGTTTAAATTTTTCAAAATTTTTAGGGTAACGATTGTAATAAGCAGGTCCATGACTACCCATGCTGTGTAAAACAATTAGTATTTTTTTTGCTTTATTATTTACTAGGATCTTTTTTAATCCAGTAAGTAAAATTTCATCATGAACGCCGTAGCCAACATAATCCTCAGATTGTTTATCAACGTAGTCGATTAATTTAATTCTGTCACATACGTGCTTACAACTTGAGTTATTGTTAATCCAAATGACTTCAATCTCTGAGCTTTTAATAAGATCTAATACATTCGCTTCATATTCTGCTTCATGAGCATTAAAACTTTTATAATCGCCAAGCGTAAACATACAAGGCACCGAAACACTCGTTACGGTTCCGCATGAATAGGCGTTACTAAAATTATTAATATTTTGCTTTTCTAATAGGGGATTAGTTTGTTTTTTATAACCATTTAACGAAAATCTATCTGCTCTTGCAGTTTCTCCTACAATAACCACACCTATCATTTTGTCTTCAGGAAATAACTGTTCTGCTTTAGATTTTAATTCTATAAATGTTCTATTGGCATCACGTTTTAGGTCATAATAATCTTTAATATTAGATAAAAAATAATGAGGTATAATGCGTTCTTTTAGCTGTGTGGCAGCCCTAGATATAAAACTTATATTTCTATAATTTACGTAAATTAAACCTAAGGTAATTGAGAATAAAACAACCGAAGTTATTAATCGAATAGCAATTTCTTTTTTTAAATTTGAGTATTGAATTTTGATAAAAAACAAAAGAAGTGAAGGTAAAAAACCAAAGAAAGATAAATAAACAAAATATTTAAAAGTTAATAAATCATTTATCTCACCCCAATTGCTTTCTTTAAAAGAGTCTATCGTACTTTGAATAACAGCTTCATCAATAATAATGCCAAAGACTGTTAAAAAATAATAATTAGCAGCACCCACTAAAACAAAAAAAATAATAACTGGCTTTAATAAATATCTTTGACCTAATAAAAAAAAAGTGGAAGCGATAGTTGTAAAAATTAAAAAATATCCAGTAAAGAGAAAATATCCTCCGTTAAATTTATCCGAATACTTAAGATGATAATTTACTTCGAAATAATTAAGAAGATGAAAATTAAAAACTAAGGTTATAAATAAAGAATAGATTGTAATTACTTTAAAATAGCTGATTTTCATCGAAAAAGAATTATATAAAGTATTTTTTAGGATATTAATATTAAATTATTTCTAGGTAAATTTGTAATTGTTTAAGCCACCAATAGATTAATAAATTTATTAGTTTCTTGAATTTCTATTCTCTCATTTGATTCAAAAAATTCTCCATCAATCTGAGCTACTAGGTCAGAATTTAATTTATTAATTTTAATATTTTTAGCTTGGGTTGTAACAATGCTTTTGGCCGTACTAAGGTCTTTATTAAACAGAATTAAACACACATAATAAAGTATTTTTAATCTTGTGAGATTTTTAAAAATATAAGTAATTAAACCTTTTTGAAAAATATCTGTTGTCTTTGTAATTTTGTAAGGACCAGCGTAGTATTTAGAATTCGTAGTTAGAATCCAATCAGCTTCTATTCTTTCGTCATCAATTAAAACTTCCATTTTCTTATTATTTAAAAATAAAAAATGCTGGAAACCTTTTAATACAAAGATAACTTTGCCTAGGTATTTTTTTACATCCGTATCAATTGAGGCTACAATTTTTCCGTCAAAACCAATGCCCACCATTAAAAAAAAAAATCGATCATTAATTTTAGCAAGGCTAACTTTTTTTATTTTTTCTGAAATTAAAACTTCTTTAATAGCCTTAGCTTTTTTTTCTATATTTGCTTCAATTTGTAAAATATTTGCTGTTCCTACAGGAATATACCCAATTTCTTTGCTCGACAAAGAAGCATATTTAAGTATTTCATTGATTGCAAAATTTATAGAACCATCCCCGCCTGCAACCACCAAGCGATCAAATATTTTTGAAGACAAGTCTTTAAATATTTCTTTAGCAACATCTTTCGATTTTGATTCAAACACTTCGACATCATGAGTATTTTTTAATAAATTAATAACTTGATTTAAGAGTTTTTTGTTCCCAGAAGTATTAATGTTAACAACGATGCAAAATTTAAGTTTGTTTGTCATTTTAATAATTCTGTA
>Ga0114993_10004657_pt1 | contig 13542 bp, 11 predicted proteins | sample ArcticOcean_MG_C_FD_87042 | JGI IMG/M metagenome (GOLD analysis project Ga0114993, IMG submission 87042) | Marine microbial communities from western Arctic Ocean - ArcticOcean_MG_CB2_150 | ecosystem: Environmental > Aquatic > Marine > Oceanic | place: Arctic Ocean: Canada Basin | collected...
CGCCATCACGATTGAGATCCAGACTATAGCGGAACTCGTCCGGCCGGCCGTCATTATCGTGGTCATAATAAACTGGCACCCGGGCATCTTCTCGAAGGTTTTTTACAGCGGCAGTGTCGTACGGTAAGAGCTGGTTTTCGCCGTCATTGTTAACGGAGACCAGCAGTTGATAGTTGTCATAAGAGATAATTTTTTGGGCAACCAGCGCTTGGGCTTTTGCCGTGCCCGTGTCCAGAAGGAAACGGGTCTCGGTCTGGATGACGCTCATGTTAATGGACGTGCGTTCACGCTGCGCAAAAGCGAGATAGGCGATCACAATAAAGGTGACCACCGCCAGCATGATCAGCGACACCACCAGTACGGCGCCTTGGTTGTCTTGCTTGAATTCAGGTCGATTCATTGTTGTCTCCTTTTCAATCTGTCTTGGACTCGATAAAAGTATAGGTGCCTCCGTTCTGCTCGGCGATTTCCTTTAATCCTGAATCCACCTCGCTTTCTCGCCGGGCAAACCCGATTGTGTTCACCCGCACCCCGCGTCCCTTGTTCAACTTCTTGATCAGTTCCGGAACCGGCCCCAGCGGGGTCGAAACGATATTGCCATCGGCGCCCGCTGAAATTGAACTCGATGAGAATCTCCCATCAGTAAGCAGCCAAATCGTATGGGGATTCAGGTTGTCAAATGTCTCCTGCAGCGCGCCTCGTGGGTTGGTCGATCCTCTCGGGGTCTTGCCTTGAATCCAAGGCAGCACCTCATTGACGTTTGCGGGAGTGGCCTCCAACATGTCCCCGAACTCCATCGGTTCTGTTTCATGGTCAAAAAAGTAAACGAAAAATTTCTTGTCGGGCTCCATCTTTTCCAAAGTGCGCGACAGTGCCTGTTGTGCATGTGCCAACCGGTTGTCGGACGCCATGCTGCCGGAACGGTCGATGATGAATGCGAACCTGTCGCCCTGCCCCTCAATACGGGTGTTGATGCCTCGCGTACGAAAGATCATTAGATCCGTCATCGCTGCCTTGGATGGACCGAAGCCAAAATAACGGCTGTTGCGGATGGGCACGAGTTGTCGGAACATGTGCACCTTGTCGAGGTTGGCCTCGAGGATTTTCATGAGCGCGGGATAGCGATCCGGGGAGCGCGGGGCAAACTCCTCGGCCTTGGCCTCCAGTTCGAGGACTACCGTGTCTTCCAAGAGCCCAAACTCCACCTCCACATATAGTGGCACGAATGAGCCTTTAAAGATCGGCTCGTGCCATGGTGCGCGTCCTGGATCCTGCGCTGATATGGCCCGCAGCCGAAGATGCACCACGCCGTCGGCCACCTTTTGATACAGGAGATTCCCCGCCCGCGAGTTGTGATGGCGTATGGTGTCCGGGATGGCCGAACGTTCCACCGCCTCGTGATAACGATACAGCGAACCCGCAACTTGATTGGGCACGCGCGCACCCTCGGTGGAGTACAGTCCATATCCATACGCATGCCAGTCCCGGTCACGCCCGAGGAAAAAGAAATCGCCGCTGTAAAATTGTTCACTGGGGAGAATGGGGTGGTTGTAAGGGAGCAAAGTGCTGAATTCCCCAGCTTGTAATAGACGCCAACCCTCCGGATCCAAGACACGATAAGTGCGATCGACCTCGTTGAACACCACGTTGCCAACCCTGTAATCCATCCCATCCTGCCAGAACTCGACCCCGAAATCCCGGGCGTTAAGGTTTTCATAAGTTGGGCCCAAGTCGGCTGCACGCATCATCTCCAAGTCGCGCACGATCATGTCCATGATCGCCCGGCCACGCTCGAGCACCTTGGTCTGGTTGTGCCCGGCCCGGAACATTGATTGCACCCGGTTAAACACCTGGAAGAGCGCGCCAATGATCATGATGGAGACGAAGATCGCCACCATCAACTCCAGCATCGTGAAGCCGCGCGTGCGCTGAATTGTACCTCTTGTGTTCATCCGTGCTAGTGATCGTCCAGTGCTGGTTTAAAGAAAAACATGTCGGGGAAATAGTCGTCCGGCGGGGAGAACCCGATGAAGTTTCCCTCCTCATCTGAAAAAGGCACATAACCCGGAGGAGAACGCAGGCTGAAGCGGCCGAACGTATCGTACATTTCGCCGGGTGTGTACGAATTTTCGCCGACGGCGTGAGCCAGCCCCATCGTCACCAGATTATCCAAGGCCCGCTTAATGGCGGGCGTATCCAGCGGGCTGTCTGGATCAGCACCGTGAAACGCAGACAGTGCCGATGTGGAGATGGTCTCATCGGGGATCAAGCTGTCAAAGACCTGCCGTTCCGACCGAGCCAAATCCCATCTGCTCCAAGCTTTCTCAAGCGGCGCGTTTATGTACGCAACAAAAGTTTTTTTGCCATGACCAGTTTTTACAGTGTCAGCGGTGGTGCCTTCCTCGATGATTGGCCAGCGGGCGATTAATTTAATTTCCCAAAAATTTTCCGCCACCATGTTAATGCGCGTCTCGAGCAGATAGGTAAAAGTTAGGTCGCCGGCCTCGTGAATGTAGTCTACATTTCCATCGTCAGCCACGGCCTTGATGCTCTGCAGGCGATTCATGAGCGTGCTGCCAAGGGGGCGTATCTTGGCGAATTTAACAACCTCACCATGGCTCGGCAGGTTGTCTGGAACTGACATCCAGCCCAGAACATCCTTGCGCCAGCCGGCCTGTTTAAGAGTTCCCCGATAGGCCAGCGGAGGCAGAGCGGCCTTTCCATTGTTGTCTTCAAAGACCGGCCAAAAAGTCGGGTTGTCCGGATTACCGTCCCTCGCCAACGCTGCATATTCCGACCGGTACACGACGCCGCCGGCCTTTAACTCAACCCACTCCACATGATTGAGCGCATCCATGCTCAACCGACCGCCGCGAATGGCGTTCATCCAAAACTCGACGTCGTGTTTAATAATTGTTTCATCGCGATTATCGCGGTTGGTGTTCAGGCCAATCGGCAATACGCCGAGTACGGCGACCAAACCAAAGGCCACCACCGCCAATGCCAGCACTACCTCGGCCATGGTGAATCCCGCCGCGCGCGCGCTTCGTTTTAATTGAACACGATTTCCCATCGGAATTGATCCTCCGTTAATTGCACCTGCTGTTTTTGGAGTTCCTTGTACATCAGATTTTCAAACAATCGGGCCTTGCTCATGCTGGCATCCTGCAACAGCATCGGGTTGGGTTGGGTGAAATCAGGCACCATGACAGAACCCATGCCATGTTCTTCGCTCATTTGACTGAGGACGGTCAGCACCGATGCGCTCATGATTCCGTCGGGAATGTTCGATGACCGCGTGTTGGTGGTGGGATCGTTTCGCACCCAGTACACATCGCAAATATCCGAGTCGGAGCGACCGGTCAGCATGTTCATTCGCACGCGGTTATATTTTGAGAAACCCAATCTCTCCTCCTGATCATCGCCATTGCTCAAGAGATTAAATGAAAATGTATCCTTAAGCGGCGGCAGCACGCTGCCCGTCGCAATCTCGAGGCTGAAGAAACCAGTGCCCGGACTGATGGCCCACCCGTCGTCACCCAGTGATGCCAGCCCAGAATGAACACCCACAACCTGTCCTCGCGGGCCAAAGCCGATGTAAGGCAGCGGCAGTTCCAAGCTCAAGTCGAACCGGCCCGCAGCCGCTTCATCGGGGACGGTGGTTCCGTATTCAATATCGAAGCCACGCGGTCTGGGCGCGGGGAATCGATTGCCAGCTTCATCACTTGTCCAGCCGCCATCCGCGCTGGTCGCCGCCTCAACATAGTCATTCAATGCCCGAAGTTTTTGCATTTGGTTGGTCGTGAAAAACGTCCCCGATGGCAGACGCTTCCATCCGCTCAAGTAGCCTTTGTTCTTAATCCGTTGCGAGGAGCCGGTATAAGTTGGCTGATCGCCGACCGATCCCTCAGCGTAGAAGGCGTATGATGTCAGCTGGCTCGCGAGAAGATTGTTGGCGGCCTTGCTTGAGTTGATGTGATCCTTGACCTTGTCCGCATGCTCAGCGCCAAGATCTTGGCCTGCAATCCAGATGCCGAGGTCGGACCATTTTGGGAAAAACACCATATAGACTGGCGAACCATTCAGCAGCGCTTGATGGCGGGCATTGTTCAGGTCGGCCACCAGTTGTGAATTGGCGGCCTGCTCAACTCGGCCTTGTCTAAATGCCTGGAGCGCCGGCAGCAAAATCATCAGCATGGCCACAATCAGGGCCACCACCACCAGCAACTCCGTCAGCGTGAATCCAGCCGGATCACGTCTGCCGTTATTATTGGTCATGGAGATTTTCATTGGTCACCAGCCGATGATGTTGTCGTAATTTGCATCCTTCTTGGCGCCTGTTCCTGGCGACAAACTCCGATCCGGGCCTGAGCTCCAGACCATTGCCTTGCCCGCCAGCACGTAACCGATGGTGCCGTTGGACAGTTTTTCCTTCATCAATCCATTGTGTCCGATTTCGCCACCCATGCCCGACACTTCCTCAGTACCGTAAAAGAAATCGTAGCATTTATCGTCACCGTTTTTATCCACTGTGACAACGTACGGATTGCCGAAGGGATCACGGTAAACCCCGTCGGGCCCCATGCCTTTCTTTTCCACGCTGTCAGCCATCTTGGCCTGCAGATAATTAAATTTCTTGGCGTTTCGCGAGTGGCCGGCATTGACGGTGTTCCCGCCCAAACCCTCCATCGCCGAGAGAATGATCATTAAATCCGAATTGTGTGGGACTGCGCCCGTGGGGCCATTGTCGTGCATGCTGAAGGTGACATCGCCGCCATCGGTGTTGGCCGCCTGATCGCGGGCCATGGGGAATCGGCCAATGTTGTCCATGTTATATTGGGTGATGGACTGCGCAATCGAGCTGCAGTCAATCCGCGCCAGCTTGGCCTTGGCGTTGATTTTCTGCTTGGCCAAGACGGGCACAAGTATGCCGACGAGAATGGCGATAATCGCCACCACGGTGAGCATCTCGATCAGGGTCAGGCCGGCGTTACTGGGATTGTGTTTGGTTATTTTCATGTTATGGTATTTAATTGCTCCAGTTGTTGAGTGTTAAAATTTCCTTGCCCACGAGAACCGGCGCCCACAAGTCGTAGCGGCCGGAATTGTTGGTGGGGTGATGAGAATTGTAACGCCAGAAATTCAACTGATCGGGGTTCTCCGGATTATTGACTGGCGCCACCAGGTTGCCGACTCCGTCGGTCTGCATCTGCGCGCCTTCAAGAAAGTTCTTTTTCCCCTTTTCAAATTCCTGCGTGAGACTGTGGAAGAGCCCATTCATCATTGGGTCGAATTCGTCCGGGTTGTCCGGGTCGTGGGCGTCGGGTGGGAAATAATTATATTCCGTGTGAAAGTTGTGGATGGCGAGTTCCAGCGCCTTTATTTCCGCCCGCACCTTGTTTTCGTCGCGCCGCCCCTTGGCGGACATGTAGACGCCAACGATGATGCCCATTAGAAGCGCGATGATCGAGATGACCACCAGCAGTTCCACCAGAGAAAATCCGCTGTGTTTTTGCCGGGTTGATTTCATTTTAATCTTCATGCCCGTTGCGCTGGAGGCGTTGCTCCTGTTCCATGCGCTCGGAGAGCCATTGTTTAATCATGCTTTGGTAGTTTAAGAATCGTGATCGGGCTAGCCGCTTGATGCGAGAGAGCATCCGCGGATCCATTCGCAGGGTGATGGTGACCGACTCGTTGCCCATGGAACCGATCGCCAGCGAGTTTTCCATAAGTCGCACGCCCGGCCGATGTCGGCGCCAGAACTCTGCCTCCTCGCGATCCTGCGCAAAGGTCGGGATTTTGTCCCAGTCCGCTATGACGTTCATTTCTTTAGCCATGATTCAGCAACTTGGCTTGTTGTTTTTCGTAAAAGAAATTTTCCTCCGGCTCAAACGGCCGCGTCAAGATGATCTGAAACTGCTTGCCGTTTGTCCGGTAGACGGTGAATATCCCATGCCCTCCCGCCGCTCGTCCTAGGTTGAAGTACCGCGCTTGCTCGGCAAATCGAGGAGCGTCGGGCAACAAGCGAACGGCGAACGGATCCTCAAAGGATTCCTCCACTTCCTTCACTTTCAAAGAGCCTTCGGGCTGGGCATGATAGCTATCCCAGTCGAATTCCATTTTCTTGGTCTGCGTACTTCATTTGCCCATCAACTGTCACTACAATGTATTTACACCATTTTGAGAAAATTGCAAGGGATGGGCGGCATTTTGTGAACAATTTTTTTGACCGAATTTGGCTTATCCCGAGCCCAACTTGTCCATCAGGACGATGAGCGGGAGGAACATAGCGATAACGATACTGCCGACAATGACGGCTAAAAAGACGATCATCACGGGCTCGATGAGCGAGGTCAGAGCGGTCACGGCGTTGTCCACCTCCTCGTCGTAAGTGCTGGCGATTCGGATAAGCATCTCGGGCATGGCGCCGGTTTGCTCCCCGACATCGATCATGCTGATGACCATTGGCGGGAAGACCTTTGATTCGTCGAGGGGCTTGGTGATGGTTTCGCCGTCCTTTACCGCGTCGTAGACTTTGTCAATGGCGTTGGTGATGATGACGTTACCGCAGGTTTCCTTGGTGATATTGAGTGCTTGCAGGATGGGCACACCGGAGGAGATGAGGGTGCCCAAGGTTCGGGTGAAGCGCGAGATAGCCACCTTATTGATGACGGGGCCGAGGGCCGGCAGCCTCAGTTTCATCCAGTCCCAGCCGAAGCGGCCCCACTTGGTTTTGCCGACGATCATCTTAAAAGTAACGGCGAAAGCGATGATGCCGCCGATGACCATGGGTATGTTGTCTCGGAGCATGTGGCTGATGGCCAAGACTTTCTCGGTGAACCACGGCAGCCGGGCGTCCTTGCCGAGCATGTCTTTAAAAATTTGCTCGAACTTGGGGATGACGAAAACCATTAACACCCATACGATGATGCAGGCCACGAACATGACGGCCATGGGGTAGAACATGGCGGACTTGACCTTGCCCTTGATCCTCTCGGCTTTCTCCATGAACTCGGACAGGCGGTTAAGAGTGACCTCGAGCACGCCGCCCAGTTCGCCGGCCTTGACCATGTTGATAAAAAGCTTGTCAAAGATTTTTGGAAATTTGGCCAGCGCTTCGGAGAAGGTGGCCCCGCCTTCGATGGTGTCAGAGATTTCTCCAATGATTTTCTTAAGGTATGGGTTGCTTTGGGATTTGGAGAGCACTTGCATGCCGCGCAGCAGGGGCAGTCCCGCGTCGACCAGGGTGGCCAGCTGACGGGTGAAGGTGCAGAGTTCGTTGGTCTTGACCGACGGAATGACGATCTCGAAGCCGGCTTTTTTCTTTTTCTTGCCGACAACCCGCTTGCCGTCCTTGCCAACCTCGACCTTTTCCTCGGTGACACTGGTCGGGTAGAGATCCATCTCCTTGAGACGGGCAATGGCTTCGTTCTGGCTACTCATCTCGAGCGTGCCAGTTTTTTCCCCTCCCCCCTTGTCAAGGGCTATGTACGCAAATCGCGGCATTTGGTGGCGTCCAGACTAGGTGTATTTCACAACTTCCTCAAAAGTTGTCACTCCGTCGAACATAACGTTCAATCCGTCCATGCGCAAGGTTTGCATTCCGTGTTCGAGAGCCTTGTCGCGGAGCGCCAATCCGGGGGCTCGGTCGTTGATCATTTCCCGAATTTCCTCGTTCATAGTCAGCATCTCGTACAAGCCACGCCGTCCCTTGTAACCGGATTGGTCGCAGCGTTCGCAACCGGTTCCAAAATGGATCAGACGTCCGTTTACATCCTCGGGAGTGGTCTGGAGCATGCGCATTTGGTCGCGGGTCATCTCCATGGAGGTGGTGCAGTTTTGGCAGACGGTCTTGACAAGGCGCTGGGCGAGCACGCCGTTGACCGAGGAGGCAGTGAGGAATGGCTCGACGCCCATGTCGCCCAATCGTGTGATGGCCTCGGCGGCGCTGTTGGTGTGCAGGGTGCTGACCACAAGGTGGCCCGTTAGCGAGGCTTCAATGCCAATGGACGCGGTCTCCAAATCACGCATCTCGCCAACTAGAATGATGTCGGGATCCTGACGCAAAAATGCTTTGAGCGCCTTAGCAAAGGTCATGCCCGTGGATTCGTTGATTTGACACTGCACGATGCCCTCGACGGGATATTCAACCGGGTCTTCTGCGGTGAGCATCTTGACGCCGATCTTGTTGAGCATGCGCAGGCAGGCATAGAGCGTGGTGGTTTTGCCGGAACCAGTTGGGCCAGTCACCAGGAAAATTCCGTTGGGCTGGTTGACGCAGTGGATGATGGAGGCCTCGACTTTCTTGGGGATGCACAGGGCATCCAGCGAGAGTAGCGATGAGGAGCGATCAAGGATGCGAAGCACAACCGACTCTCCAAACTGCGTCGGCAGCGTGGAGACGCGAAGGTCGATTTGCTTGCCGCCGATGACGGTGTTGATCTTTCCGTCCTGCGGAATGCGTCGCTCGGCAATGTTGAGGTTGGCCATGATCTTGATGCGCGAGGCGATGGAGGGCGCCAATTCCTTGGGGGGTGGCGTCAGTACTTTCATGGAGCCGTCGACCTTCATGCGTATCTGATACTCATCCTCGAAAGGCTCAAAATGGATGTCCGCCGCGTGTTCCTTGAGGCCTTGATAGAGCACCAAGTTCACAAACCGCACGATGGGGGTGTCGTCACCAACTTCCTCGATGAAGCCATCGCCGCCCTCGATTACGCCCTCGTTCTCGTTCACCCCTCCCAGCTCATCAATCAAGTCATCAACGCTCTGGTCTTCGGTGTATTTTGTCTCAATCAGTTTTTCAATCTGCTTGGGATCGGCGATGCGTATCTGAATGGGCCGGTTAAGGTGATAAGTAATCTCGTCCAGTGTGGCGGGATTGAGCGGGTCTCCCAAGACGAGATGCAGCACTTCGCCCGCCACACCGACCGGTAGACAGTGGTAAAGTTTGGCGGTGTCTGCGGCCACGGTTTCCAGCAACGCCTCGTTAAAATCAATCTCGGTGAGATCGATGACATCGGTTGCTAAAAAATCGGCGATCAACTCGAGTTGCTCCGCCGTGCCCAGAATGCCTTCGTCCGAGAGAAGCTTTTGGACCGAGGCCCCGGAAAGATTGTGTTCGCCCTGCACCTTTTCCAAGTCAGAGAAATCCGCCAGCCCTTGTTCCTGGACAAGTACGAGCAGAGGATGGGTGATGACGTCCGACATTGGCTAAGTAGTGCCTTGCATTTCCTGTTCCTCCTCGGCCAGGAGCGCTTGGGCCTCGTCGTGTTCCTTGAGGCGCTGTAGCATGCCTTGGTAGTCTTGCGATTTATCAACGCAGTCCTCGCGCGAGACAATGCCTTCTTTGTATCTGGTGAAAAGGCCCTCGTCCATGGTGACCATGCCGTACTTGGTTCCGGTCTGTTGATCCGACGGAATGCGAAATGTCTTGTTGTCGCGGATCAACGCGGAGATGGAGGGCGTCATTATCAGGATGTCGTGGATGGCCACGCGCCCCTTGGGGATTCGCTTGCAAAGGATTTGCGAAATGACCGCCTGCAAAACCGTGGATAGCTGGATGCGAATGGTCTCTTGCTGCTGCATGGGGAAGGCGTTGACAATACGGTCAATGGTCTTGGCCGCGCCGGTGGTGTGCAGTGTGCCAAAAACCAAGTGACCAGTCTCAGCCGCGCTGACGGCCATTTCAATGGTCTCCAAGTCACGCAGCTCACCAACCAGAATTACCTCGGGATCCTGCCGCAACGCCCGGCGCAGTGCCTCGGCAAAACTCGGCACGTCCACATGCACCTCGCGCTGGGTGGTGATGGCCACCTTATGCGGGTGATAAAACTCAATGGGATCCTCAATGGTGATAATGTGCGCCTCGTCGTTGGTCTCATTGATGATGTTTATCATCGAGGCCAGCGTGGTGGATTTGCCGGAACCGGTCGGCCCGGTTACCAGGATCATCCCGCGCGGGGTGGAGAGGAGCCGGTCAACCAATTGCGCGTCGAGGCCGATTTGCTCAATTGTTAAAAGCTCGTTGGGAATCTGCCTCAGAACCAGCGCCATGTTGCCGCGCTCCTTAAATGCCGAGACGCGGAAGCGCGCCTTCTCGCCAAAGGCAAACCCGAAATCAGCGCCACCCTTGGTGCGCAGTTGCTGGATGTGGTCGTCGGAGGCGATTGATTTCACCAACATCTCCACGTCCTCCGGTTCGCATGGCGGGCCCGTGATGCGTTTTAATGTTCCGCTGTCACGGTAAGCTGGCGGGATGCCAACTCGCACGTGCAGATCAGCAGCACCCGCGTCAACCATCAGGTTGAGCAAATCCGGCATTGAGTAAATCGATTGTTTTTTTGCCATCGTTTTCTCTAGGCTAATATGCCTTAAAAATCATTAGCGCGCCAATTATTCCTTTTCCTCTCCTTCGGTGGAGCGCAGCACTTCCTTTGTCGACGTCATGCCGTTGACCACCTTCCGCACGCCATCATCGCGCAGCGTGTGCATGCCACCGGCGATTGCTTGCTCGCGCAGATCGGCGGTGCTGGCACCGTCAATGATCATCCGCCGACCGGCGTCGTCCAGTGCGTAAACCTCGAAGAGCCCCATCCGCCCCTTGTAGCCGGTGTCTTCGCAAACTTTACAGCCAGCACCCCTCATAAAATTCGCCGTCGCCGCCTGCTCGGCGGTTATGTCCAGCGAATCCAGCTCGCCTTGGTGCGGCTCATAAGGCTCGATGCATTTACTACAAAACCGGCGCACCAGCCGTTGGGCCATCACGCACCGCGTGGCGGAGGATACCAGGAATGGCTTAATGCCAAGGTCGATCATGCGGGTTATCGCGCCGGGGGCATCATTGGTGTGCAGGGTGGAAAAAACAAAGTGGCCGGTTAGCGAGGCGTTGACAGCAATGGTGCCGGTCTCGGCATCACGAATTTCCCCGAGCATAATAATGTTTGGCGCCTGCCGCAGCATGGAACGCAGCGCGGCGGAGAAAGTCATCCCCGCCAGGATGTTTACCTGTACTTGATTAATTCCGCTGAGCATGTACTCCACGGGATCCTCCACGGTGATAATTTTTTTCTGCGGCGTGTTGAGCAAGTTGAGACAGGAATATAGTGTGGTGGTCTTGCCCGAGCCGGTGGGGCCGGTGACCAGCAGGATGCCGTCAGGCATTTGCGCGCAGCTCTCGAAAGTTTCCTGATCCTCGCGCATGAAACCCAACTGGTCGAGGCCGAGGTTAAGCCCGCCCTTGTCAAGAATACGCATGACGATGCTTTCGCCGTATGTCGAGGGCAAACAGCTGACGCGAAAGTCAATGACCTTGTCGTTGATCACCTGCTGCATGCGCCCGTCCTGCGGCACTCGCTTCTCAGAAATTGACATCCCCGAAAGAATCTTTATGCGGCTGACCATCGGGGGGTGCAGGCGCAGGGGCGGGGTAGGCCCATGCCGGCAGACACCATCCACCCGATAGCGGATGCGAAAGTTGGTCTCGAATGGTTCGATATGGATATCAGAACAATCCATGTTATAGCCATCCGAGATGACCTGTTCGACAAGCTTTACGAGGGGTGAATCCTCCTCCTCGATCTCTATTTCGGTCGTGCTCTTGGCTTTCTCCTCCGCCTCGGCTTCCTCGATGTCAACCTGAGTCTGGGAAAGTTCCTGCACCACCCGTTCGACCGCCTCGCCGGTGCCTCCATAAAAACGTTCGAGCGTGGCCGCGATATGTTCCTCGGTCGCCACGGCCTTGTTAAAATAGCTGACCCCCAACATACGCTCCAAACCGTCAATGGTCTCGAGGTCCCCGGGATCGGGAACGGCAACAGTCAGAACGCCGTCCTGAAAATCCACCGGCACCACCTGAAACCGGCGCGCGATATGCCGCGGCAGTGCCTCAAGCAATTCGTCAGTCGGCACCACCCCCGGCAAGTCAATCACCTGCAACCCGTACTGCATCGCGCGCGCGCGGGTCAGGTCGTTGAGCTTGATAACCTGTTGCGCCAGCAACGTATCGACAACGCCGGCCTGAGTGGTTTCCGCAGCAGTGCGCGCCGCGGCGAGCTCCTCGGCACCCACCAGTCCCATGTCGCGAAGCGTGTCGACCAGATAATCGTCTTTTACAGGCATTGGCTTGAGCAGCTTTCGGCTCCACCCAGGGTACATCTAGCGCCCCGCTCAAGTCAAACCAACCCACTTCACAGATGATGTTTGAGTTGCAAAACAAATCCCAACAACTACCATTCTCCTTTCGGAGACTCAGAATTATGTTTGATTTTTTGGCGGAACAGGATGCGGCGATTTGTGGCGGGAGCCATTTGAAGCGACGGGAGTTTTTGCAGGTTGGCGTGTTGGGGGCGGCGGGTTTGTCGCTGCCGCAATTGCTGGCGGCGAAGGAGGCGGGGGCGGTGCGGCCGGGGCACGAGGATCGGGCGTGCATTATGATTTTCAACTTGGGCGCGCCGAGCCATGTCGACCTTTGGGATATGAAACCGGAGGCGGCATCGGAGTATCGCGGGCCGTTCAAACCCATTCGCACCAAGTCGCCGGACATTGATATTTCTGAAATCCTGCCGATGCACGCAAAGGTGGCGGATAAGTTTTCGCTGGTGCGTTCAGTGCATCACGGCGGCGCGGCGGTGCATGATGCCGGCTGGCAAATCATGCAAACGGGCCGGCGCTTTACCGGCGGGGTGCAAACACCGCACGTCGGCTCGGTGGCGAGCCATTTGCTCGGGCGAAAGAGTGATCTGCCGCCGTTTGTGGTGCTGCCGGAATTGATGGGGCGCGGTGGCGGCAATTTGCCCAACGGACAGGCGGGCGGTTTTTTGGGCAAAGCGCACGATCCCTTTGCGTTGAATGCAGATCCGTCGAAGAAAAATTTCAAGGTGCCGGATTTGCTGCCGCCGGATCAAATCGGCGCGGCGCGGTTGGAGCGGCGGCGCAGTATGCGCGAGATTGTCGATGGTGCCGTGAAAAATTTTGAGGCGAGCGAGGATGCGCGGTTGCTCAACGACACGTTTCATTCGGCCTTCCGAATGATGACCAGCGAACAGGCGCGCTCGGCGTTTGATCTCACAAAGGAAAAGCAATCGGTGCGCGAACGCTACGGCATGAATCGCTTTGGCCAATGTTGCCTGCTCGCGCGGCGACTCATTGAAAATGGTGTGCGCGTGGTTACGCTGAATAGTTTTCTCACGGTGTTCGATCAACTCTCGTGGGACATCCACGGGTCGAAGCCGTTTATTTCCGTGCAACAAATGAAAGAGCAAGTGGCGCCGATGTACGACCAAGGCTACAGCGCGTTGATCGAGGATTTGCATCAGCGCGGTATGCTGGGCAACACGCTGGTGACCACGCTGGCGGAATTCGGCCGCACGCCAAAGGTGAATCCAGCGGGCGGGCGCGATCATTGGCCGCAATGTTTCACGTGCAGCTTTGCCGGCGGCGGCGTGAAGGGCGGCCGCGTGGTGGGCAAGAGCGATCCGGTGGGCGGCTTCCCCGCCGAGCGGCCGGTGGATCCGGGCGACGTGGTGGCCACAATTTTCCACA
>Ga0114993_10004666_pt1 | contig 13524 bp, 11 predicted proteins | sample ArcticOcean_MG_C_FD_87042 | JGI IMG/M metagenome (GOLD analysis project Ga0114993, IMG submission 87042) | Marine microbial communities from western Arctic Ocean - ArcticOcean_MG_CB2_150 | ecosystem: Environmental > Aquatic > Marine > Oceanic | place: Arctic Ocean: Canada Basin | collected...
CATTGATCGCAAGACTCGCCGTATTACCTTGTCGGTAAAAGCGCTGGACGCAGAGATCGAGGATCAGGCGATCCAGGAGTACAGCGGGCAGGCTTCTGCGCGAACATCCTTTGGTGACAAACTTAAGGAAGAATTCGAAAAACAGGACGCGTGACCCGATGAACTCCGACTCCCGGATTGATTAGGCAATGATATGAAGACGATGACCAAGTCTGATTTGATTGAGCGTCTAGCCCGCGACCTGCCTCAATTGCCGTCACGGGATGTCGAATTCTCCGTCAATGCTGTACTCGAGCACATGCGCCGCTCTCTGGTTGCAGGCGATCGCATAGAGATCAGGGGCTTTGGCAGCATTGGCCTGAGATTTCGAATGCCAAGGACAGGGCGTAACCCGAAAACCGGGGAATCGGTGAACGTACCTGGTAAGTTTGTAGCGCACTTCAAGCCTGGCCGCTTGCTTCGTGAGCGGGTTAATCGAAGCCCCGCCGGTGCCCAAGCCCAATTTGACGAGTTCGACTGAATTTACCGACTGGGTAGAGTCGCATCCGCCCAGCGTACATTCGGCATTGAGCTCGGCGTCCCCGACTTGGCTAGCACGGGCGACTTTAAGTCTAGGAAGGCCGCCCGGAAGGTTAATCGACTATGTTGAAAAAAGTAACCCTGTTTGCCGTGCTGCTTGGGGTCGGTATTTTCGGCACGACATTCGCAATCAAGAATCCGATCGAGGTTCCACTACGCTATTATTTTGATTTGGCTTGGGATGGCCCGCTGGTAATCGCGTTGTTGGTAGCGCTGGTCATCGGATTTTTCCTTGGTCTATTAACGGGGCTTTTTCGGGTGTTGGCTTTGCGCCGACAATTGCGGCGCCATCGGGTAGAGCAAGCGGTTTCGCACGACGTCGGAGTGCCGTCAACCGAGAGCTCGTAGTTACAATGGACCCGATCTGGCTAGTGTTCTTGTTACCCGTTGCGGCCGGGTCGGGGTGGCTCGCGGCTAGCTATCGCAGCATCGCTCGGGGCAAAGATAGCTCCGGGCTGCCTGCAACCGCTGCCTATTTTAAGAGCCTTAACTTCCTTCTCACAGAGCAGCACGACAAAGCCTTAGACGTGCTGGTGCAGGCTCTGGAGGACCACGACGAGGATCTTGAGATCCAATTGGCTCTTGGCGGCCTATTCAGACGGCGCGGTGAAATCGAACGGGCAACTCAGCTGCACCAGGGACTGATTGCACGCGCTGGTTTGAACCCGGAACAGAAGGGTCAGGTGTTGTTTGAGCTTGCCAACGATTATTACAAGGCGGGACTATTGGATCGGTCTGAGAATCTCTTGTTAGAGGCCACGGGCAGAAAGGAATTGCTTGAGCCCTCACTACATCTTCTGGTCCAGATATACGAAAGCGAGAAAGAGTGGAAAAGTGCGATTGAGGTCGCTTGTCGTTTGGATGAACTCACCGGGGGCGATCTTCGAGTAGTGATTGCGCAATATCACTGCGAACTGGCGGAAAGGGAGGTGAGCGCCGGTAACTATCCACTCGCACAGGCTGAGGTCACTGAAGCGCTAGGCCTCGACCCGAGTTGCGCCCGTGCAAAAATCCTCAAAGGACGGTTGCAGGCTCTTTTTGGCAATCATCTTGAAGCGGTTGACTCTTGGGGTAGCCTTGTGGGCGACCACCCGGAAATGCTTTGTGAAGTGGTTCATCTGGTCAAATCGAGCTCGAGCGCTTTGGGGAACCTTTCGTTGTTTCGAGGTTTTCTTGATCAGGCAATCGCCGCCACAGGGGATGAGCGATTGAAACTCATACTGGTTGATCACCTGACCGCCAGTGGATCTGAGCAAGACGCCGAAAATATTCTACTAAAACTGGCCAATGAAACCGCATCACTTCCGGCGCTTCATCGTCTTTTGCAGTTTCGAACGTTTGATGACGCTGATAGTCAGATTGGTGCCGATTACCGATTGATGCGGCATGTAGCCGGCAAGTCGCTTTCGGATCGTCCCGGATATGAGTGTCGTTTCTGTGGCTTTCAGGGTAGGTCCTTGCATTGGCAGTGCCCGGGTTGCAAGAGTTGGAATACGACCTTGGCTCGTTCATCTAGTGCAATCCTAAAGTAGCAAGGGTTTCTGTGAACTAATTCCATTGTTAAATACTTTGATGAAATCAATAATCCTAATGGCCGCAGGGAATGCGGCAGCGTTTAATCAACATTTAATTACAAGGAGAGTAAAAAATGGTTTTATCGAAGATCAATACATTGGCCGCGTTGGTGCTGACTGGAGCAATGCTGACCTCCCCGGTGCTGCGAGCAGAACCTGTCGACATCAATGTTGCCGATGCCCAAAGTTTGTCAGCAAATATCACAGGGGTAGGTCCGGTATTAGCGGAGGCAATCGTAGCCTACCGTTTGGAAAATGGACCATTTATGTCTGCCAAGGACCTACTGGCGGTACATGGGATAGGCGAAAAGATTGTTCTAGGAAATCCGGACACCATCTTGGTGGATGGAAAAACCTTCAAAAACTGATAAAATCGAACTTCGATTTTAAAGAAGGGCGCCCTGCCGGCGCCCTTCTTTTTTTCTGCCAAAGAATTCGGTCCCAAGAGTTATTGCCTGTATGAACGTTGCAATTATTGGAAGTGGTTATGTAGGCCTGGTTTCGGGCGCTTGTCTGGCCGACGTCGGCAATCAGGTGCTATGCATGGATGTCGATAAAAACAAGGTCGAGCAATTGCAAAATGGTGCAATACCCATTTTTGAACCTGGCCTTGAGGAATTGGTTCGAAGCAACACGTTAGTTGGCCGTTTGCGCTTTACGGCAAGCCTCAGCGATGCGGTCAAATTTGCTGACATTCTGTTTATCGCGGTAGGTACACCACCGGGGGAAAACGGTTCGGCTGATTTGGCACACGTGCTTGGAGCAGCAAAGGGCATTGGTGAGCTACTTTCGGATCCGTTGGTGATAGTGAACAAGTCGACGGTACCTGTAGGTACGGCTGCACGAGTGGAGGAGACTATTCAGGCCGAGTTAGACAAGCGTAATATTGCTGTCGATTTCGCGGTGGTCTCAAACCCGGAATTTCTAAAAGAAGGGGCAGCAATTGAAGATTTTCTGAAACCCGACCGCATAGTCATCGGGATAGCCAATGAAGGGCCGCGCGCGCGGATGCGCGAGCTTTATGCTCCATTTAATCGCAGCCATGATCGATTGCTATTTATGGACGTGGCGTCAGCCGAATTGACCAAGTACGCTGCGAATGCGATGCTTGCGACTAAGATTTCTTTCATGAATGAATTAGCCAATATCGCGGAACGGGTTGGCGCCGACATCGAGACCGTGCGGGTCGGAATTGGATCTGATCCGCGAATCGGTTACGACTTTATTTACCCCGGGTGCGGCTATGGCGGATCTTGCTTTCCCAAAGACGTGAAGGCGCTCGCACAAACGGCGGCGCTGGCCGGTTACCAAACGCGAATCCTCAATGCGGTAGACGAAGTCAACAAGTCGCAAAAACTATCGCTGGTTGACAAGATCGTTTCCCGTTATGGTGACGACCTGAGCGGAAAAAGGTTTTCTATGTGGGGTTTGGCATTTAAGCCGAATACTGACGATCTGCGAGAAGCGGCTAGCTTAGACGTTATCGAGGGTCTTAACCGGCGTGGGGCGGCGGTGTCAGCTTACGACCCGGTGGCAATACGGGAAGCCCAGAAAATATTCCGTGACAACAAACAAGTCACCTTTAGTACGGGACTCTATGATGGGCTTGATAACTCGGATGGATTGATCGTGGTCACAGAATGGAAACAGTTTCGTAACCCAGATTATGATCAGATCCGAAGACTGCTGCGTGAGCCGGTGATCTTTGATGGTCGCAACGTATTTGATCCCAACATAGTTTGCCAGCATGGCCTTGATTATTACAGTGTTGGACGAGCACCCTTGATCGTTCCGAGTTCAAGCTGAATAAAATGGAAAGCCTTTTAGCAGCCGATCAAATAGCCGGTATTCGTGTGTTGGTAGTCGGCGATACGATGCTTGACCGCTACTGGACAGGAACCGTGGACCGGATTTCTCCTGAGGCCCCTGTGCCGGTGGTTAACGTCCAGCAAGTCGATGAACGGGCGGGCGGCGCCGGAAACGTGGCGGCGAATATCGCATCGTTGGGTGCTGGATCACAGCTTCTATCCTTTGTAGGCGACGACGACGCCGGGCGCCGGGTAAATTCGATTCTGGAAATGGCTGGCGTGGACCGCCACTTGCATATCGATCCCAAGTCGCGCACGACGGAAAAGTTGCGGATAGTCTCTAGAAATCAGCAGCTACTGCGTGCGGATTTTGAAGATCGGCCAGACTCAGACCTGCTCGCCAGAAGCGTAACCGATTTCAAAGAACTCCTAAATGGAACAGATGTAGTGGTTATCTCTGACTACGGAAAAGGTGGGTTGGCCAACGTTGTGGAAATGATCGGCGTTGCGAAAGAGCGCGGCGTCCCGGTAGTGGTTGATCCCAAGGGTAGGGATTTCACCCGCTATTTTGACGCAACGATGGTTACCCCGAACCGTCAAGAATTCGAAAGCATCACGGGCGTTCCGGTCAATTCTCCAAAATTTGCCCAGGCCGCAGCCGAGTTGGTGGGAAGTGCAGGACTTGAAGGACTCCTGGTCACCCTTGGCGCGGACGGAATGATACTTTTTCTGGCTAATGGAGATGTTATTAGGCAAGAAGCGCGGGTTCGAGAAGTCTATGACGTCAGTGGTGCTGGGGATACGGTTGTGGCCGTCATCGCGGTGGCGATTGGCCTTAAACTGGACTGGACCCTAAGCCTTGAATTAGCGACCCGTGGTGCGAGCGCGGTGGTTGGGCGTTTTGGAACTAGCGTCGTCAAGTTGGCAGATTTACAAAACCTTGAGGTTGGACGAATCTAATGCTGGTTGTCACCGGCGGTGCCGGATTCGTGGGTTCCAATTTGATCCAGGCACTCAATCAGTCTGGACGGGAGAAAATTCTTCTGGTGGACGATCTGACGGATGCCAGCAAGATCTCCAATCTCGCAGACCTGACAATTTGTGATTATGCAGATAAAGATGAATTTCTTAGTGACATTGAGAGGCGCGGAATACCTGAGTCTGTGAAGGGGGTATTCCACCAGGGCGCCTGCTCAGACACGATGGCAACGGATGGCAGGGACGTGATGTCGACCAACTATGTCTATTCTAAAAAACTCTTTTTAGCCTGTGCGAGGGCAGGAATTCCTTTCATCTATGCCTCGTCGGCATCGGTTTATGGAAAAGAAGGGCCTTTTCGTGAATCCGGGGAAGGTGAGCGGCCATTAAACGCCTATGCCTACTCTAAATTCTTGTTTGACCGTTATGTCAGTAGCGAAAGGGCTAACATTAGCAATCAAGTGGTTGGATTGAGGTATTTTAACGTCTACGGTCCACGAGAGGATCATAAAAGTCGGATGGCGTCGGTGGCGTGGCATATTGTCGCGCAGTACCACGAGGGCGGCGCTGTTCGGTTGTTTGATGGAAGTGGTGGGTATGGTCCTGGTGAGCAGCGCCGCGATTTTGTTCATGTCCAAGATGTCGCCCGGGTGAATCTATTTTTTCTTGATAATCCTTCGATTAGCGGAATCTTCAATGTCGGCACCGGCGCCAGTCGAAGTTTCAACGAAGTTGCCTTGGTGGCGATCAATGCATGCCGCGATGTCGATGGGGACGCGCCGCTAAGGCTGTCTGATGCGCAAAGCCAGAAGGTGCTAAGTTATTTTCCAATGCCTGAAGCATTAACTGGCAAATACCAGAGTTTTACCGAGGCCTCAATTAGCCAGTTGCGGTCAGTCGGTTACTCGGCGCCCTGGACGAGTTTGGAAGACGGGGTGGCGCATTACGCGCGCCAACGCTACCAGGCCTTGAAGGCTAACTAAAGCCCCAATTGTTGAGTTACTTTCTCGTGACACAAGCCTCCAACCTTTCGCCGAAAAGCACCTGTGTCATGGTCACAGGTGGGGCTGGGTTTATCGGGTCAGCTGTGATTCGACGCTTGATTGCAGATGGTTATGGCAAAATCATAAATATTGATCTTCTTACTTATGCAGGCAATCTCGAGTCATTGATTAAGGAGTCGAAATACCCAGGATATGTATTCGAGAAAGCGGATATCCGTGACAGCGCTTTGATGGGTGAGTTGATCACTCGATATGAGCCAAATGCGATTATGCATCTGGCTGCGGAATCTCACGTCGATCGTTCGATAGATGGTCCGGGCGCTTTCGTTAGCACCAATATTGCGGGAACCTACAATCTACTCGAGGCGGTTCGTGCGTCTAACCAAAAAACCCGCGAGGGGGCAAAAGCGTCAATCCGTTTTCACCATATTTCAACTGACGAAGTGTATGGCAGCCTTGAACAGCAGGGCCTTTTCACCGAGGATTCACCTTATCAGCCCAATTCCCCGTATTCCGCGACTAAGGCTGCCGCTGACCATCTCGTGAGGGCGTGGGGTGAAACGTTCGGAGTCGATTTTGTGCTGTCTAATTGTTCAAACAATTATGGCCCATACCAATATCCGGAGAAGCTGATTCCTCTCATCATTCAGCGAGCGCTTTGTGAAGATCCGATACCTGTTTATGGACGGGGCGAGAATATACGGGACTGGTTATTTGTGGACGACCACGCAAGGGCGCTGGTCCTTATTATGAGTCAGGGCGAGTCAGGGCGAACCTACAATGTTGGTGGCGATTCTGAGCGAACCAATATTGCAGTCGTTGAGGAGCTTTGCCGGGTTCTTGACGAGATCTGCCCGAGGCAAAGCAAGAACCCCTATTCTGATCTGATCGAGTTCACCTCTGACCGGCCAGGCCATGATTTTCGCTACGCCATTGATGCGTCGCGAATTCGTACGGAACTTGGTTGGCGCCCGCAACAGAGTTTTGAGACGGGCCTTCGCCAGACGGTCAAATGGTATCTCGCAAACCCAGACTGGGTAAGCGCTGTTGGCGGCTTGCGCGCTGCCGGCGAACGACGTGGACTAGGAGCAAAAAAGTGAGAGGACTAATCTTGGCAGGAGGTGCGGGCACACGCCTTTCTCCGGTAACAAAAGTAATATCCAAGCAGCTTTTGCCTGTGTATGACAAGCCCATGATTTATTATCCTTTAAGTGTCCTTATGTTAGCTGGGATTCGGGAAATCATGCTGATTTCGACACCCCAGGATACGCCTCGGTTTCAGGATCTTTTGGGAGATGGCTCCGAGTGGGGGCTAAACTTATCCTATGCGGTGCAGCCGTCTCCTGATGGGCTTGCCCAGGCTTTTATTCTTGGCTCGGAGTTTATTGGGAACAACCCCTCAGCGCTTGTTCTTGGAGATAATATATTTTACGGACACCAACTCTCTGATTCGCTCCAGCGAGCCTCTGCACTTAAGCACGGCGCGAAGGTCTTCGCGTATCCGGTACGCGACCCTGAACGATACGGAGTGGTCAGTTTTGACTCCGAGGGTCGAGCAGAAACGCTGGAAGAAAAGCCTGTAAACCCTCGCTCACGTTATGCCGTGACCGGGCTTTACTTTTATGACGAGCGTGCACCGGAGTACGCACGAAGCCTCAAACCATCTGCCAGGGGTGAACTTGAGATTACCGATCTTAATCGACGATATCTCGAGGATGGATCCCTGAATGTGGAATTGTTAGGCCGGGGCACGGCCTGGCTTGATACCGGAACTCACGAATCACTGCTCCAGGCATCTGTTTTTATTGAGACACTCGAGGCCCGACAAGGGATGAAAATTTGCTGCCCCGAGGAAATTGCCTACCGTATGGGATATATTGGGATTGAAGAACTAGCCAAACTGGCTGACGATCTTGGAAAAAGCAGCTATGGGGCATATCTGCAGGAGTTAACGCAAGAGTAGTGATCCTGGGAGGATGACTGTGTCTTGTATAAGATGAGAAAACGAACGTCGCAGTCAGGGAGCCAGGTCCGCCGCTCCGATCCCGGCTACATATTCGCAAGTCTGGTTGAGCATCGATTTGTGGTAGCCCAACTTTCACGTCGTGCAATCCTGGGTCGCTACCGGGGCACAATGCTGGGACTTTTCTGGTCTTTGTTCACGCCGTTGCTCCTACTCGCTGTGTATACTTTTGTCTTCGGGACAGTGCTTCAGATCCGCTGGGTCGATCAAGGAGGGGGAAACCTGGAATTTGCGGCAATCCTGTTCTCAGGAATGCTGATCCATGGGATTCTTGCAGAATGCCTTACTCAGGCGTCATCCCTGATTTCTGCGAATCCACAGTACGTGAAGAAGGTTGTATTCCCCCTGGAAGCGCTCGCTTGGGTAACCGTTATAGGCGCGTTTTTCCAGGGTTTGGTTAGCACCTGCGTACTCGCAATCTACCTTTTATTTGTTAATGGTGCCGTACCGTGGACCATCGTTTTTTTGCCCTTACCGCTTTTTTCGTTGGGCCTCGTTTGTCTGGGCATAACATGGCTAGTAGCGGCTACCGCGGTATTCCTAAAAGACATTGCTCAAGTTGCTGGGATTCTCACCACAATTCTATTTTTCATGGCTCCCATTCTTTACCCGAAAACTGCACTTCCCGAACAATTCCAGATCTTTCTTTATCTGAACCCAATAACTTTTGTCATTGAGCAGTTTCGTGACCTCGCGCTTTGGGGCCGACTGCCAAACTGGACCGGTCTCGGTATTTATACCGCTGCGGCGCTCGTTTTTTCCTGGGGTTCTTTGGCGTGGTTCCAAAAAACGCGTCGGGGATTTGCTGATGTCCTCTGACTGCGCTATTAAGGTAAGCCAACTAGCCAAGAATTACCGGATTTACACTCGTCCGGTTGACCGAGTGCGTGAAATGTTTTCTATACGAGGGCGCAAATATCACTCCGAATTTGCTGCAATTGAGAATCTTAGTTTTTCGGTCGATAAAGGGGAGACGGTTGGGATCATAGGTCCTAACGGCTCGGGCAAATCTACTTTGCTCGAGATCATCTGCGGCACACTAACTCCAACGAGTGGTGATGTTTCGGTTAAGGGGCGGGTCGCTGCTCTGTTGGAACTCGGCGCGGGATTTAACCCGGCATTTTCCGGCAAAGAAAATGTCTACCTCAATGCTGCATTGCTAGGCGTTTCTAGAGCTGAAATAGATGAACGATTCGATAAGATCGTTGAGTTTGCAAACATAGGGGAGTTTATCGATTACCCGGTCAGTACCTACTCAAGCGGCATGTATGTTCGATTGGCGTTCGCGACCGCAATAAATACCGACCCTGATATTCTCATCGTCGATGAGGCCCTCGCTGTTGGCGACATCAGGTTTCAACGGAAGTGTTTTCGGCGTTTTCAGGAGATGCAGGAGGCAGGCAAGACCATCCTCTTCGTCACTCATGCGGTTGACCTCGTCCAGGCCCATTGCTCCCGAGCAATCTACCTTAGATCGGGAAGGATCGCATCGGCTGGGCTACCGAAGACCGTTATTCAGGACTATCTGGAGGATCTTTTTGGGGCTGCCGGAGAGTCATCGATCCAGTCGCTTGAAGATTCCGCTGGGAAACGTCTATCGGATGTAGACGGCGATGGCAAAGAGCCTGGGAAATCGAATGATCGATCACTGCCGGATGCTGGAATTACAAGCGTACTAGCGCGTGATCTTGAATTAGCGACCACTGCGGAAATGGTTCCCAACGATTGCTGTCCAGCCCAGCCCACCTACAACCCTAATGAGTATCGTTGGGGGGACCAGCGAGCCGTGATCTTCGATTACCAATTGACTAACATGGCAGGCCAGAAGAAAGCAGTTTTCGATCGCCAAGAAAAAGTACGACTTTCCGTGCACATGTTTTTTGCCGAGGCGCTTGCCGATCTTATCTATGGGTTCACCTTGAAAACGGTAGACGGTCAAACGGTCTTTGGCGCCAATACACGAGAGCGCCACATCGGAGCCCAAGATCGTGTAGCTGGGGAATCAACTACGATGGTCTTTGAGTTTACTTGCGCCGTCATCCCTGGACAATATTTCATCTCGCTAGGAATCGCCCTTGATGATGCTTCTCGAGATAACGTCGCTGTAGATCGACGATACGACTTGATTCATCTTCCGGTCATTGGTGAGGCAGGTGATTTTGGCGTGGCAGATCTGCATTTGACGATCTCGGAGGAGGGCTGTGACTAGCGATTCGACGCCGAATCGACGACTTGACGGCGGCCCTCCCTTATTTTGGCCCGCTTTGGTGGAGGCGCTGCGGCTATATCCCAGTTGTTCGGACTACTCGGCAGTGCTAGCTGCCGGAAACACTTCTCAAAAAGTCCAAAGAATCTTATCCCCGGAACACGCCGGACTAGGTGGCCTCTTTCGATTAAGGGAAAGCTCTCGAGTACTGGTAGCGCAATGGCCAGATGCGGTCGTACCCTGTTATCTTGCCCAAAGTGGCCATGATATCCACCTGGCTAGTTCAAACCTTGACGTTAACTATGCCGCGGAGCTGCTTTGTGAGGGCTTGGCCAATTTTTCGGTCTCGGATGATCTTCCAGGCCAGGTGGTGGCCAATGATTCTGTTACCACCCATTTTGATGTGATTCTGATTGGATCTTCCGCTAAATGTGGCGAACTTCAAGAAGTCGTGCTGAATAAGTTGATAACACAATGCCTCGTGGGAGGCGGATTTGTCGTCGTCGCTGATCCCTCTGATTCGAAGAAAGAAAACCCCGGTTGGGAATGCGTTATCAAGGAAAGCGCGCCTCGACCTGTGAGGAGCGAGGAGGTGCTGGTGCTCCCTTCGCTGGCTTCACCCCAATTTCTAATTCGAGAGGCGTTTCTCCGGGAACAAAAAGGAGCCTGGCGCCACATTGCCAAATATATCGATGAGTCCGGACGCCCTCGAACTGCTGGCCTGTCCCCTGAAGAGAGAGTTTGGCAGACTTTCGAGAAGCACCAAGATCTTCCGCTTTCGAACATTGATCGCTATCAAATCTTTTATGAAACGTCTCAACATGACAAATCTCCTTTGGCTGCAGATTTTCTTCACTCCGCGATCGGCACGCGTAAACAACAGTTTTGGACTCAGACTGTAAAACCCCGCGGGGAAAGATTTGTTCGTAGGCATAAATCCCCGCTGAATCTGGGAGGCAGATCTGGGCTAACTGTTGAGAGCGATCTTGAGTTCGCTCATGTTTGTGAAAGCGAGACCTATCGCCCTGGTGAGACTTTGTCCGAACGAATGCTGAAGGCTTTGCAACTTGGTTCCAAACCCGACATCGCTTTTGGGTTATTAGCAAAGCAATACTACTTGTTTCTCTCGGAACAGCTTGAAGGATGTTCGTTCAAATTGGTCGACCTTTTGCCTGATAATATCGTTGTTGAAGGTCAAGACACCTTAGATACAATTGACCAGGAATGGACTACCACTGACCCAAACTTTGACGCAGATGTCGCGTTCATTCGCGGTCTAGTTTATTTTCTCTCGCGAAACACACTAGCCCTAGATAGGCTAGTGCAAGCCCGATACTTTGGACCGACTCATGGAGACTTCTTGCGGGGAGTCATTAAAGACATCATAGGCCCGCTGGATAGGTTGGCCCCTCGGTTAATTGAATTTGAGGATCGCTTTCGAAAGTTAACCTTGGACTGCTTCAGCGTTGTAGGGATCCCCACAATGTTGAATCGCCGTTTCGGTGATCACGAAACTGTAAAGGTCGATGTTCGCCTCGGTTTTGGACCGAATAGTAAGGATCACGAAATCTCGATTCCGTTCAGTGCAAGCACCGCTGGTTGTCGCGCAATCTGTCAGTTAGTGATCCCAGTTACCGACCTGCCACCCACTGAATTGACAATCTTGTTTGATCCTCCAGTTGGCGAAGTTCGACTGCATTCCCTTCGATTGCATTTCACCGATGGATTGAATGAGGTAGATCTTCTCAACTTATCGGGCCATAGACGAGTATCTGAATCGGCTGGCCGCATCGAGAACGCTGGCGACGGATTAATCGATGTGCCAACCGAGCCTTCAGTGATTAGGTTGATGTGTTTTGCCCTGCCGGAGGGTCAGGTTTTATCTGGGCGGCTTGGGAAGGTGGTATTGGATCTCGTGTTTTCCTGGCCCGAGTTAGGATTTCGAGTTAGTGACCGTCCGGCTCGCATGGACCGCCTTTGGCAGAGGGAGGCCGCGTTGGCCCAGGTTGAGGCCCAACTTCAGGTGGCGAGCCAAGAATTAGCGCGACGAACCACAGAACTGGAACTCCTTAAATCCTCAAAAGCATGGCGGCTCGCTGAGATCTTGCGTCGGATTGTCTATAACGGGGTTCTCCTGCGTGTTGTCCGTAAGCCCGAGCCCAGAGCGGCGATTGAGATGCTTCAGACTGAATCGGCGACTCCTACCGAACGTCTTTCAAGCCTTGTCGCTCAATCGCCCACTATTCCAAGTGTTACGAAGACTAAAGTCGCGAACGAACCTTTGATCAGCGTAATTCTGCCAGTTCACAACACACCAAAATCGTGGCTCGCCGATGCGGTTGGTTCCGTTCGAAACCAAAGCTATCCTCATTGGCAGTTAGTTATCGTCAATGATGGATCGAAATTATTGGAAACAAGGGAATTTCTCGATAAGCTTGACGATCCGAAGATCACAGTGGTCCCATTAACGCGTAACATCGGCATTTCCGGCGCCACCTGTGTAGGCATTGAATCTGCGCACGGGGAATTTATCGCCTTTCTGGATCACGACGATATGCTAGCGTCAGAGGCGTTAAAAAGCGTTGTGGACGTTATTCAGCGAGACAATCCCGACATTTTGTACACCGACGAAACTGCATTCCAAGATTCGACCGACAAAAAAATCCAAGGTTATTTCGGGATGCCGCATTTAAAGCCCGACTTCTCTCCGGACCTGCTGTTGTCACACAACTATATTACCCATCTGCTTGTCGCTCGAAAAAGCCTGATTGACAGCGTAGGAGGCCCTCGACCATCGCTCGATGGCGCGCAAGACTACGACTTTATTCTTCGTTTGAGTGAGCAGACCGATAAGATCGCGCACATTGCCGAGCCTTTGTACCACTGGCGACAATCACACCAGTCGACAAGTCTCGATACAGGTGTAAAACCTGAGGCTCACGCAAGAGGAGCAAAGGCCCTACGTGAAACGCTGCAACGTAGAGGAATCAATGGGGAGGTTCTTACGGCCAATGCGCCCCACTTCTTCCGAGTTCGTCGTGAGATTGAAGAAGATCCACTAGTGAGTGTGATCATTCCTTTTCGGGACCAACCTAGGCTTTTGCAACAATCAATTGGCGCGTTGCTTGAGAGGACTCGTTATTCGAATTTCCAGATACTCGGGGTTGACAACGGAAGCGTCGACGAGTTGACGCTTGAAATTAAAGACACTTTGGAAACGACGTCCAATCGCGTTTCATTCGTTTCGTTTGATAAGCCGTTTAATTTTTCTGAATTGGTGAATTTTGGGGTCTCCCAAGCACGTGGATCACACGTTGTATTGATGAATAATGATATTGAGGTAATCAATAGC
>Ga0114993_10004667_pt1 | contig 13524 bp, 13 predicted proteins | sample ArcticOcean_MG_C_FD_87042 | JGI IMG/M metagenome (GOLD analysis project Ga0114993, IMG submission 87042) | Marine microbial communities from western Arctic Ocean - ArcticOcean_MG_CB2_150 | ecosystem: Environmental > Aquatic > Marine > Oceanic | place: Arctic Ocean: Canada Basin | collected...
AGGGACCCCAGTCTGGTTTGAGTTTGGTGGGGGGTTCCCAATTTTTCGGATCCCCAGGGCATGAAATAATTTCCCCCCCCCCCCCCGGTTATACGAATATCGGATAGGGAAGTTAGGCCCTAATCAGGGTTAACAGGACGAAGTAAAGTTTTAGGTCATTTATTTGGATGTCTAGCACCCGACATAAACCTTTTAGTTCTTCGTACGGTTCTAGATGACTAGACTATGACCGGCTGACAGTTGAGAAGAAAGTCTAGGGGTTTTAATGTGAAGCTGCAGATGTTAAAATCTGTGTACAACAGGGGTTATTCAACCCCGTAAATAGTGAAAAGTGTTTACAACTCGAACTCACGCTCCCGGCTTCGGAGGCCGGTACTCTATCCAGCTGAGCTACGGGGGCATACATAAATTCTAGTTCAATATATAGATATCAGGCAGGTTAGATACTTGAGAATAATTTGAGCATTCTGACAATGACGAATTGAGTTCCAACCGTGGAGAAATTATGTGAGATTTATTGTTCATATCCCAATAAATTATTATGAACAAACATTCGTAACAGAGAGACATGATGAGAGTTTTCTTAATAGGGCTGGTATCAATTCTGGCAACCGGTTTAATCGCCTGCGAAAGTGGAGTTGTAGGGACCGATACAACTCCGTCAACCCAAGCTGAATCATCGATTCAGAATCAATCTATCCCCTCTGTAATCGACGATGCCGCCGAAACAACACCAAACAATCCTGCCGGCGATCCCAATGAAATTACCACTGAGCCAGCCGTGTCTGCGGGTTCGAATCCTCCGCCTACGGCGATGATAGTGGTCGTCCCGCCGAGCGCAACTAATACGGTCAACGCGAACGGAAATCAGATAACCACTACAAGAACTCCAATTGTGATACCAAGTCCGAGTCTGGTGACTACGAACAAGGCCGATACCTCAACAAAAATTACCTACATTTCGGAAGACTGGTCAAACATCTGGCTATGCAAGGATTTGATCGTTGAATCGACAGACCTAACCACGGGTGGAACGCAGACTTGCTCTGTATCTACTGAGGTGGTTGGGAATAATCTCATAATTACCTCAACCGGAATACCGAATCATGATTTCGAATCGACGCTTGGTTGCTGTGCCAGTGATCAAAACAGCGTATGGACAATTCCATTAGAACCAGAACTTTCGACTGATGAACCAGTAGTGGCACCTGAACGTGGAGCCGTGGCTTTCACGGTGACAGGCGTGGCAATCTACGGTCCCGAAGAAGGGCCAGGTGGTGACGCCGTGGCCCTAGAGTACGGTTACTTCGTCGAAGATCGCCAAGAGATTGATCTAGGTGTCTGTGGTGGTCACTCCGGTCCTGGTGGCGAGTACCACTATCACTACGATTCCAATTGCATGCACTGGCATGAAGATAGTCAAGGTATTTCTGGATACGCTCTCGATATCGTGTCGACGGTGGTTTCGAAAATAATTGGATTCGCTTTCGATGGCTTCCCGATCTACAGCACGTACGAGGAAAATTCGTCTGGTGCAGTGCTAGAGACGACTTCTTCATACCGTCTGAAAGTTGGTGAGGACGGGTACGGCGGCATAGATGACTACGGGTTTGTTGAGAATTTAGGTGATCTTGATGAATGCAATGGCCACTTCGGTACTACGCCAGAAGCACCTGCTGGTATGTATCACTATCACACGACGCTCAACAATGGCGAAGGTGATCTGGGATTCCCATACTTCCCGCTCTGCTACAAAGGCATCGTCAACGAAGAGAACTATTCTGCTACAAATGGACTTGGTGGAGGACCGCCTAGTGGAGGACCGCCTAGTGGAGGACCGCCTAGTGGAGGACCGCCTAGTGGAGGACCGCCTAGTGGAGGACCGCCTAGTGGAGGATAAATGCTGCCGGTAACAGCTACTAGTTCAGAGTCTCCACTGCTGCGATAGCTTCATCAATATCAGTGAACTGTTCCTCCCAAGCAAAGGGTCGATGGTTCGATTCCCGTCTCCCGTTCGAGTTAAAGCTGAACTCAGAAGCCTTTGTAGAAATACGTGGGATTTTCTGTAATTGACACCATAAAGACACCAAGACGCACTATTCCTACGCGAACTTCGCCATAGCCACTCGAACCTGCTCGAAGTCTTCCTTGAGTTCGTGTGCGTAGATGCTCATTGGGGGGCAGGTCAGTTTCGTACCCGGATACAGCAGCAACATCCGCTAGGTACCACATTAGGTACCACGCCCTCACCAGATTTCATGGGGTTTTAAGGGGTTTTAAGGAACATCGGGAGGGTTTTATTCCCTCCCGATTTCCAGTTTGATTTACGTTTGGTGGGCGATGGGGGACTCGAACCCTCGACCCCCTGCTTGTAAGGCAGGTGCTCTAACCAACTGAGCTAATCGCCCAAACACTCTGGAAAATGAACCACTTCCCGCCCTTAGCTACGTGAGTAACATGCTGACGGTTTCAATCGCCCTTTAGCGGGGCACTTCATAAACCAGTTTCTTCAATTGTCGAGATATGACCTCTCGTTGTCGCAAGCGCCGATCCTACACGGCGCACGCATCAAACCGATCGGCCAAATCGTCCGGCGATGCCTTTTGGCATCAATAACGCCCCGAACAATACGGGGCGCCATGGGAATATATGGCGCGCTTGGCGGGATTTGAACCCACGACCTCAGCCTTCGCAGGGCTGCGCTCTATCCAGCTGAGCTACAAGCGCACTGGTGCGGAAACAAATCCGCTCGTCGAATTTTACATCGACCCACAAACAAATGGTGCCGAGGGCGAGAGTCGAACTCGCACGCCCTTACGGGCACTACGCCCTGAACGTAGCGCGTCTGCCATTTCGCCACCCCGGCACGGGATTTCCAGCCTAATTCACGCAATTAAGTCTGTTGGTGGGCGATGGGGGACTCGAACCTCCGACCTCTTACATGTGAAGCAAGCGCTCTAACCAACTGAGCTAATCGCCCGAATATCCAATTGTACCTTCGAATTCAGGAACCACGAAGGCGGTTTTGAATTGATTGGTAGCGATGGTGGGACTTGAACCTACGACCTCGCGCTTATGAAGCGCGCGCTCTAACCGGCTGAGCTACATCGCCAAACAATTCAACGCGGCAAACAACCGAAGTCACATACCGCAATCATTTATGGTAGCCACGGGTCAAACGCTGGTCAACGAATTCAAGGCTCACTACGCGAGTAAAGTACACCCAGAATTTGTGAGCCCTGTCATTTGGCCCACGGCGACCGGTTTGGAATTCACTCTAATTAATCGTCACTGGTGACTTTACTCAGCTACGTAGTCGCCACTCTTACCGCCGCTCTTGCTGAGCAGTCGTAGGCGTTCAATCCGCATGGCGCGGTCAACGGATTTGCACATATCGTAAACCGTAAGGGCAGCGATGCTGGCCGCGGTTAACGCTTCCATTTCAACACCCGTTTTGCCAGATGTACGAGCCATTGTTGTAATGGTCAAACCTGTTCCATCGGCAAGATCATCAAAGTCGACTGTGATCTGGTTCAGCGCCAATGGGTGGCACAGCGGAATCAGATCAGAAGTCTTCTTCCCGGCCATCACCCCTGCGATTCGGGCAACGCCAAGCACATCACCCTTGTCGAACCCGCCCGATCGAATCAGATCGAGTGTCGATTGCTCCATATGTATCTCGCAACCTGCCGTAGCGACCCGTTCGGTAACGTCCTTAGAGCCAACGTCCACCATCCGAGCCTTGCCCGACTCGTCGATATGGCTAAGGCCACCAGAAGCACCAGTTGATTCCGACATGTCAGTAATTATCCGTTCGACTTCATGAACTCTTCGTCAACGATCTGCCCTGACGCAGGTCCGCGAGCAGCGCCGTTCGCCAACTCGTCGCACCGTTCATTCTCCGGGTGACCCATGTGACCACGAACCCACTCGAAACTCACGTCATGCTTGGCACAAGCATTAAGCAAACGCTCCCACATATCAGGGTTCAGCGCCCGTTCCTTCTTATTGCGCATCCAGCCGTTAGCCCGCCACTTGGCTGCCCAGCCTTTCTCAATTCCATTGATAACGTATTGAGAATCGGTGGTCAGCACCACCCGCTGTCGTCCCTTAAGAGCATCAAGCGCGGTAATCGCCCCAAGCAATTCCATGCGATTATTCGTGGTGTGCTTGAAGCCCTGGCTGAGCTCTTTTACGTTGTCGCCGTACTTCAAAACGGTGCCATATCCGCCCGGGCCGGGGTTCCCAATGGCCGATCCATCGGAGAAAGCGTAAACAGTATTGTGATTATTGTTGGTCATTGCACCCTATTGAATCAAAGATAGGCGTGCGCCACAATCTGCTGGAACGACTAACTGCCAACTTGACGATGCAATGCCACAATCAATGAACACCAATACAGAACCTCTTTCGATCATCGAAACGCCAGTTCTCGTCGTTTCAGATTATCTGACGCTTCGACCAACAGACATCGACGATACCGAAAGATTTATGAGACTCGTCGCTGAGAATCAGACTCATCTAAAGAAGTGGTTCAGGGACCCCGCCTCACCCAGCACGGCTGACGACCGTCGCAAGATGATGGCAGCCGATCTTGAAGCGGTCGAGCGTGGCGGGCGTCATTGGTGGATGATCGAACTCAATGACGAGCTTGTGGGCACGATCGACATTCACCAAATTTCGAAATACCCACGCGCCGGCCTAGTCGGCTACTGGTTAGGCGAGAAATTCACCGGCAAAGGCATCATGACCGACAGCCTACGAGCCGTACTCAACTGGGCGTTTACCGAGCACAATTTCCTAAGAATCGAAATTCAGATGGCCATAGAAAATCGGGCCAGTTCGGCAGTGCCCGAACGGCTCGGGATTCGACGAGAGGCGATATTCCGTCAGTCAAACATCATCAATGGTGCGATTCAAGACATGGCAGGCTACGCTGTGTTTGCCGACAACTGGCCACCGAAGCCACCAGAGCCTGCGCTGCCAGCCCGAGAAGTCCGTGTCGATGACGAAATTCTGCTTCGCCAAGACATCGAAACCGACCGCGACGACATGTGGAAAGCCCTCGGCGCTGGCCGAGACTATGTAAGCAAGTACCTGCCCTGGATGTCGGCCTACAACGTTGAAGACGACCACGCCCGCGGCTACAACACCCGTCGCAACGAACGAGATAACTTCGATGGCTCGGGCCACTACATCATCGAATACAAAGGTGAATTCGCGGGAACGGTTGGGTTCGGCAGCCACAATCGCAACAACGGCGCTGAAATCGGTTACTGGCTGCGGCAGGATCTGCAAGGTCGCGGAATAATGACCCGCTCTGTAGAAGCCGTAATCACCATGCTCATCGTTGACGTCGGCATACACCGAGTAACGATCAGAGCCGCCACTTCCAACCTGCCATCACGCGGCATCCCCGAACGACTCGGATTCCACTACGAAGGCACCATGCGAGGAGCCAGCTACGTGAACAACGAGTACATGGACCTCGAAATCTACTCCATGATCGACCATGAATGGCGAGCCGCTCGAAGAACGCGTAGGCTCACCTACTTCGCACACCACTCACAAGCATCGGTCCGAGCACTGCCACCGTAATTGCAATCGAAAGATTCAATCTCGCCAGCATGATCATGCGTCGACGAGCAACAACTAGAAACTGCCAGATAGGCAAACTGACATCCAGAAATTCTGGCACTGCCGGCAGAAAACCTGGAACTGCCGGTTAGCCACCGATGTAATACATTTCGACCTTGTCGCCGCCACCGTCTGGTGAGCCAGCCTTGAACTCGGTGTCCTTGGAACGAAGCTCCGAATAGCGATCCGTACGACCGCCCCAAACCTTCGCAATAATTCCCGCTAGCTCTTCGTCACTAACACCGTCTCGCATCGGTGTCTTCAAATCGACCCCGCCTGTTGCGAATAAACACGTAACCAGCTTGCCATCGGTCGACAATCGAGCCCTTGAGCAGTTGCCACAGAACGGCTCCGATACCGAAGAAATAACTCCGATTTCGCCGTCGCCATCGGCATAGCGATATCGGGAAGCCACCTCACCTTGATAGTTAGCGTCGATCGGCTCCAACGGGAACTCGTCGCCGATCATCTCGATAACTTCTTTAGAAGTCACCACCTGCGAAAGCTCCCAGCCGTTCTTCGTTCCAACATCCATGAACTCGATGAAGCGAACGATTGCGCCGGTGCCTTTGAAATATCGAGCCGTATCGACCAGCGTGTGATCGTTGACTCCCCGCTGAACCACCACGTTGATCTTGATCGGCGAAAATCCAAGCTCGGTTGCAACCTTGATTCCTTCAAGAGTGTTTTCCGGACCCTGCGGTCGACCCGACATTTTCTTGAAAATGTCGGCGTCAATCGAATCAAGCGAAATCGTGAGGCGGGTTAGCCCTGCGTCCTTTAATGCTTGAGCATTCTTGGCCAGCAGATACCCGTTAGTCGTCATCGCAATATCGTCGATACCGTCGATCGCCGACAATTTGGATATCAAATCAGGCAAGTTCGCACGCACAAGCGGCTCACCACCTGTAATGCGCAATTTAGAAACACCGGCCGCAGCGAAAACCCGCGCAAGCCGTTCGATCTCCTCGAAAGTAAGGATGTGAGGACGAGGAAGAAACTCGTACTTCTCGCCAAATATCTCTGCCGGCATGCAGTAGGTGCAGCGGAAGTTACAACGGTCGGTCACCGATATACGCAGATCGCGCACAGGACGACCGAGCTTGTCGGTTATTCCTTTAAGAGAAGAAAAATCAGATGTTTGAGTCATAAATGTCGAACGAGCCAGTTTATCGAGTCACTCATCTAATAATACCGCCAGAACCGCTTATATTCTCCCAGCGTGTGTGAATCTTTTATGTGAGCGACTTCAAAGTGCCAATCAAACCCCGTAGTGCGGAGCCACGATGGCTAATCGCATCTTTTTCTTCGCCCGTTAGCTGAGCAGTCGTCTTTGCATGGCCTGCCAGCCAGAACACGGGGTCGTACCCGAAACCGTTCTCACCAATCGGCTCGTGCATAATCGCACCTTCAATCACGCCTTCACTTGTAGCAAGCCCATCAGGCACTTCATCACCAACAAGCGCAAGAACAGCAACGAACCTTGCCGTGCGTTCCCAACCGGGTAAATGCTTCATCTTGTCGAGAACCAGTTGAACGCGACCCTCATCATCAAGACCATCACCACCATATCGAGCCGAATGCACACCGGGCTCTCCGTTAAGCGCGTCCACAACTAAGCCTGAATCGTCAGCGAGGGTCAGTTCACCTGAAGCCTCTGCGTATGCCCGAGCCTTCAGTACAGCATTCTCTTCGAAGGTTGAACCGGTCTCTTCGACCTCGATATCGATTCCCAGATCATCGAGCCCGACAACCTCAAAAGGCATGTCGGAAAGCATCCGTGAGAACTCTCGAACCTTGCCAGAGTTGCGGGTCGCCACAAGCAATTTCTTAGTCATAAATACAAACCTACCCCCTATGCGCTAGTTCCGGGGAATCGAAGTGATCGAAAAACCCGAGTCATTCGGGATTTATTGACCGTTGCGGGGGTAAATGGCGGGTGTTAGGCTTTCCAAGCTTTTAACGTTTATTCGCCGATATTTGTTGTCGGTACTTTTTAAACAAAAACCTGTAAAAAATACCCAGCACGTTCCGTACAGCCCCCAGATGCACCGAGTCTTAAAGCTTTCCTTCCCACTGCGCCCGGCAATATTTCTATTAGTTCCGGTAGCTATCGCCCTCCTGGCGGCATGTACTCCAGATAACAATCAGTCGACATTCGGCACGGCGGGTCCAGTCGCCAAGTCGCAGGCCGATCTGTTTGTTTTCATATTCTGGATTGCCGCAATTGTGTTCGTTCTTGTTGAAGGCGCAATCATCTACATTGCGATTCGATATCGGCAACGATCCGACTCCGACAAACTTCCTCACCAAACACATGGAAACAACAAGCTTGAGATCACCTGGACTATCCTCCCGGTATTCATCCTCATCATCATCGCCGTGCCAACCCTCGTCGGTATTTGGGAACAGCAAAACGGTGTCCCCGATGATCAAGGGGAAGTTCTTAGTGTCGTAGCAACCGGCCACCAGTGGTGGTTCGAATTTCAGTACCCCGACCATGAAGTTGTAACCGCCAACGAACTTCACATTCCCGTCAACCGCCCCGTTGCGTTTAAACTCGAATCTCAGGATGTAATTCACAGCTTCTGGGTTCCAAAGATCGCCGGTAAGGTCGACATGATTCCGCTAAACGACAACTACATGTGGATGATCGGCGATGAAGTCGGAACCTTCTACGGCCAGTGCGCCGAGTTCTGCGGAATCGCTCACGCACACATGCGCTTCCGCGTCATCGTCGATACAGAAGAAGATTTCCAGAAGTGGATCGCTGGCATGCACACCCCGGCAGCCAACCCCGTTGCGGGTTCTGCCGAAGTGAGGGGACAGACCGGTTTTCTTACCAACTGTTCGATGTGCCACACCACTAACTCAACAACTCCCGGCTCTTACGCCAGAGAGACTGATGCCCAGAAAGCTCGATGGGACACTTGGATTGAAGAAGAAGATCCTAAACAAGTTTCAGCTCCTAACCTGACTCACTTCGGAACCCGCACAACTCTCGCTGCAGGGCTCCAAGATCTCAACCAGCAGTCACTTGAGGAATGGATCGATGATCCTTCGGCCCTCAAGATAGGCACACGCATGCAGAAGCACGCTGCTGTGTATGACACTGCCGATGGCACAGCCAAGCTAACCCCGGCTGAAGTATCTGACATCGCTACATACCTTCTTTCACTCAAGCCAAGTGCCGATGCCGCAGCAGCTGCCGCAGCCAGTGCTGGCTCTGATGTAGATGGTGAAACGGTATTCGCTACCAACTGCTCGGGTTGCCACTCGGCAACCGCCGATGCAGGCACAGGCCCTGGTCTGGCTGGAGTTGGCGATCGAGCCGGCTCACGTGTTGACGGTCTGAGTGCAGACGAATATATAGAACAGTCACTGAGGGATCCGGGAGCATACGTCGTCGATGGCTTCTCTCCGATCATGCCCAACTGGTCAGGCCTCGGTGATGAATCGATTGACGCCCTCGTTACCTATCTAAAGACACTGAAGTAACAGTTACCACCTGTATCGACGCCTTAAGAACGTCGACAGCGGAGCCCCATAACTAGTGACAACGAAATCACTGACATTCCCAAGACTCTTCCCACGCCCCGAGGCTAAAACGGGAATTTGGAGCTGGATCGGGACAGTCGATCACAAGAGGATCGGCACCCTTTACGGCATCACCGCGTTCATCTGGTTCATTATTGGTGGCCTCGAGGCACTCTTGATGCGGGCGCAGCTTGCATCGGCTGAAAGCGATCTCATCGACCCCGAGACCTACAACCAGCTGTTCACCATGCACGGCACCACGATGGTGTTCCTGGTGATCATGCCGCTATCGGCCGCGTTCTTTAACTGGCTCATACCGCTACAAATTGGTGCTCGTGACGTTGCGTTCCCACGCCTTAACGCCCTGAGTTACTGGATATTCCTTTTCGGTTCGCTGCTGCTCAACGCCAGCTGGCTCACAGGCAACGCCCCCAACGGTGGTTGGTTCGGTTACGCCCCGAACTCGGGCGCTACGTTCAACCCCGGACTCGGTATGACCTACTGGATCGTTGGCCTGAACATTCTTGGTGTTGCATCAATCGCAGCCGGCTTGAACTTCATCGTTACGATTCTGAACATGCGTGCCCCTGGCATGGGAATGTTCAAGATTCCGGTCTTCGCGTGGATGACCCTGATCACATCAATATTGATCGTGCTAGCAATGCCAATACTGGCAGTAGCGGGTATCCAGCTTCAGACCGACCGTGTGTATGGCACCCATTTCTTCAACTCACTCGGTGGTGGTGATCCAGTTATGTGGCAACACATATTCTGGCTATTCGGCCATCCCGAGGTATACATTCTGATTCTCCCTGCGATGGGTATCGTTTCCGAAGTGCTTCCGACGTTCTCTCGAAAGCCACTCTTCGGCTACCCCTTCGTAGTATTCGCTGGAGCCGTAATTGGGTTCATGGGTTGGTTCGTTTGGAGCCACCACATGTTCACCGTTGGATTAGGACCCGCAGTCAACACTGCATTCGCGGTCTCGACGATGCTTATTGCAGTTCCGACCGGTGTGAAGATTTTCAACTGGCTTGGCACGCTCTGGGGTGGAAACATTCGCCTCAACACACCAATGCTGTTCTCGATATCGTTCATCGCTATGTTCACTATTGGTGGGCTCAGTGGAGTGATACACGCGTCACCTCCAACCGACGCTCAACAGCAGGATACTTACTTCGTTGTAGCCCACTTCCACTACGTACTCGTTGGTGGAGCGCTACTCGGTATCTTCAGTGGAATCTACTTCTGGTGGCCCAAATTCACCGGTTGGTTCCTCAACGAAAAGTTGGGTATTGCTAACTGGGCGCTGATGATGATTGGTTTCAACATGGCGTTCATCCCGCAGCACTGGCTCGGAATGGACGGAATGCCACGCCGCATCTACACCTACGCGGAAAACATGGGTTGGGAGAACTCCAACCTGGCTTCCTCGATCGGTAGCATGCTGCTCGGGTTCGGTATTTTGGTCTTCATGATCAACGTCCTGTACTCGTACATGAACAAGAAGATGGCAGGTTCCGACCCATGGGACGGTCGTACGCTCGAATGGTCAACGACCTCACCTCCGCCGGAGCACGACTTCGACGAGATCCCTCAGGTCAAGTACCGCGACGACTTCTGGTTCCGAAAGTACCCGGAAACCATTGCTGAGTACTACGGTCACGACGACGACCAGGTTGTTCCATCCGGAGCACAGGCCGACGACGACGAAGCTGAGACATTGCCGGTGGTATCTGGTGGAGCTGATGACGGTCATGGCGACGGCCACTCGGCAATTCACTTGCCCGACAAGTCGTATTACCCATTCATTCTGTCCTTCGGTCTTGCAATATTCGGTGTTGCATTCGTAACCGACGGACTAGTGCTGTTCTTGGGCGCTCCGTTCTTCATCTGGGGACTTCTCGGATGGTCGATGGAACCCGTGAACGACTAGAAAAATAAATTTCGATCTAACTGAGTTTTCCACTTCAAGGAATCAACGAACGTGACACAGGCCGCAACAACTGAACACCACGCACCGGTAGAAGATACTTCTACTGGGCTGAATAGCCGGAAGCTCATGATGTGGGCATTCCTGGGTTCAGACGTGATGTTCTTCGGAGCATTTATCGCCACGTACCTCGTATACCGAGGTAAAAGTCTCATCGGGCCATACCCGTCTGAGATTCTCAACATCCCAATTACGTCGGTTTCAACCTTCGTACTGCTGATGAGTTCTCTGGCAATGGTTCTGGGGCTTCACTATGTGAAAACGGGCGAAAAGAACAAAGCAACGCTCTGGATTTTGGCTGTTGTCGTTCTTGGCGCAATATTCATGGGATTCCAGTTCGTTGAATTCCGAGAGTTCGCTCACTTGGGCCTAACCCCCCGAACGAACATCTTCGGAACAACGTTCTTCATCCTCACAGGTATTCACGGTGCTCACGTAACCATCGGTGTGCTCTGGATGGCGTTCCTCGCCTACGGTTCGCACAAGGGAACACTTCGAGCCGACAACTCGCTGGACCTCGAAATCGCCGGTCTTTACTGGCACTTTGTCGACATCGTTTGGATCGTCATTTTCACGGTTATCTATCTGATATCGGCAACCGACGGACCGCCACCAGGCATGGAATCAGTTATCCACGGATAGTGGTTAGGGATAGGTACAGGAGCTAATAATGGCCAATCTCTGGCGGAAGCTTACATATCACGATGGCAACGGCTGGTGGAACCTTCCACACGGCCCGAGCAACGAGCTGAACCCGCCTCATGAGGGTCCGATCGGCGGCGCATGGCTAATGAACATGTTCCGTACGATGACCCACGGCGGAGTAGAGCACGCAGGACCAGGTTTTTACTGGCTCGTAGGTGCGGCACTCGGAATCATCACGCTTCTCGAAGTGTGGCTATTCGGTGTTGAAGGCCTTGGCGGCTGGTACATTCCGATTCTTCTTGGGCTATCCGTATTAAAGTTCGTCGGCGTGGTCGCATTCTTCATGCACCTCAGGTTCGATCACCGAATGTTTACGTACATTTTTACGTCGGCCATGATTATTGGAATACTTATATTCTCTCTAATCCTGCTCTTCGCAGAAATTGCTTTCACACCGCCGAACGTATTCTAGGGTCCCCTCTTGCGGGCTCGGCTCCAGCAACATTCGACTCTCCAATCGAGTACGATTCAAGTACGGCCAGCTTCTACAAGCAGGCAATTGTTACCCGGATCTGAAACTAAGTAAGATCCGTACAAGCTTGGTTCCGGCAGCTGGTTCCAATCCTAATTTCAGGGATGTTTCGACGCCATGAACGGCGGTTCAGAACCCAACCTAATCAACAGCTTCGGTGAGTTCGCGTCCGTCTGGGACTTCTCATCAGCCCCAGCAATACTTTTTCTTTTGCTGGCCGGGGCCTACATCACCGGGTCAATTCGCCTGGCGTTGCGTTCCAATACCGACAATAATTTCTGGATGAAGCTAGCTGCGGGTCTACTTGGATACGCACTACTAGGTATAGCGCTTGCCGGACCGCTCGACGGCTACTCGGGCGATATGTTCGCTGTGCACATGTCGCAGCACATCGTCATCGCCATGTTCGCAGCACCGCTGCTCCTCATCGCCCGACCAATGCCTGCGTACATCTGGTCACTGCCTCGCCCCATGCGTGTAGGCACCGGAGCTGCGCTCTCAGGCTCTGGGTTGGTCATAAGAGTGTTGCGGGGTGTCACGCATCCCAAAGTGGCTCTGCCGGTCTTCATCCTCACGCTGTACGGTTGGCACATCCCCGCCGCCTACAACGGATCGCTCGAGAACGAGTGGTTACACCTGTTCATGCACCTAACGATGTTCTCGACAGCGGTATTTTTCTGGTGGCCAATAGTTGGGCCGCCGCCAATACGCACAGTGCTGAACCACCCTCAGCGAATCATCTATCTACTGCTGGTGGTCACGCCAACCGCACTAATGGCGGCGATCATCACACTCTCGAGCTCGGTCATTTATGACTTCTATCTCGACAGCCCAGGACACTTCGGCTGGACCCCAGTTGCAGATCAAGCCACCGGCGGGCTAATCATGTGGATTCCTGGCAACTTCGTGTACCTCCTCACACTCACCATCCTCTTCTTCCAGTGGTTCGGCCACGAAGAACGCAAATCCGGCCGTCGCCGGCGGTGCTAGGCGCGGACAATTGGCGAAGGGAGTGCAAGATTCTGTCATTGGCATGGACACCGCTGGCTGTCATTGCGAGGAGGAACGACGCGGCAATTACGTTCATTCGCTTGCGATTTCCCGCATCAACCATCTGATAAAGATGGGCCAACCACACTCGCACCCGAACTCCCAAGCACAGCCCACTGTCATCCTGAAC
>Ga0114993_10004670_pt1 | contig 13515 bp, 11 predicted proteins | sample ArcticOcean_MG_C_FD_87042 | JGI IMG/M metagenome (GOLD analysis project Ga0114993, IMG submission 87042) | Marine microbial communities from western Arctic Ocean - ArcticOcean_MG_CB2_150 | ecosystem: Environmental > Aquatic > Marine > Oceanic | place: Arctic Ocean: Canada Basin | collected...
CACAAAGAATTAACTTAAAATACAAACCCATTCCCTGTTATTATATATAATTACTAACATATAAACATGATTATTATTATTATTAAAATATTATGATTGATAAAGCAAAATTATTAATAATATCTGGAGCTGGTGGCGATGGTTCTATTAGTGGAGTTCGTAAAAAATTTGTTCCAAGAGGAGGTCCTGATGGAGGAGACGGAGGAGTAGGAGGCCGGATTATTGTAAAAGGAGATAAGAGTTTAAGCTCGCTAAAAGAAGTTTCTTTCATAAATAAAATTCAAGCTCAAAATGGCTTCCCAGGAAGTGCTAATAACAAAAGAGGAAAAAAAGGAAGAGATAAAATAATAAGACTTCCTTTAGGCACTCTTATTTACGACACAAATGATTTAAGTAAAAAAATACTAAGAGAAGTAACAACAGAACAAAAAATAGTGATATTAGAAGGAGGTAAGGGGGGAAGGGGTAACTCTAAAATGGCAAACTCTGTTGTTCAATATCCACTTCTGGCAGAGAAAGGAGAAATAAATAATGAAATTTTAATAGAATTAGATTATAGAATGAATTGTGACGTTGCAATAATAGGAAAACCAAATTGTGGAAAATCGTTTTTTTTGTCTAAGATAACAAACGCAAAACCCCTAATAGCACAATATCCCTACTCAACTACAAGGGTTGAAAAAGGAGTCATTGAAACAATAAAAAAACAGTACACAATTATTGAGATACCAGGGATTGAAGATTCAAAAAACAATTTAGGAATAAAAAACTTAAAACACATAAAAAGAGCTAATGTATTAGTTTTTATTAAAAGCGACGACGAAGACGAGACACTTAATGTGATAAACAGAGTAGATAAAGATTTGTTAAAAGAAAAAGAAATGATAACAATCAACTCGTTTCATTATAAGGAACCGGAAGATAATAATTTTAAAGCGATAGAAATAGAAGAAATAAAAAAAGAAATAGAAAGAAAAGTCAGCATTGTGCCTAAAAAGACCGAAGAAATTGAGGGCGATCCCGAGAAGATTACATTTGATTTCGAAAAAGAATATGTCGAGAAAAATGGAGATGTTTTTGAAATCAAACACCAACAAGTAATAAGAATTGCTGAAAGAGTAAACCTAGATCACTGGGATGTGATGGCACAGTTTATGAAAACACTTCATAACAAGGGCATATCTAAGAGGCTTTTTGAGTTGGGAATTAAGGAAGGCGATACCATAAAAATAGGAAGTGTAGAGCTTGAGTGGAGTTGAAAAAATAGGATTATTCGGGGGAACTTTTGACCCCGTTCACAAAGGGCATGAAAAAATTATCGAAAGAGCATTTGAACAATTTTGTTTGGACAAAATATATTTAATTGTCGCAGGCAATCCGTGGATGAAAAAAAACAAAGTTAAAGCTCTTTATAAGCACAGGAACAACATGTTGCGACTTGCGTTCAAAGAAGAGAAAAGAGTTGAAATTTTAATGCTAGAGCCAGAAGAAAAACCATCTTACACTTATGAAACAATTATAAAAATAGAGAGTAAGCACCCAGAAGAGCGGTTGTTTCTTCTTGCTGGGGCGGATGCTTTGAAAAATTTCGATAAATGGAAGGAAGCGAGGAGAATATTAGAAAAGGTTGTGATTGTATGCGCTGATAGAGACGGAATTGAAAGGAAAGATATAATTAAAACATTAAAAAAAATATACGCAGGAACAAGTGTGGAATTTTTTTCAAATATAAAAATTGACGCCGCTTCGTCATCCTTAAGAAATAATATTAGCAGAGATTTTTTGAGTGAAAGCGTATTAAAATATATAAAAGAAAACGAGGTTTATTAATTATGAGAAGCAAATTAAAAAAGCTGATAAAAATTACTGAAGAAGCCGGTGCTTTTAAAACCGGGAATTTTTTACTTTCATCAGGCAAAAAAAGCAATATATATTTTGACGGCAGAATTATAACCTTACTTCCAGAGAGCTTAAGAATTATTAGCGAATTGATGTTTGAGGTTGTTGTAGAAAATAAAATAAATATAATTGCGGGACCTACGTTGGGGGCTGACGCAATTATTGCTGGAACCTTAATGGTTGCTGCAGAAAAAAAACACAACTTAAGCGGTGCTATAGTTAGAAAAGAAACCAAAGCACACGGAACGGGAAATCAGGTAGAAGGAAATTATAAAGAGAACGACAGGGTGTTGGTTGTTGATGACACGTGTACAACAGGAGGGAGTGTTTTGTTTGCTTCTGAAGTGCTCGAAACTCATAAGTGTAATGTTATTAAAATTATGTGCGTTGTTGACCGAGTAGAGGGAGGGAGAGAAAAAATCGAAAAAAGTGGATATAGATTTGGGTCTTTATTGATGGTAAAAAATAAAAAGTTAGTTTTTTAGTTTTTTAAATATAATACTCGCGTTTTGCCCGCCAAACCCAAAGTTGTTAGACATTGCATAATTTATAGAAAGGTCTATAAATTTGTTTGGAATATAATCCAAATCACACTCGGAGTCAGGGGTGTCTTGATTTATAGTGGGATGAGCTTTCTGGTTGATAATTGACAATATTGTAGCAATTGCCTCAAGTGCCCCCGCGCCTCCCAAAGCATGCCCAATCATTGATTTTGTTGAACTAATAGGGATGTTGTATGCATGTTTTTTAAAGGTTTTTTTTATTGCGTTTGTTTCGCACACGTCATTTAGAGGCGTAGATGTGCCATGGGCGTTTATATAATTTATTTCTTCATAGCTTATTCCTGCATTATTTAGAGCTCTTTCCATTGCCAATATTGCTCCCTTGCTTTCTGGGTCTGGCTGAACAGGATGGTACGCGTCTGACGAAACACCCATGCCCGCAATTTCACAAAGAATATTAGCATTTCTTTTGGTTGCGTGTTCTTCGGATTCTATAACAATCATTCCTGCGCCTTCGGCCGGAACAAACCCATCTCTTTTAGCATCAAAGGGGCGGCTTGCTTTTGTGGGGTTCTCATTGTTTGTGCTAAGAGCACGTAGCGCGCCAAATCCGCCTAATCCTAATTTACTAATTCCAGCCTCGCATCCTCCGGCTAAAACTACGTCACATAATCCGTTGTTAATCAAAAAAGCGGCGTCTCCAATAGATTGAGTGCTAGCAGCGCAAGCAGTTACCACAGTGGAGCTAAATCCTTTAAATCCATAAATCCTAGAAATATTAGCAGCAGCCATGTTTGGTAATATCATTGGAATAAAGTATGGACTAACTTTCGTTTCTCCCTTTAAAACCTGTGCTCTTGCGTTTTTCTCTAATTCGGGGAAACCACCATTGCCGTTTCCAATAATTACAGCAGTTGAGTTTTGTTCTTCTTTGGTAAAAGAGATTTTTGCATTTTCTATTGCCAGGCCAGCAGCAGCAACAGCCATTTGTGAAAATCTTGCCATTCTTTTTGATTCTTTTACACTTATATAACTTGATGGATCAAAAGTGTTAACTTCCGCAGCGATCCGGGAAGGAAAGTCTGTTGGGTCGCAAAGCGTAATTGGGCCAACACCAGAAATACCACCTATTAGATTACTCCAATAGTCTTTCAAATTTTCTCCTAAGGGAGAAATTATTCCCATACCAGTTACGACAGCTTTTTGTTTTATGTTCATATATTAATTATATTAATTATTTAAATGTATGGATAGAGTTCAGGAGATATGTTATTTAAATATTCTAAAGCTTCGCTTACCACGCTTAAGGATCCAGTAATTAAAACTTTTTTATTATTTTGGGTTTGTGTTAATTTTATTGCATTTTCGATATTTCCTGTTTCGTAATACTCTATATTTTTTAAATTTTTGTTATTTGTAAGAATTGATGTAGGAACAGATTTTGGGTGTCGTGATTTAACAAAGTAAATCTTGTCGGAAATTTTTGAAATTTTATTGATCATCATATTAAAAGAGTGCCCATAGGTCGCACCAAAAATAATTTCATATCTATTTTGTGAGCTTAATTCTTTTAATGATTTAATTAATTGGTTTATGGAATGTGTGTTGTGTGCTCCGTCGATAAAATAAGTGTTAGATTGTTTTTTTATTATTTCTAGCCTGCCAGCCCATTTCGTTTTTTCAATACCACTTTCAATTTGATTTTTCGAAATATCAAATCCTTGTTTAGCAAGTTCTTCTATTGCCAAAATAGAAACGCCTATGTTTTCTGTTTGGTATTTTCCTAACATAGATGTATTTATATTATAGGAGTTTTCTTTTGTTTCAAGTTTGAAAGATTGTGTGTGTAAATCTGTTTTTCTTTTATATATTTTAATATTTTTATCTGTTGTTAAAAGTCGAGATCTTTTTTTGTTTGAGATTGAAGATATTATATTTTCTACACTTTTTTTTTGAGGGGCAGAAATAACAAGTGAGTTTTCTGATATTGCCCCAGCTTTATCTTTGGCAATATCGTTTAAAGTGCTGCCTAAAATATTTTGATGATCCAAGCTAATGTTGGTAATTAGTGTGGCTATTTTATTTTTAACAAAGTTTGTTGAGTCATGAGTTCCTCCAATGCCAGCCTCAAGTATTTGAAGTGATAGATTGTTTTTTTTAAAATGTAACAAAGCCATAGTCATTAGCGTTTCAAAAAAAGAGTACCCCCCAAAAGAGTTTATTTTTGAAGAGCTTGTGTGGGTGTGCAAAAAATTAAAAGAATTTATAAAATCATCTTTTGAAATTTCTATTAGATTAGTTTTTATTCTTTCTGTTATTCTATGCAAATGAGGTGAAGTGAACATTCCAGAGGAGTACTTTGATTCATTTAATATATTTGAAAGAAAAGAAGCGGTACTTCCTTTGCCTTTTGTCCCCACAACATGAATTAATGGAATGTCGCAAGACAACAGCCCGGTTGACCCAAGTAAATAATTTAATCTTTCATATCTACTGTTAAAGAATAAATCTCGATCGTTAGGTTTTTGTAAAATTATTTTTTTTACAATAGATTCGTATTTTGTATTCATAAATATTAATTAATTATATAAAACAACATTTTTATTGTTTTTTAATTTTAACACCTCAATATTTTTTTCAAATAAATTAGTAAGGTTTTCAGTTGTAATAATTGAATTAGGGCTTCCTTGTTTAAAAATTGTCCCATGTTTTATCATTATTATTCTATTAAATTTCCACGAAATATTTAAATCATGAGTTGATATTATTTTAGTGTCTTTGCTAGTTTGGTTTTCTAATAAGAGATTCATGATTTCTGTTTGATTAAACGGATCTAGGTTTGCAGAAGGTTCGTCAAACAATTGTATTGATGATTGTTGAATTAAGTTATGTGCAAGCAAAGCCATTTGTTTTTCTCCGCCTGATAAATTAGACAATTTTGAATTCCATTTGTTTTCAAGATTCATTTTAGATAATATGTCAAAGACTTTTTTGTAATCACTTTTTTTAAAGTGCCCATTATTATTTTCTTTAGAAAAGCATCCGGACAATACAAATTCAAAGACATCAAAATGTCCTGGCATATATGGTGATTGTGGCATATATGATATTAAAGAAGAAAGCTTTTCTAAAGAAAAATTTTCGACAATGTTATTATTGACAAAAATTTCCCCTTTTACAGGAGAAATATGACCTGAAATTAGTTTCATTAATGTTGATTTTCCGCTTCCGTTTGGGCCAATTAATAAAATTTTCTCACCTTTTTTAATTTCTAGATTAAAAATCAATTCAAAGCCAGAATTTTTGTAAGAAGCATTGATGTTTTTGAGTTTTATCATTGTATTGTCCATGATTTTTCGCTTTCTTTTCTTAATAAATTAACAAAAAATGGAAACCCTAAAAATGCAGTAATTAAACCAACAGGAATTTCGATTGGAGATAGAATAGTTTTAGCTAGAATATCTGAAGACAACAATATACTTGCACCCACTAGAGAAGATTGATATAAAAGATATTTTGTATTATTTCCCCAGGCCATACGAGATATGTGTGGCGCAACTAGTCCTATGAATCCAATTATTCCTGTCTGAGATACGGCAACAGATGTTGATAAAGTAGATAGAATAATTAATAATTTAATTGAATTGCTTTCATTTACTCCCAAATTTTTAATCAAACTGCTATCAAGATTAAGTAAGTTGATTTTATGAGACATTGCGAAAATAACTACGAGACCAGGGAGCCCAAAAAATAATACAATATTAAAATTTTCCCACGAAGACAAAGAAAACCCTCCTAACAACCAACTGAGTAAAGGTTTTATATCTGGGTTTTGAGTTATTAATAATAGAGTGGTTAACGCGCCAAATAAAGAACTAACTGCAACTCCGGCTAGTATTAACGACAGGTGGTTGTTGTTTTTAGAATAATTTGATAAAAAATAGGTTAAAAAGACTGCAATTATACCTCCTATAAAAGCAAAAAAGGCAGCATTAATGTTTGCGAAAATTAGTGCTGCAGGGTAGATTGTTAATCCAATAATTGCGCCCGTACCAGCGCCCGTTCCCACTCCTAATAGATAAGGGTCAGCCAAGGGATTTTTGAAAATTGCCTGAAAAGTTGTCCCTGAGGCCGAAAGAATAATGCCAGTAAGAATCACTAATAAAGATCTAGGTATTCTTAGATGGAATATTATTGCGTGGTTTGATTGAGGGGAAATCGTATTGTCTTTCCATGGAAGCAAAGGATTTACAAGAGTATTTAAAGTTTCATAAAAGCTAAGATTAGATGCTCCAATAAATATCGAGATGATTAATATGGTAATTAATAATAGTGATAAAAAATAAATACTATATATATTTTTTGTTGTTTTTACGTATATTATTTTATCTAAGTTTATTTTATTGATTGCTTGCTTGTTCATAGATATTATCAATATAAATTGGTGAATAAATCTTCTCTATTAGCTCTTCGATTCCGTCTATAAATCTGGGTCCTGCTATTGATAAAGAATCACTGTCTAAAGTAAGTATTCTTTTGTTTTTTATAGCAGTTAGATTTTTAAATTCGGTGTTTTTATAAAAAAAATCTGGATCAGAAGTTATTATTATTTGAGGGTTTTTTTTGATTAATATTTCTTTTGAAAATTGTTTGTACCCTGAAACATCTTTGGCAATATTATTTAATTTTAATAAATTGAAAGTTTTGCCTACTAGTGTGTTATCGCCAGAAGTCCACAGCGAACCTGTGTCGTAGAATATAGTTGGACCTTCTTGGTAGTTTTTAAAAAAAGATTTTATTTTAAAAAGTTTGATTTCAAATTGATTAGCAATATTATAAGCTTCGTTGTTTTTGTTAACAATTTCCCCCCACATTAAAATTCTACTGGGAATGGCTTCAAAATTGTCGTTTAGAGTTTTTTCATAAATGACTTTTATATTGTTTTTTTCTAAATCATTTATATATCTTTCAAAAAAAATATAAAACAAATCTGGATTGAGGCTTAATACTTTTTCGATGTTCAAATTAAAAGCATCTCCCACTTTTGTAATGTTTTTTGAATCCTTTGGATAAGTTACAAAAGAGTGAGTTCCTATAATTTTATTTCCTGCATTAATTGAATATAGAATTTCTACTGCAGCTGAATCAAATGCAATAATTTTTTCAGGAGATTTATTAATGATGATTTCTTTATTGTCAGATCTAGTGATTTTAATTGGATATTTTGTGTCAGGTATGTTTGGGGATTTTACAATTGTGTAATCTTTTTCAATCTTCACTAAAGGAGGAGATGGTAGTTGAGGTTTGAGTGGAGATTTGCTAATTATTTGGGATTTAGGAATAGGAATAGTTGGAGAGAGTTGGTTTTTTATTGAATAATCAACTGACGCAGGGCTTGTCGGTAGCTTAATAATAGTGTTAGTTTCATTGCTTGAGCAAGACGTGATTATTGTTAAAAACAAAAATGAAAGAAAGGTTGTTTTCAATGCTTTACTCATTTAGCCTCCTGTTTAATTTGTGAGGAGACATAAATGTATTAAACATTTATGCATCTTTCCTCGAAGATCAATAAAATTTTGGGGCTTGGACCGGGCTAAAAAAAGCTTTACCGTTGCGGGACAGCGTCGGGATCAAACCGAACTTCCATAATTATTCGTTATTCAACGAAACCCAAAGTAAAATAAGATTAGCATATTTTGGGCAGTCAATAAATAATATTTCACATTAATTATTGTTGATATTACCTACGACTTTAGTTTTTACTGTTATTGCATTGCTTGGTAAATAAGAAAGAGGGATTTCTTCTACATCAATTATTTCAATTGTTCGCTTATCTGCACCTTTGTTTATTGCGTTGTTTATTGCATCATGTTTTGAAGCATTTAGAATTTCTTCCCTTGTCATATTATGAGTTGAGTATACTTTTTCGGAATATCCACTTACTTGAGCTAGCGCAGAGCCTATAGCGTTTGCAACTTCAGAGTGTTTAGCTATTTTAATCAAATTAAGTCCGTCTATGTCTTCTGGCATAATAAAAGCTCCACCTCCAACTACAATGGCATCAATTGTATCAGCGCTTGTTTTCATTTTATCTATAGCTAAAGAAATTTTTGATTTTATTTCTTGTTTTACGTTATTTGATAATAGTTTTTTTATAATTATATTTTTATTGGGCAGGGAAAAACTTGTTTTAGATTCAGCTGCAAATATATCAGTAATAGTGGTTATATCGCCCCCGAAAGATAATGATTTTGAAGTTATCTCATTACCAACACTTAATTCGTTGAGATAAGGCTTTTGTTTGTTAATTATCGTACCTCCACCTAATGGTATGGAAAGAACGTCTGCCATTCTGAAATTTGTTCTTATCCCAGAAAAATCAACAGCAATAGATGATTCTTTAGGAAAGCTATTTATAAGCATCCCTATATCAGTTGATGTTCCTCCAATATCTATAACTAATCCATTTTTTATTCCAGACAAATACGAAGCTCCTCGCATACTATTTGTAGGACCTGAAGAGAGAGAGAAAACAGGATATTTTAGGGCGTCTTCAATTGATGACATTGTTCCATCATTTTGGGTAATATAAATTTTAGAGTTTAATTTTAGTTCCTTAATTATGTTATTTAAATTGGCAAAAGTACTTTGTGCAGATTTAATTAACATAGAATTCAGAATTGTTGCGTTTTCTCTTTCAAGAAGCCCAATTCTACCTATTTGATGAGATAAAGAAATTGGAATATTTCCCATTTCTTGTTGAATGATTTTTTTTGTTTCTATTTCTTGATAAGGGTTAACAGATGCAAATACACCGTTTACTGCAATGGATTCAATTTTTTCTGATTTGAATTTGTCACATAATTTTTGTATTTCTAGTTTTGATATTGAGGATATTTCTCTTCCGTCAAACTCTAATCCTCCACTAACAAAATGTGATGAAAATAAATTTTTATCAACAATATCAAGAGGCCAGTCACTTAAAGGTTTTAATAGCCTTGTTGATGGGCCACATAATCTGATGATGGCAGTTTTTGCAAGATTTTTTCTTTGTATTAAATCATTAATCAAATGGGTTGTTCCAATGATTATTGAATCTATATTTTGTTTTTCTTGATTCTTTATTAATTCTTTAATACATGAACTTACGGAAGATGTTATATCTTTAGAAGTGTTTGTTTTAAAAGTTTTAATAATGGTGTTTTTATTTATTAAAACTGCGTCAGTGTTGGTTCCTCCGACATCTATTCCTATTCTCATTATTTTCTCGGTATATTTAATAAATACTCGTACTCGAAGTCATACCCAAAGCCTTTTGGACCAACGACTTCTAATGCTTTTTGAGTACACAAATTTTCTGGAGCTGGCAGGGCTAGAACTGATACTCTAAATCCATACCTTAATAATTCAGTAGTTATTGGATCTCCTGTTTCAGAATCTATTATGCAAATTAAATCCGGAACCATACAAACTATTTTGTTATCGATATAAGCTATAAGATTTTCGTTTTGAAATTCAATTTTTAATGTGTGTTTTTTATATTGATTTGACCCTTCTATAAGAACATGTCCTCTAGCAAAACCATCAGTTGTTGATCTTGCAAGGTCAGAAATTTTTCCTTCGAATAATAGTTTGCCTGGGTATGCTTCTAGTATGTTGTTCACAGGATCGGTTTTATTATTTTGTGCATTTTGAACTGCTTCTCCAACATTTTTAGCCAGTGTTAAAGTTCCATGAATAGCAGTGTTTTTAACTTCATTTCCATTCATCGGTGCCGTGGCAAATACTGCGGCACATCCCATTTGTATAGTGACTGCGCGGGCCATTTTTTCTAACCAATGAGCACTGAGTGCTTTTGTAAATAAAGCCGTATTACCTTTTTCGTCGCACACAACAGCTGGAGTCCAAGATACTCCATATATAAAAAATGTTTTCATGTGAATTTCAGGAAAAGCTCTTCCCATTCCATCGCCATCAATCATAGGTATATTATTTTTCCCTGCAGCAATTATGGGTTCAAGAGAATTACTACCACCAATTTCTCCTGAAATTACTGCAGTTGCCTTTTTGCCTAAATAGTTTTCTAATTCATTTAAAGCTCTGGCTGATTCGTCACCTCTTACTTTCTCTACTCCAACCGTCGGGGCTCCAATACCTCCAAGACAAATAACCAAATCATCATCTTTCAATTGATTAGGTTGAACAACTTTTATGTTCCCATATTGTCTTACTATTTCTTGAGCTCTTAATTTTCCAATATACGGATTTCCTCCTCCTCCTGTCCCTAAAATGCCAGCTCCCAAAGCTATTTGATCTATTATTTGAGAATTTATTTCAGTTAAAATTTTGACTCCTTTTTAATTTAATATTTTTTTCATAAATTTAATATTTTTTTGATAATTCAATCCAGCTATTAGGAGTACAAATCCAAGTAGTATAAACGCAACAATCCTTATAGTTGTTGGAAGTAAAAACTGATCAAATATAAATAGTTTGATAATTGAAATACTAATAGCAGCGAGCCCTGCATATCGCATAGATTTAAGTAAGAGTTTCATTGATACGTATATATATATGGTACCTATTCCTGCCCACAACACCCCCCATGTTGCGCTTGTGATGGGATTGTAGTAATTCGTATCAACACTAAGTATGCCATGCCTAATTAATAGGTAACTTTCTATGCTTAGAATCATAAATGGTATAAGTAACATTAAGAATTCTAGGATTAACTTAATCATATTGCTTTCTTTTTTCAAATAAATATTCAGATTAGATATCGTTTTGTATGTAAAGAATATTGAGCATAGGATAAATATCAATAACAAAGTTCTGATATTTATAAATGGTATGAATTTTTCGCTATTCATAAAGATAGAAGATAATAAAATTAGTATTGAAAAAATAATAAAAATTGAATATCCAAAATATCTTCGTATTTTATTTTCGACATCACCTTTGTTTATTTTAAGAATTGCATTAGATATTACTGTAGATGATAATATCCATAATATAAATATCAACGGAGTCTTGTAGGCAGAAGCGAAAATCTTCGTAAAATAATTAATTGCAAAATATATTTCAGAATTTATTACTAATAGTAGTGTTAATATAGACAAATAATATATTGAACTATTAATGGTTGTTTCATAATTTGTTAAAGTAAGTTTTTTATATAAAAAATAAGTTGTGTAACCTGAAACAAAAACAAATGCCAAGGATAGAAATCTTGAATTAATAAATGGTGCCATATCATTTGTGTTATATAAATCCCATATCAATCCTTTGGAAATAATTAGAGCAAAAATCAAATAGCTAAATTTTCTTCCAATACTTATGTCAAATTTATAACTTAAGTAAGAAATCATTATTATTTGAATTGACCAAAATACTGTTGTGATTGAGCTGGAAAATTGAATAGGAATAGAGATGAAAAAAATGATAAACGATGTAATTGCAAAATATATTTCATAGTTTAATTGCTTGGTTTTTAGCCAGCCGTATATTAATGGTAAAAGATAGAATATTCCTAATGATATGCCACTAATTCCAAGAATGATTTTATAGTCAGAATCCCAAAGTACCATAAAACTAAGAAGTATAAATCCCACAGTTGTTAATGATAAAGAAAACGACTGAAAATTATTACTTTTTTGATTGTTGCGAACAAACCATACCCAGCTTGATATCATAATCAAGAAAATAAAGAAGCAAATTACAAATTGGGTTTCTATGCTAATTGAATTATCCTGGAGCCCTCCAACCCAAATCAGAAAACTAACCCATCCTGCAAAATTCAAAGATATTAAATTATATATATTTTTAAAATATATAAGAAATAGTGAGTGTGAAATAGTTACGAATGGTAGATAGATACCTGTAGCTGCCAAGCTATTTATTTCCAATGTATCTATATAAAACCCTGTTATTATAGGTACTGAATAGGCTCCCAATAATGATAAGATTCCAATGCTAATGCTTTTTTGTTTATAGCTTAAAAAAGCTCCTAAAATAGACACGATAAAAATCAATATAGTTCCTATATAAGGATTTATTATTTCAAATCCAGAATATGCACCAAATATGGAAATATATAAAATGCCAAGCCCTGTTCCGGATAAGATTTTAGAGTAAAAATTAAATCTGTTATTTAAATAATATCCGACAGATGTAAATAACAATCCAGAAATAATTCCTGAAGAAGTTATAAATGTATTGGATATCCAATTAGAATCAATTGCTGCTTGGATAAAGAAACTCATCCCAAATAGTATTGCTAATGATCCTATTCGTGCTAGCCAATTTTGACCAAAAACCAATTCAATTTCGTTTTTGGTTGGATGAAAATCTGGGAAAAAAGAGGTATTTATATTTGGTAGTTTAATATCAGGTTTTTTAATTGAAATTGATTTTTTAGATAAAGTTGTAGAGGTTTTATTTTTAGTATTATCAGTTTTGCTAATATTCCTTATTTCATTTTTCAGTTTGTCTAATTCATTTTTCAATTTGTTTATATCATCGTCTGTATTGCTAATAGAATCAGAGACTGGGTTCCCGCATAATGTACAGAATTTTGAATCTTCAGGAATAGTATTATTGCAATTTTGACATTTCATAAATTACCTCAATAGGATTATCTTATTTTTTGCAGTTAAATAAAACCCGTTTTTAATTTCTACATAAAATAATTTGGTAATGTTAATTATTTATTGTCTAACAAAAAAGAGATAGATGTTTGTTGATATGTATTTAGCATCTTTATTTGATAATTTACATACAAAATAACGACCAGCACAATTTATGTTTTAAAAAAAGTGTTGACAATCAACTTGAAAACAATTTATCATTTCCTATGCATTGTGAAATATATAACATATTGTAAAATATAATTAAGTGAAATTATTAACAAACTCTAGGGATTTTAAATGGCAGTACTTAGTTTGAAAAATATGTGGATCGTACTAAGCTTAGTGTTTACTTTAGCTTTTATTTCTTGTTCGTCCAATATGGATTCTAATTTGTCATCTAATTTGAAAGGTACTGTAGAAGTAGATGGTTCGTCCACTGTAGGTCCTGTTTCTGAGGCTGTTGCTGAAGAGTTTAAAAAATTACA
>Ga0114993_10004680_pt1 | contig 13492 bp, 11 predicted proteins | sample ArcticOcean_MG_C_FD_87042 | JGI IMG/M metagenome (GOLD analysis project Ga0114993, IMG submission 87042) | Marine microbial communities from western Arctic Ocean - ArcticOcean_MG_CB2_150 | ecosystem: Environmental > Aquatic > Marine > Oceanic | place: Arctic Ocean: Canada Basin | collected...
AGGTTTAAATTATTTTTATCATTAGAATTAAATGTTCCAGTAAAAGAAATTGAAGCAATGGTAATGGGCGGTCATGGGGATTCGATGGTCACTTTACCTAGATTGACAAAAGTATCAGGAAAACCATTGTTAGATCTAGTAAAAGAAGGAAAAATATCAATCGAAAGATTAGAGAGCATAAATCAAAGAACAAGAGATGGTGGAGCTGAGATTGTAAAATATCTTGAAAAAGGATCAGCTTATTACGCACCTGCTGCATCTGGAGTTGAAATGGCCTCAGCATATTTAAAAGATGAAAAAAAACTATTACCATGTGCGGCATATATCAATGGGGAATATGGTTTTGATAAGATTTATGCAGGAGTACCTGTCGTAATTGGAAAAAATGGTGTTGAGAAAATAGAAGATATAAATCTAGATGATAAAGAAAAAAAGGAATTTATGAATTCAATTAACGCTGTTAAAAAATTATGGAGTGCAGCATCAAAAATTGACCCTGATTTAGCTAAATAATTTTATTATTTAATATTAAAATATTTATGACTTTAAAACTAAAACACCATAAAAATAAATTTTTTATATTAATTCTTTTTTTCTTCTCAATAATTATCAATCAGTATTACGGAAATCTTGGTGCTTTTCCAATGGATAGTTTTCATTTTTTTGATTCAGGCTTTAGAGTTTTAAATGGAGAAGCTCCTTTTACAGATTATTGGTTAGTGAAAGGGCCTTTGCTTGATTGCATACAAGCTCTATTTTTTTATTTATTTGGAACTAACTTTCAAGCTTATGTTTTGCACGCATCTTTAATTAATTCTCTAATAACAATTGCCACTTTTTTTGTATTAAAGGAATTTGAACTTAAAACAACATATTGTTTCATATATTCTTTGCTTTTATCTATACTTGCTTATCCTTCAAGCGGCACACCTTTTATAGATCACCATTCAGCTTTTTTCTCTCTATTAGCTATTTATTGTCTGCTACTTGGAATTAAAAACGATAAAAAAATATATTTAATTTTAATACCAATATTATTAATTTTTGCATTTTTATCTAAGCAGGTACCCGCTGCATACGTCGCTATATCTATAATAATTATTTTACTTTTTCAGTTTATAAAAACTAAGGAAATATCAAACTTACTATACTTCTCTATAAGTTTTTTTTCTTTTTCATTAATTACATTGTTAATAGGAAAATTCTTGGGAATAAAATTTTATTACTTTTTAGATCAATACATATTTTACCCTCAAACAATAGGATCAACAAGATTTGAGAATTTAAGTTTATCTTTTGATATTTTAGAAAGATTTATATTTATTATAATATCAATTCTACCATTAGCATTAATTAATTTACGTAATTTTTTTAAAAAAAAAGACAAAGAAAAAAATAATCAATTTTATATTTTTTTAATTATGTTCTTTTATACAATTTCATTAATTCTTCACCAGCTATTAACAAAAAATCAAATTTTTATTTTTTTTCTAATTCCTATTTTGCTTGCATTTTCTCACATAAGTTTAGAAAAAAGTAAAATAAAGAATAAAAAAATTATTACTTTTGTTTTAATTTTTTTGTGTATATTTGCAACCTATAAATATCATTTAAGGTACAATGAAGGTAGAAAATTTCATGAATTACAAAATGTAAATTTTGAATTAGCAGTTCAGGGTAGTAAAATAAGTAAAAATCTAAAAGGACTTAATTGGATTACTCCCCAATTTAAGAATAATCCTGAAGAAGAAATTAATATAATAAATAATATTAGTCATATTTTAAAAAAAGATAAAAGAAATAAAATGTTAATAACAAACTATCCATTTTTTTCTGTGATTTTAGATGAAAATTTTTTTTCACCAAGTAGAGTTTATACAGGAGATGGAACAACTCATCCTATAAAAAATAATAAATATGCTAAAACATATAAGATATTTATAGATAATTTAATTAAAAAAAATAATATAGAGGTTATTTACGTAACAAATGTTGTGGATGATAATATTAATTTAAAATATTTAAATTTTGACTATATTGATTCATATAAAAATTGCTTTAAAAAAATATCTATAATTGAAGAATTGGTTATGTATAATTTAAAAAGTTGTAATTAGTATTGTAAATTTATATGAAAAGAAAAAATATAGAAGATATTAAAAAGTGTGAAGGCCCACCTAAAGTAATAAAAATTTTTTCTGACAAAGAAATTAAAGATATATTAGAACTTTATTATGAATTACCAATTACAGTAAATAATAAAACTCAAAATATAGTAAAAAAAAGATGGGTGCAAAACTTTAATAGATCTTTAGATAATTTATACAAAATTAAAATAAGAGAAGCGCTTGGAGAAATGCAAATGGATAATCTTCAATCAGAATCGGGAGAGGATTTTTTAGGCTTATTTCATGAAAGTTTTTCACCGCTTAAATTACATGTTGATTCTGGCTTTTGTGAAACAGATACTATTTTTAAACAAATTGTTACACCGCTTACATCACCTGGTGAAACCATAATATTTAAAAATCGTTGGTACGACAGATCCACTTCTTTTACAATTAATCAAGAAGAATTAAAATTTAAACCACAAGTGGGGCAAAATGAAAGATCAAACAAACACATAGGAGAAGAAGAATTTGATAAAGAAGTTCATAAAAAATATTTAAAACACATAGACATTAATAACCTAAGAGGAATGAATGTAGAATTTATTTTTCAGTGGAAGCCAGGTGAAACACTAATAATGGATAGAAGCCATATCCATTGTTCTTCCTCAAATATTATAAAAAAAAAAATAGGACTAACAACTTTTACCAAAAAAAATAAAAACTTAAAATTATAATGATTAAATATAAAATTTTAATTCCAAGTTTTAATGACTGGGAATGTTTAAATATTTTAATTCCTAAAATTGATGAATCTTTAAACAATATAACTGAATCAGTAGATCTTATAATTATTAATGATTGTTCTACAATTAAAAATAGTATGTTTTTTAAAAATTTGGTTAATTTAAAAGAAATTAAAATTATAAATTTAAAACAAAATGTAAAAGCACAGATAGCTATTACGTCAGGATTAGCTTTTTTAAAAAAGGAAAAATTTCAAGGTGGTATAATAGTTATGGATGCCGATGGCCAAGATAGTCCAGAACAATTGATTGATATAATAAAGGAGTCTAAAAAAAACCCAGAAAGAACTATTACAATTAATAGAAAAAGTAGAGAGGATGAATTTATATTTAAAACTTTGTACCAAATATACTTATACTTAACTTTTATTCTTACATTTAAACATATGAAGTTTGGAGTTTATAGTTATATACATTCTAGTAATTTAAATAAAATACTTTCAACCAATGATGTCTGTATGGCTTATGCAGCATCTTTAGCAAAACATTTTAAAGATAAACATACAATTTTTGCCCCAAGAAAAAAAAGGTTATTTGGTGAAAGTAAAAATAATTATTTTTCATTAGTTCATTATGCTTTAAAGATAATTTCTGTTTTTAGATATAAATCACTAATTAATTCTTTATTAGTAGTTTTATTAAGCTTCTTTTTAATTAACTTTAATTTTTTTGTATTTACCTTATTTTTTTCACTATTTTTTAATATAATAATTTTTTTAATATCTGCTAATGTAAAAAAAATAAACATAGAAAATATTTTACTAAATATAGAAAATATACAAAATCTTAAATTTAACCCAAAATGAATATTCATGAACATCAAGCTAAAGATCTTTTAAGAAAATTTGGAGCTAAAGTTCCTGATGGTTTTGTAGTTTTCAATATTAATGATCTTAAAAAAAAAATTGAAAAAATTGAAAAAATTAATTTAATAATAAAAGCTCAAATACATGCAGGTGGCAGAGGTAAGGCTGGAGGAATAAAACTTGTTAAATCTAAGAGCGAGTTAATTAACCAATCTAACAAAATGCTAGGCAAAATATTAATTACGCCACAAACTGGAAAAAAAGGTAAAAAAGTTCAAAGATTATTTATAGAAGAAGTTTCGGAGATAAAGAAAGAGTTTTATCTTTCATGTCTTATTGATAGGGAAACGGCAAAAATTACTTTTATTAGTAGCATAGAAGGAGGTATGGATATAGAAAAGGTTGCAAAAGAAAGCCCAGACAAAATTTTAAAAACTAAATTTTCTTTATGCAAAGAGATTGGACACAAAGATTTTGAAAATATTATTAGTGTTTTTAAATTTGATGACAAACAAAAAAAAGAGGCAAAAAAAATAATTGATGCTATTTACAATATATTAATAACTAAAGATGCAAGTTTAATAGAAATAAATCCTTTAATAATAAATAAATCTAATAATCTATCTTGTTTAGATGCAAAAATTAATTTTGATGACAATGCGTTATTCCGACATCAAGATATCTTAAAACTCAGAGATTTAAATGAAGAAGACCCTGTAGAAATTGAAGCAAGTAAATATGGTTTATCTTACATTAAGCTCAATGGTTCTATTGGCTGTATGGTTAATGGCGCTGGCTTGGCTATGGCAACAATGGATATTATTAAATTGTATGGTAAAGAGCCTGCGAATTTTTTAGACGTTGGTGGCGGTGCATCAAAAGAAAAAGTGAAAGCAGCTTTTAAGATTATTTTATCTGATAAAAATGTAAAAGGTATTTTGATTAATATTTTTGGAGGTATAATGAGATGTGATGTTCTTGCTACAGGAGTAGTAGAGGCAGCAAAAGAAACAAAAATAAATGTACCATTAGTTATTAGATTAGCTGGCACTAATTTTAAAGAAGGAAAAGAGATTTTAATTAATTCAAATTTAAAAATTTTATCTGCAGAAGATTTAGGAGATGCGGCAAGAAAAATTGTTAAGGCTGTAGAATAAATGTCTATTTTAATAAATAAAAATACAAAAGTAATTTGCCAAGGTTTTACAGGACATCATGGAACATTTCATTCTGAACAAGCGATAAAATATGGAACTAATCTTGTAGGAGGAGTAACACCAAAAAAAGGTGGACAGAAACATTTAGGTTTACCAGTATTTAACACTGTAGAGGAAGCTGTGATAAAAACTAAAGCAAACGCTACAATGATTTATGTTCCAGCTAAATTTGCAGCACTAGCTATAATTGAGGCAATAGAATCTAAAATTGAGTTAATTGTTTGTATTACTGAAGGGATACCAATACTTGACATGATAAAAGTTAAAGAAAAGTTAAAAAAAAGTAAAAGTAGATTAATCGGACCAAATTGTCCTGGTATAATTACCCCGGAGGAATGTAAAATTGGAATCATGCCTGGGGAAATTCATAAAAAAGGATCGGTAGGTATTGTATCAAGATCAGGAACATTAACTTACGAAGCTGTAGCACAAACTACTAATAATGGGTTAGGACAATCCACTTGTATAGGAATAGGTGGAGATCCCATTAATGGAACTAATTTTATAAATTGTTTAGAGCTTTTTCTAGAAGATGAAGAAACAAAGTCCATTTTAATGTTAGGAGAAATTGGAGGGAATGCTGAAGAAGAGGCGTCAGACTTTGTTAAATCACATAAAGTAAAGAAACCAATAGTTGGATTTATAGCTGGGATTACTGCTCCTCCTGGTCGCAGGATGGGACATGCAGGGGCTATTATCTCTTCTGGCAAAGGATCAGCATTAGATAAAATTGAAAAAATGAAGTCATGTGGAATTACAGTGGCAATATCACCTGCTGAAATCGGAAAGACTTTATATGATAAACTTGCAAGGTAATTTTTTCGATTTTATAATAAGTAAAATTTATTTTTGCACTAAATGGACATAGATAAAGACAATAAAATTTTTGAAAAAACTTCCTTTTTACAAGGAGGTAATAGTCCTTTTATTGAAAAACTTTATTTGCAATATTTAAAAAATCCAAAAAAAATTCCTGAAAGTTGGAAAGATTTTTTTGATGGACTTGACGAAGATCAAAGTATCGTTAAAAAAGAAATATTAGGACCCAGTTGGGCACCAACAAAAAATAATTTATTTGAAGAAGGTATTTTAGAGGAAAAAAAAGATACACCTAATAATAACTTAGTTGCATCAGAGTCTTCTGAAAAAGAAAAACAATATTCAGTAAAGGCTATTGCTCTTATTAGAGCATACAGAATTAGAGGACATTTAATTGCAAATCTTGATCCTCTTGGAATGATGAAAAGAAAATACCTCTACGAATTACATCCAAATGACCATGGTTTTAAAAAAGAAAATTATAATAAAAAAATTTATTTAAATGGATATCTAGATCGAGATTATGCAAATATTAACGAAATACTTCTATTTCTGAGAAAAACTTATTGCTCAACTATTGGTGCAGAATATATGCATATTTCAGATCCTGTTGAAAAAAAATGGTTTAGAGAAAGAATTGAAAAAAATAAAAATAAAATAAATTTTACTAATATTGGAAAAAAAGCGATTTTAAAAAAATTAATTCAGGCCGAAGGATTTGAAAAATTTCTTGCAATAAAATTTGTTGGCACAAAAAGATTTGGAATAGATGGTGGAGAGTCTTTGATTCCTGCTTTGGAACAATTAATAAAAAAAGGTGGGCAACTTGGTGTTAAAGAAATAAAAATTGGTATGCCACACAGAGGTAGATTAAATGTATTAGCTAACTTACTTCAAAAATCTTATAAACGTATGTTTAATGAATTTGCGGGAGAATTCGAATCTGCAAACGCAGATTCTACTGGTGATGTAAAATATCATTTAGGAGCTTCATCCAATAGAGAATTTGATGGAAATTTAGTACATATTTCCCTTACCGACAATCCTTCACATCTCGAAGCCGTTAATCCAGTTGTGTTAGGTCAAACCAGAGCAAAACAATTTTTTCATAAAGATAACAAAAGACAAAAAGTAGTTCCAATCTTAATTCATGGTGATGCAGCTTTTGCTGGCCAAGGAGTTGTTGCGGAATGTTTTGCCATGTCTGGACTCCCAGGCCATAATACCGGCGGAACAATTCATATAATTGTAAATAATCAGATTGGATTTACTACTAATCCAAGATTTGCAAGATCATCTCCATACCCATCTGATTTAGCTAAAATGGTTGAGGCTCCAATTTTGCATGTTAATGGAGATGACCCAGAAGCTGTCGTTCATTGTGCTAGAATAGCAATGGAGTTCAGACAAACTTTTAATAGAGATGTTGTTATAGATATGATTTGTTACAGGAGATTTGGCCATAATGAAGGTGATGAGCCTTCTTTCACACAGCCAATTATGTATAAAAAAATAAAACAGCATCCATCAACATTGTATGTATATGCCGATAAATTATTAAAAGAAGGAGTAGTTTCTAAAAGTGAGTTTAATCAAATGAAGTTAGATTTTAAAAATTTGCTTACAGAACAATTTCAAACAGCGAAAGAATATAAACCAAAATTGGAATGGTACGAAGGAGTTTGGTCAAGATTTAAACCTGAAAAAGGAAAAGATAAAAGAGGTATTACGGGTGTAGCAATTGATAAAATAAAAAAAATCGGAGAAAAACTAACTATAATCCCAGATAAATTTAATGCTCACCCAACAATAATAAAAATATTTGAAAATAAAAAGAGAATGTTTGCTACAGGCAAAGGTTTTGATTGGACTACCGCCGAACAGTTAGCATTCGCAACTTTATTGGAAGAAGGTTTTCCAGTAAGACTTTCAGGACAAGACTCAGGTCGTGGAACATTTAGTCAACGACATTCCGTTTTGCGTGATCAAAATGATAGCACCTACTATACTCCATTAAATAATATTTCAAAAAATCAAAAAAAATATGAAGTAATAGATAGTTTACTTTCAGAGTTGGCAGTACTTGGTTTTGAACATGGATATGCTTTATCAGAACCTCAAACTCTAGTTATCTGGGAGGCTCAGTTTGGAGACTTCGCTAATGGTGCTCAAGTTGTAATAGATCAATTTATTTCTCCAGGAGAAAGAAAATGGAATAGAGCAAGTGGTTTAGTAATGTTATTACCTCATGGTTATGAAGGCCAAGGCCCTGAACATTCGTCAGCAAGGTTAGAAAGATTTTTACAATTATGTGCTCAAGAAAATATTCAAGTTATAAATTGTACTACTCCAGCAAATTATTTCCATGCTTTGCGAAGGCAAATTCATAGAGATTTTAGAAAACCATTAATTATCATGACACCAAAATCTTTATTAAGAAATAAAAGGTGTATATCAAATATTGAAGATTTTAATATAAAAAATTCTTTTCATAGAATTTTAACTGATCATGCGGATATTAAAAATTATGGACTTATCAAACTTAAAGATGATAAAAAAATTAAAAAAGTAATTATCTGTTCTGGTAAAGTTTATTTTGATCTTATAGAAGCAAGAGAAAAAATAAGAAATGATAATGTATATATTATTAGAGTAGAGCAGTTATATCCTTTTCCAGTAAAAACACTTGCGCAAGAGTTGAAAAGATTTAAAAAGAAAGCTAATTTTTTTTGGTGCCAAGAAGAACCTCAAAATATGGGAGCTTGGAACAGTGCAAAAAATTACATCCAGTGGACATTAAACTATATAAAAGCAGAAAATAAAGAGGTAAATTATATAGGGAGAAAACCTGCGGCATCACCAGCGACAGGATATTTAAAAAAACATCTTGCGCAGCAAAAAGAAATAATAGAAAAGGTATTAAGCTAATTATGTCTAATCAAATTTTAGTACCATCATTAGGGGAATCAATAACAGAAGCTACTGTCTCTAAATGGTTGAAACAAAAAGGTGAAAAAGTAGAATCTGACGAACCTTTAGTAGAACTAGAAACAGACAAGGTTAATATTGAAGTTCCCTCTCCTCTATCTGGCACTTTATCTTCAATAAAGGTTAAAGAGGGAGATACAGTTGAAGTAGGATCTTTATTAGGTTTGGTAAGTGAAGAAAACATACCTTCTACAGAACATAAAAAAGAATCCTTGCCGTTAAAAAAAAGTGAGAATAAAAAAATTATCAAAGAAAACTTAAAAAAAGAAAAGAAACAAAATACTCAGGAAGCTTTGATTTTATCTACATTAGCAGATGAAGATCCTACTGAAACGCTAGTAAAAAAATATACACCACCAAAAACTAAAAAAAATTTATCGCCAGCTGTAAGAAAAATTGTTGAAGAAAATAAAATTGATGTTTCGGCAATAGAAGGAACAGGAAAAGATAATAGAATTGTTAAGGAAGATTTATTGAATTTAATGGATAATGTTCCTGAACCATCTAAACGCGGTTCTACACACGGACCTGAAGAACACGTAAAAATGACTAGATTGAGACTAACTATCGCTAAAAGATTAAAAGAAGCACAAGACAGTGCTGCGATGTTAACAACTTTTAATGAAGTAAATATGCAAAATATTATGCAAATGAGAAAAGATTACCAGGAAGATTTTACAAAAAAATATTCTGTAAAATTAGGCTTCATGTCATTTTTTGTAAAAGCAAGTGTTGTAGCTTTGAAAAATTTTCCCGCAGTAAATGCAGAAATCGAAAATGAACATATTATATATAAAAATTACTATAATATTTCTGTTGCAATTGGTACAGACAGAGGACTAGTAGTTCCAGTAATCAAAAAAGCAGACGAGCTATCCTTTGCTGACATAGAAAGAAATATTTTCTTATTATCTGAAAAAGCTAAAGGTGGAAAAATTAGTATTAACGACTTACAAGGTGGAACTTTTACAATTAGCAATGGTGGTATTTATGGATCAATGCTTTCCACTCCAATTTTAAATCCACCACAAACAGGTATTTTAGGAATGCACAATATTGTCGAAAGAGCAGTTGTTGAAGATGGAAACATTGTTGTGAGACCAATTATGTATTTGGCTTTATCTTATGATCATAGAATAATTGATGGAAAGGAAGCCGTGTCATTTTTAAAAACTATTAAAGAGTGTCTCGAAGAACCTAGGAGATTATTTTTAGACCTTTAATAATGGACGATAATTTTGATCTTATAGTAGTTGGAGCAGGTCCTGGTGGATACGTATGTGCAATAAGAGCAGCACAGTTAGGACTTAGGACTGCTTGTGTTGAAGTAAAAAAAACTTTAGGAGGCACATGTTTAAATGTTGGGTGTATACCGTCTAAAAGTTTACTACATTCTTCTGAAATGTATCTCAGGGCGAAAAATGAATTTAGTAGCTTGGGAATTGAAGCTGATAATGTAAAATTAAATTTATCTAAAATGATGGATAAAAAAAATGAGTCAATAAGTATTTTAACTAAAGGTGTCGATTTTTTATTTAAAAAAAATAAGATTACCCATTTAAAAGGCAAAGGTTCCATCTTAGATCAAAATACAATAGCAGTAGAAAATGATAATGGAAAAAAAATTTCTTATAAAACTAAAAACATTGTAATTGCAACTGGGTCTATACACACAACTTTGCCTAGTATAAATATTGATGAAAAGATAGTTGTATCTTCAACAGGAGCATTATCTTTTCAAGAAATTCCTAAAGAACTAGTTGTTATAGGAGGAGGTTATATTGGTTTAGAACTAGCAAGTGTATGGAAAAGATTAGGATCAAATGTAACGGTTATAGAATTTTTAGATCACATTATTCCAGGCATGGATAGTGATGTTTCGATTGAATTTTTAAAAATACTTAAAAAACAGAAAATTGATTTTAAATTAAATTCTAAGGTTACATCAGTTAATTTAATACAAAATAAAGCTATTGTTAAATTTGATAATAACAAAAGTGCAAAGATAGAAAAAATTGAGTGTGATAAAGTTTTAGTAGCAGTGGGTAGAAAAGCTAATATTGGTGAAGATTTATTAAAATTAAAAATTAAACTTGATAAGAAAAAAAAAATTGAAGTGGATAGTAAATTTGAAACATCAATTAAAAATATTTATGCTATTGGAGATGTTATTGATAAAGGCCCAATGCTTGCACATAAGGCTGAAGATGAAGGTATAGCCGTTGCAGAAATTATAGCTAATCAAGCAGGACATGTTAATTATAATGCTATACCTGCAGTAATTTATACTTCGCCAGAGGTTGCTATGGTTGGACAAACTGAAGATCAGCTAAAGAAAGAAAACATAAAATATAAGATTGGAAAGTTTCCATTTTTAGCTAATTCTAGAGCCAAAGTTAATTCTGAAACAGAGGGATTTGTAAAAATTTTAGCAGATGAAAAAACAGATAAAGTTTTAGGTGTTTCTATAATTAGTTCTGTTGCTGGAACTTTAATTGCTGAATTAGTAGTCGCAATGGAATTTGGTGCTTGTGCAGAAGATTTAGCCAGAACTTGCCATGCACATCCGACTCATAGTGAAGCTGTTAAAGAAGCAGCTATGGCAGTTGCTAAAAGACCAATCCATTTTTAAAACTTGTAAAAAAAGTTATGATAAAAAAAGCAATGATACCTGCAGCTGGCTTTGGTAAGCGAATTCAACCTTTAACTTTTGACTGCCCAAAACCATTGCTACCAATAGGAAATTCAACCTTATTATTTAATACAATAAAATTTCTTGAAAAACTTGATGTTAAGGAAGTTGTAATAAATGTTCATCATTTAGGTGAAAAAATTATTAAATACATAAATAGCAAAAAATTTAATTTAAAAATTAATATAATAAAGGAAAGAAATGAAATTTTAGGTACTGGTGGAGGTGTTTTAAACGTTATCAAAAATTTTTCTAATGGACCTTTCATAATTATTAATCCTGACACATTATGGGACTCGCATTATTTATCTGAGGTTAAATTATTAGAGGATATATTTTTTTCTAACAAAAATTGCAAGTGTGCTTTATTAGTTGTAGATAAAGATAAAAGTTTTGACAAAAAAATTAAAGGTGATTTTAATTTAAAAATGAATTTAATTAATAAAAAAAATCAAAAAAATCTAAAATATATTTATACTGGTTTTCAAATTATTGATCCAAAAATTTTTTTAGGAAATACAAAAAAAATTTTTCCAATAAACATCATTTGGGATAATCTAATAAAAAAAATGCAGTTATTAGGATTAAAAAGTAGTAATAATTTTTTTCATATTAGCACTTTAGATATTTATAAAAGTATATTACAAAAAAAATTAGACATTAAATAAAATATTCTTAGCTCTTTTTTGATCTAAATATTTAAAATCTTTAACTGTTGAATCGTCTAAAAATCTTATTAACATTGGATTGCCAGTGGGGATTTCAAATTCAGAAATTCTTTCTTTTGATATATTAAATATTTTCATTAGTAGAGCCCTGATACTATTTCCATGGAAAACTATTAAGATATTTTTTTTTAAGGCTAAAAGGGGTTTTATTTTTTTATCATAATAGGGCACGACCCGCTCAAACGTATTTTTTAATGATTCACTAGAAATACTTGAATTAATTTTTTTTTTGTAAGGATGTGAAGAATGTATTGGTGGCGGGGAAGTGTCAAAACTTCTTCTCCAAATTTGAACTTGTTCAGCTCCGTACTTTTTTATAATCTCATCCTTGTTGAGGCTTGTAAGATCACCATAATGACGTTCATTTAATGAACTTGATTTTATATATATAGCATTAGGTTCATTTAATTCTTTTAATATTATATTTAAAGTATTCACTGCTCTTTTTAATTCAGAGGTGAAGTATGCATTAAATTTAATATTTAGTTTTTTAATTAATAAACCAGAATTTTTTGCTTCTCTTTTTCCTTGTTCTGTCAAATCAATATCTGCCCAGCCTGTGAATCTTCTTTCTTTATTCCACAAGCTTTGGCCATGGCGAACTAAAATCATATTATTCATATATTATTAAATATAATATATTTAATTAAAATTATTGTATATTAATAAAATGAATAAATATTTTAAAATTATTTTTTATATTTCATTACTAATTTTAATAGTAATTTCACTTTATCCCGGTAGTCTAATTGGCTATTTACTTTACAAAGATTTAGGCCATCAGTCTAATTTAATTTCTAGTCCTTTTGGTACTTACCTAAATCACTTTATTTTTTATGTCTATGTGTCTCTATTAGGTTTTTTTTTATACTTAAAAACTGAAAAATCAAAAAAAGTTATTTTTGGACTATTCTTTTTAGCTATATCACTTGAATTACTTCATTTAATTATACCTATTAGAGCTTTTGAAATAGGTGATTTAATTGCAAATATTTTAGGAGTAGTAGTTGCTTATTTTACAATAAAGATTTATTTATTATTTAATCAACGATGAATAAATTTAATGAAAGAGAAAAAAGCTTTGAAAAAAAATTTCAAATGGATCAAGAACTACAATTTAAGATTCAAGCACGTAGTAATAAGTATTTAGCAGAGTACGTTTGCTCTACACTAAAAAAATTGGAAGAAGAAAAACAAATCTATATACAAGAAATAATAAAAGCAGATATGGAAGAAGCTGGACAAGAAGACGTATTCCGTAAAATTAAAAAAGATTTTAAAAATGCATCAATCAATATAGAAGACTCTGAGATTAGAGAACAAATGGA
>Ga0114993_10004682_pt1 | contig 13490 bp, 11 predicted proteins | sample ArcticOcean_MG_C_FD_87042 | JGI IMG/M metagenome (GOLD analysis project Ga0114993, IMG submission 87042) | Marine microbial communities from western Arctic Ocean - ArcticOcean_MG_CB2_150 | ecosystem: Environmental > Aquatic > Marine > Oceanic | place: Arctic Ocean: Canada Basin | collected...
TCCCGGAGCGCGCGTCGCATGGAATACCCGGGCCACCCTAGTCCGCGACGAACTCGAAGGGTTTCGGCGAAGCGTATCGGGCGGCCTTCAGTTTCGAGTGGCTCCGCGCTGGCAAGCGTCCCTCAATGTGTCCTATGTACGCTCCCGAAACGCGCAGCAGTACCTGACTCGGCAAGATGACGGCGGGCCGGCGACGTTCGGGGACCGTTACATCTTCTCTCAAATCGATCAATCGCAGCTGTCGACACCGGTGCGACTGAACTATGCGTTTACGCCCGACCTCACGGTCGAGGTATACGCCGAGCCGTTCGCGGCGAGCGGGAGCTATTCGAATTTCGGCGAGTTGCCCGCCCCCAGAGCTCGAGACCTGCGCCTCTATGGTGCCGATGGGACGAGCATCACCGCTGAGTCCGACGGCTCGCAAAGCGTCACGGACGGGGCCGACGAATTCACCATCGGAAACCGCGACTTCAACCGGCTCTTTCTGCGATCCAACCTGGTTGTGCGCTGGGAGTGGGCACCGGGCAGCACGCTGTTCCTGGTCTGGCAGCAAAACCGGGCAAGATTCGCGGAGACCGGAGACTTCATCGGGCTGGGCTCACTCGGGGAGTCATTTTCAGCGCCGGGAGACAACTTCTTGGCGATTAAGGTGAGCTACTGGATGGGGCTGCGGTAGGGAGGAGAACGCCCTGATCCAACAAGAGCTCCGGCCCCTCTCGCGCGGCGGACGCGTCCCCGGCGGGGCATCACCATCAGGCGCACGACATTGCAACCTGCCTCCGCCCACGTCACAGGCATGCCCACGCCCCACAACACGGAGAGGGTGGGATTCGAACCCACGAGTCCTTGCGGACGCCGGTTTTCAAGACCGGTGCATTGAACCGCTCTGCCACCTCTCCAAGCGGGTCATCACCCGCGGCCAGAAAGATGCGCTAGGCCCTGCTCCGCTTCAACCGAGGACCTCGACAAGGTGGAACGGGTTCAAGGTGCCATGAGCGACACGACCGAGCCCTCTCGAGAAACGAGCACAGCCACGGCCGCACCCTCGCGGTGGAAACAGGTCCGCGTTTGGGGTGAGCGAGCGATTACGGTCGGGCTCTTGGCCTTCGTGCTGTACCGACTTGGGCCTCAGCTGGGGGCGCTTACGGGCGTGGGGCCGGACTTGGGCCGAACTCCGGAATATGCCTTCGTCACACTCGACGGGACCTCGGTCACGAGCGGTGACCTGCTGGGCAAGGTGGTGGTGCTGAACTTCTGGGCGACCTGGTGTGGTCCGTGCAAGCTCGAGATGCCGGCGCTGCAGTCGTTGCACGAGGACCGGGCCGAGGAGGGTTTGGTAGTGCTCGGACTGTCGACCGATGTTGGCGGCCCGGGCAAGATCTCGGAGTTCCTCGCGGAGCGTGGTATCACGTACCAGGTCGGGCGCGCATCCCGTTCGCATCGCGAGGCGTTCGGCGGCATTCGTGGAATCCCGACCACGTTCATCATCGACAAAGCGGGCATGGTGCGGCACCGCGTCGTGGGGTACTTCACGCCCCCGGCGATGAGGGTGGCGGTGTCTCGGCTGCTGGGGGAAGAGCCAACCCGCTAGAGCCGGTCCGGATAGCACCAGGTCCCATTTCGCCATACGAATCTTGGGGAGCATCCTTGGGTAGTAGTGCAACCGGACGAGGACGACCAGCTTACGTACGTGATTACAGCGTATTCGAAAGAGTGACGCGATGAAGCCCATCTCTCTCCAAGTCACCTACCGGAAGGGCCAACCCTTCACGGCATATATCTTTCTCGATCGTCCATCGGGTCAAGAGGTCGTGCGGTCGGCAGAGCTTGCCCCGGAGATCGTGGTGGATTTCGCGGAAGACGGACAGCCGATCGGCGTCGAGATCGTGAGCCCAGTCGCTACTAGCGTCGATGAAATCCTGGCGGTCTTCGATACGCTCGGCGTGGGTCGGCCCGAGTTGATTGAATTGGCTCCTCTCGTGGCGGCCTAGCTCGGCCCCAAGACGGTAGCAGCTGTCCCCGGTAGGTCGTACTATGAGCCGCAGGCCCGATTCCCCACTCGACCATGAGGCCACCGTCCAGTGAAGCAGCTCCTCCTGTTTGCCACACTCGCTTGCGTCGCGTGCTCACCCCAAGACCCAGAAGTAGCGCTGTGGGAAGCCCAGGCCGATAGGGTCACGATCAAGCGAGATGATTGGGGCATCGCCCACGTTCACGGCCCTACCGACGCGGATGCGGTGTTCGGCATGATATACGCGCAGGCGGAGGACGACTTCCATCGCATCGAGGTGAACTTCCTCAACTCTCAAGGGCGCCTCGCCGAGGCCGAGGGTGAGGACGAGATCTGGCGGGATCTGCGGATGAAGCTCTTCATCGACCCGGCCGACATGCAGCGGATGTACGCGGAGAGCCCACAGTGGCTTAGAGACCTGATGGACGGGTGGGCCGACGGGCTCAACTACTACCTCTACACACACCCCGAGGTCACCCCGAGCGTTCTGACGCGATTCGAGCCCTGGATGGCGCTCACCTTCAGTGAGGGAAGCATCGGTGGCGATATCGAACGGGTGAACCTCACGCAGCTCGCGGCCTTCTACGATGAGGGACCGGACGGAATGGCCATGGCGGAGCTGGCACTCCCGGAACCGGTGGACGATTGGCGGGAGCCGACGGGGTCGAATGGCTTCGCGATCGCGCCCTCGAACAGTGCCACGGGCAACGCGTTACTGCTAATCAACCCCCACACGTCGATCTTCTTCCGCTCCGAGCTCCACATGTCCAGTGACGAGGGACTCGACGCATACGGCGCGGTGACTTGGGGGCAATTCTTCATCTACCAGGGCTTCAATGAGGACGCCGGGTGGATGCACACCTCGAGCGGCGTCGACAACATCGATGAATACCTGGAAACGGTGGTGGAGCGGGATGGCCAGTTCTTCTACATGTACGACGGTGATGAGCGGGCCATGATCGCGGACCAGGTCACGGTTCCGTACAAGACCGATACCGGCATGGCGGAGCGCTACTTCACGGTCTACCGCACCCACCACGGTCCGGTCGTTCGCGCGACTGACGGCCGTTGGGTGACGGTGCGTCTCATGAACGAGCCGCTGTCCGCCCTGATGCAGTCGTACGGGCGTACCAAGGCTCACAACCTCGCTGACTACCACGAGAACATGGAGTCGCATACGAACTCATCGAACAACACCGTCTACGCGGATTCCGAGGGCAGCATCGCCTACTGGCACTCGAACTTCGTTCCCCGCCGGGACCCGGCCTTTGTTTGGACTCAGCCGGTCGACGGTAGCACATCGGCCACAGAGTGGGGTGAGGTACACTCGATCGATGAAACGCCGAACGTGTTCAACCCGTCGGTCGGATGGATCCAGAATACGAACAACTGGCCGTACACGGCCTCAGGGCCTGACAGCCCGCGACAGAGCGACTACGCGGCATACTTCCAGCGGAGCGGTGAGAACGCGCGGGGCATCCACGCGGTCATGGTCCTGGAGGACAAGACCGACTTCACGCTCGAATCACTCATTTCGGCGGCCTACGACAGCTACCTGACCGCCTTCGAACCCATGATCCCAGCGCTGCTGCGAGCGGTCGACAGCGCACCAACGGCCGATCCGCTAAAGACACAGATGAGCGAACAGATCGCCGTGTTACGCGATTGGGACCTTCGTTGGGGGATCGAGTCGGTCGCGACATCGCTAGCCACCTATTGGGCCACGGACCTGATGAGCCGGGTTGGAGGGGAGGCACGCGCAGCGGGCATGTCGACGAACGAGTTCATCGCTACGCGCGCGAGTGCCCAGCAACACCTCGAAGCGCTGGTGGCAGCCAGTACGACGCTGGAGGAAGACTTCGGTAGCTGGCGCACGCCTTGGGGCGAGATCAACCGCTACCAGCGCCTCAACGGAGACATCGCTCAACCCTTCAACGACAGCGAGCCGAGCATTCCTGTCGCCTTTACGTCGTCCCGCTGGGGCTCCTTGGCATCGTTCGGCGCGCGTACTTACCCGGGAACCGTCCGGCAATACGGGACCAGCGGCAACAGCTTCGTCGCTGTGGTGGAGTTTGGGGAGCGTGTGCGTGCCCTCGCGGTGACCGCCGGCGGCGAGAGCGGCCATCCCGACTCACCGCATTTCAACGATCAGGCCCAGCGATACGCCGACGGAGATCTCCGGCCAGTGTACTTCTATCCAGAGGATCTCGAAGGGCATGTCGAGAGGGAGTACAAGCCAGGGGGGTGAAAAGCGACCGGAGCCATTACAACGCGGCCTTGAGCGCGTCGAGATCACCGGAGCAACTTGCCGCACGGCGTTCACGACTACGTGGTCAAGCCCTTTACCTATGACACGATCAAACGCCGGCGTGAGTCGATCGAGTCCTTGGGATTCGGTGGGGTCCCAGGCGAAGAGGGGCAGTTCGTTTGCGATGGGCCTAACGCTGGTCAAGTACCCGCATACGGCACTCAAATACTCGCCAGTTCCGCGCCGCGCGTTGCAAGAGACCTGCCGACGGCCTTGATCGAGTCCGCCGCCACGCCCGTTCGCGCCGCGTACCGAGGCCACGAGCCCACGGCGTCTTCGGCTCTCTCAAGGATTTCGGCGGCGTCCCGGATTGAGAACTCCTGCGCGACCTGCAAGAGATCGCCACGGGTGAAGCCTGCGACTTTGTCGCGGATCCGCATTTGGTGGCGCGCCGTGTAGTTGCGTCCCACGGCGAAGGTTACGTCGTACGCCGGCGTGAGGCGCCACTCGCCACTTGAGTCCATTCGAAGCGGTAGCGGATCAGCTCGGCAGGATTTCTCCCAACGATCGCGAAAGGCTCTACATCCTTCGTTACCACCGACCCGGTGGCGACGATCGCACCGTTTCCAATCTGCACTCCTGGCATGATGGCAGCGCCGTAGCCGATCCACACGTCGTGACCAACGTTGGTATCACCTCGGTTGGGCCAAGAGTCGGGCATGGCCGCTTCCCAACCGTTCCCGAAGACGGGAAACGGAAACGTGGTGAACCAGGTCGTCGCGTGGTTCCCACCATTCATGCTGAAGCGCGTTTCAGCGGCGATGGAGCAAAATCGGCCGATAATGAGCCTGTCGCCGATGAAGTCGAAGTGGTAGAGCACGTTCTTCTCGAACTGCTCCACACCCTTCGGGTCGTCATAGTACGAGTAGTCGCCGACCTCGATGTTCGGGCGCGTTATGAAGTTCTTTAAAAACCCTAGTCGCTCGGCACCCTCGATAGGATGCCGAGCCGAGGGGGGCGGCCCATGCATAGCGTACTCTGTCAGCTAGTGCCGGAAAAGCCTCCGGCCGGTGAATACCATCGCAATACCGTGCTCGTTTGCGGCTCCGATGACTTCCTCATCTCGCATGGAACCACCCGGCTGGATGATGGCCTTCACTCCAGCCTCGGCCGCTGCATCGACTCCATCCCGGAAGGGGAAGAACGCATCGGAGGCGAGCACCGAATCCGTGAGATCGAGGCCGGCGTCACCAGCCTTTCGCACGGCGATCTTGGACGAGTCGACACGACTCATCTGACCGGCGCCTATGCCGAGTACGGCTCCGTTCTTCGCGAGCAGAATCGCGTTCGACTTCACGCCGAAGATCGCAGCCCATGCGAATTGCAGGTCGTCCATCTCGTGCTCAGTAGGCTGCCCCTCAGTTGCAACGGACCATGACTCGTCGTCCTTCCCATAGAACGGGGGCACGGGCGGAGTCTGGGCGAGCATACCGCCGTACACGGAGCGCAGCATGCGCGGCTCAGGCAGTCGACCCCAGCCCGCGAGGAAGTTGTCGTCGCCGTCCCCTCCACCGAGGTCGGGGAAAGTGAGCAGACGGATATTCTTCTTCTCAGTGAGCTTGGCCATCGCAGCCTGTGAGTAGCCGGGTGCCACGACGCACTCGATGAACAAGTTCGACATGAGCTCGGCCGTGGCCTCGTCCACTTGGCCATTCAGGCAGATGACGGAACCGAACGCGCTGGTGGGGTCCGTAGCGAGCGCCTTCTCGTAGGCGTCGGAAAGCGAGTCGGAGACGCCGAGGCCGCACGGGGTGGTGTGCTTGATGATGCACACAGCAGCACGCGGTGAATGAGCGAACGGCGACAGCGACAGCAGGGCTCCGTCCAGATCCAGCAGGTTGTTGTACGAGAGTTCCTTACCGTGGTGCTGTACGAGAGCAGCCAGTCCAGAAGGCTCGTCGGGGCCGTAGAACGCCGCCTCTTGCTCCGGATTCTCGCCGTATCGGAGGGTTTGCAAGCGACGCAGTGACCCGATCAGCCGTTCGGGAAGCGCTGTCCAGTCCGCCGATCGCTCCAGATAGGAGGCCACCGCGTCATCGTATGCGCTGACATGCCGGAAGACCTTGGCGGCTAGTCGGCGGCGTAGCTGTACCTGATCCTCGGTTTCATCGATTCCCTCGACCACGGTCTCGTAGTCTTCAGGGTCCACCACGACCCACACGTCTTGGTGCGACTTGGCGGCGGCACGGATCATCGTTGGCCCGCCGATATCCACCTTCCCCATCGCACCTTCCATGGGGATGTCGCCGGCGGCGATCGTCGCCTGGAAGGGGTAGAGGTTCACGGCGACGAGATCGATGGGTGCATAGCCCTGTTCCTCCAAGGCGGCCATGTCGTCAGCACGGTCCCGGCGAGCGAGCAGTCCGGCGTGAATGGCGGGATGTAGGGTCTTCACCCGGCCGTCCATCATCTCTGGATGCTGTGTGACATCCGCGACATCCGTCACCTCGACGCCTGCATCCCGTAGCGTCCGGGCGGTGCCGCCCGTCGAGAGCAGCTCCCAGCCTCGCTCACGTAACGCACGTCCGAGTTCTACGATGCCGGTCTTATCGGATACGCTGAGTAGCGCCCGCTTCATTGCACTTCCTCTGTCAGGTGAGGTGGATTCAAAGCAGTTCGTCAGAGAGACGATACACATTTCCGTCGCAGGTCAGCGGCCCGGGACCTCTCCCCTCAGCCAACGCACTGCATACATGATCTAATGCGATCGGGTACAGGTGGTGCTCCGCCTGCAGGACTCTCGCAGCGAGTTCTTCCGGTGAGTCAGTTTGCTTCACCGGCACCGGCCACTGCGCGACGATGGTTCCGCTGTCGTACTGCTCGTCCACGTAGTGGATCGTGGGTCCCGAGATTTGCGCACCGGATTCGATCACAGCCCGGTGCACGTTGATCCCGTACATGCCCCTGCCCCCGAACGCGGGAAGCAGAGCGGGATGCACGTTGAGGATGCGGCGAGGGAAGCGCTCGACGACCTGGGTCGGAATCTTCCTCAGGTAGCCACACAAGAAGAGTACCTCGATGCCGTGCTGGTCGAGCAACTCGATCGTTTCTGCGGCCACATGCCCTGAATCTCGATCCTTAGTCGGGATCACGGCCGATGCAACACCGGCCGCAGTCGCGCGCTGCAGGGCTCCCACACCTTCTCGGTTACAGATGAGGAGCGACAGCGTCCACGGAGTATCTGCACTTTGGTGGTCGATCAGCGCTTGTAGGTTGGTGCCTTCCCCGGAGGCGAAGGCGGCGGCCTTCAGCGCTCGGCTCACGCCAACTCCCCTCCGTAGTGCGGTACCAGGAAGGGGTTTCCGACGCGCTCGTGGCCAACAGTGGTCGGGGGACCATGGCCGCTGTAAAGCACGGTCTCGTCCGGCAGGGTGAGTACCTGCTCGCGGATGGACTTCATGAGCGTGGCCAAGTCCCCACCGGGAAGATCCGTGCGCCCGATCGAGCCCATGAACACGACATCGCCAGAGATCGCAACGCTTTGGTCCGCGGTCACGAACATCACGTGACCCGGCGCATGACCAGGCGTGAAGCGAACATCGAAGGCGCACGTACCGAACTCGTAGCGCTGGCCGTGCTCGAGCTCGTGTGTGGGGGTCGGTTGTGCTTCGGCGGTGAGGCCGAACATCGCCGCTTGTCGTGGCAGCGCCTGGTACATGCCAAAGTCGGCGCGGTGAAGCCAGATCGGGGCTTCGGGTGCGACGGCTCGCACATCGCTGACGCCCTCGATGTGATCGAGATGCGCGTGCGTGAGCAGGATGGCCTGGAGCGAGAGCTCGTCTCGCACGATATCGCGGGCCAGGTCGGATGCGCCCCCCCCGGGATCGATGGCAACCGCCACCTTCGACTCCTCACAGACGACCAGGTATGCGTTTTCCCCGAAACCTCCACCGGTGAAGGTTCGGATATCCACTACGTCACAACCATCCGAAAGTTAGGACCGGAGAGTGGAAAGCGGAGATCCAGGAAAAGAAGCTCCGAGAATGCTTCAAACGGTGAACGAACTCCCACATCCGCAGCCACCGCTGGAACTCGGGTTCTTGAACGTGAACCCCTGCCCCATGAAGCTCGTCACGTAGTCGATCTCGACGCCTTCCAAGTACTGGGCACTGAACGGATCCACGAAAACCTTCACACCCTGGACGTCGACGACCTCGTCGTCGCTCTCCGGGCCGTCTTCAACGTTCAACCCATACTGGAATCCGGAACAGCCGCCGGGCAATACCGCCACACGCAGTCCCGCTTCAGTTTGGACGCCGTGTTCTTGTATGAAATCTTGTACCTTGGCGACCGCAGTCACTGTCATTGTCATCATGGCAAAATTTATTCGAGGGTCGAAACAGGGTCAACGCCCGAGCCCATTGCAGACCGACTCGGCCGCAGCAGCAAGGTCATCAACTACGAGTATCGGCTCCGGTGCCGATGCCTCCAACTGGTGTCCATACCCCGTCCGCACCAAAATGCCCCGCCCTCCGAGTTCGAGTGCAGGCGTCACGTCCGTGAGCAAGCCTCGCAGACTCGGCGCACCAAATCATCCTCCTCCTCAACAGCAACGGTTCGCGGATCGAGCAGCACCCGCTCATCAGCGATACGCACGATGACGGGCGGACTTCCAGCGCGCAGGCGCGCAGCCAACTCCTCCGCGCCATACGAGGGGTCGAGCGCGAGCGCCCAACCGGGTAGCTCCACACCCGGATAGGTGCCGCCGCCCACCGCCCCCTGCCCTTCGACCAACGTGGAGGGCACCCCTGCCTCGCCGAGTCTCTGCGAGAGCGATGTCGCGCGCGTTTTCAGCTCCTGCTCAGTCGCCGACAGCATACGCAGCGTGGGGATCTCGGCCCGGGCACGTTCTGGGTCCCGATATAGCTGGAGCGTCGCCTCCAGGCCGGCCAGTGTCACCTTGTCGACGCGGAGCGCACGGCACAGCGGATTGACGCGGAGCTGGGCGATGATGTCGGCTCCGCCAAGCAAGAGGCCGGCCTGAGGACCCCCTAAGAGCTTGTCGCCTGAAACCGCGACCAGGTCGGCGCCGCTGGCTAGAGAGTCGGCAGCCCGGGGCTCTTCAGGTAAAGCGAGAGAGTCGGCGCCGAGCATGAGCCCGGAGCCCAAGTCGTGGAGAAGTGGGATACCGTGGGCTCGAGCGACCTGCCCGAGCTCCTTTAGCGACGTCTCCTCGGTGAAGCCCGTGATGCGGAAGTTCGAGCGATGCACCTTCAGGATCGCCGCCACTGAACCGGTAGCACATGCTTCTTCATAGTCGGCGACTCGCGTGCGGTTGGTGCTGCCAACCTCCACCAGAGTCGCACCTGACCGCTCGAGGATCTCGGGGATGCGGAAACCCCCTCCAATCTCGACGAGCTCTCCTCGTGACACCGCCACACCACGCCCGCGTGCCACCGTGTTGAGCGCCAAGACGAGCGCGGCCGCGTTGTTGTTCACGACCAGCGCGTCGTCCGCCCCGGTGAGGTCACACAGGAGGGATACGCAGTGGTCGTAGCGTGATCCCCGTCTGCCTTCTTCCAGGTCGTATTCGAGGTTCGAGTACCCGCGTGCCGCTCTCGCCATCGCATCGCGCGCGGCCCCAGGAAGCGGAGCGCGCCCCAAGTTGGTATGCAGCACCACGCCCGTGGCGTTGATCACACCGCGCAACGAAGGCTCGTCCTTGCGAACCAGGTAGGCATCAACCTCACTGGCATACGTTGCAGGAGCGTCGATCCCCTCGACTTCCACGCCCGAGCTCACGCGCTCTCGCACGTCGGCGATCACCGAGCGCACCGCGTCGACTACGCGTGCGCGCGGGTACGCGGCGAGTAGGCCGGCGAACGACTCCTCTTCGAGAAGCACATCGACCGAGGGGATGGACCTGCGCGGGTCGCTCATCGTGATGCCGGGCGACGCGCCCTGTCGGGAGCCACGCCCGTGAGTGACACCAGACTCGTGTCGGGGACCAGACTCGTGTCGGGGACCACCGTCGTGTCGGGAACCACCGTCGTGTCGGGCACTGCAGTCACACCCGGGGCAACGCCCGTGTCGGGAACCACCACTGAGTCGGACCCGGAAGCGCTGTCCGGAACCACCACTGAGTCTGCCACGGAGGCGCTGTCGGCAGGCTGCTCGGGCGGCTGAAGCACGAGCGCCGCACTACCACCCCCGAGCGGGACGGACGTGATATTCCTCACGGCGCCGACTACAAGCTCGTAGGGACTGTTCGTCACGAGCGGCTCTGCAAGGACCGCCACGATCTGTCTCGATGGTAACCGCCGACCGGCGGGCCCAGCTTGTCCTCGTGGTGGGGTCGCACCCGGGGCGGGAGGTCCCGGTCTCGCCGTGGGTCGACCGTCGAGCGCGGACGGGGCTGCACGCCTAGGCAAAGCCGGATCCTCCTGACCCGACTCGACTGAATCCTCCACCGAGGGATCTACGGCGGGATCTGTGATCGTAACGGTGTCGGATACGAGCACGTCCTCGGGTTCCTCAATCGTGGTGCTGTCCTGCGCCCCGACCTCCGCGGCGGCGCTGTCCAGCGCGGCAGCCTCGGCAGCAGCCTCCGCCGCCACAGCGTCCCTCACGGCCGCATCCATCGAGTCGAGAACGGCGAAGGAGTCTGCGACCGCCTCAGCATAGGCTACGTACTCGTGCTCATGGAACACGCTCCCTACTGACACACCGACACTGTCCTCGTCAAGCACCGTGACGGTCACACCGGCCAGGGGAAGGTCAGGATCTAGGTAGTCGTCTAGCTCGATGAGCACAGTGACCGAGTCCAGAGCCGTGACACTCGTGATCTGGGCCGGCGTCGTGTCGGGTTGGAGCACGGCGATGTCCAGATAGAGCGTGTCGGCCTCCGGCACGAGTCCCACACGCGCCCCCTGAACCTCCATCGGGCCCACAGCGCCGTCACGATTTCGATCGTCGAATGCTGTGATTTGGAAGCGACCGGCACGTCCCTGGGCTCCGTCGATCGTGGCCGGCAAGAAGCGCAAGGCGAACACTCCGGCCTCGTCGGTCATCGCCAGGTACTGCGCGGAGTCCCCCACCGTAGCAACGGCTCGGACTTCGTAGTCCGCGACTCCTCTTCCTGTGACCCGGTCCCAGATGATACCAGCGATGGTCGTGGGCACGGGAGCCGGCCCCGTCGAAAAGACCAGTTCGAACGGATCAGTCATTTGGTTGCCAAACAGGTCGCTGACCACCGGCAGCAGCGTCACTCGATACACGCGGTCGGGCTCCAAGCCTCCGTCCACATCGATCACGAGGCTGCGCCGCTCGTGGCGCACACGTAGCCCCGCTGGGCGTGGCGATACGACTACGGCATCGTCCAGCGAGCCACCGGCGGCTCGCTCACTGATACGTTCGTCGAAGTCGAAGCGAATCTGAGCCGAAAACTTCGGAAGTACGGCGAACGTGTCAGGGGTGGTGGAGACCACCCCTGGAGGCCGGCGATCATCGGGTCCTCCTGTCGGTGCTCCCTGCTGTGCACAGGCTGCGACCAATCCCGCAACGATCGCGAGCGCAAAGACCACCGCCCTTCGCCCACATCGCGCGACGTTGGGCAGAACTCCGGCAGAACGCGGATCGGTGCTCAGGGGGGCCCGCCCTCGAGCTCAGTCAGCTTCTCTTGCAGCTTGCTCGCCTGCCCCTCGTATCGCGCGAGCTTGTCGCGCTCCTTTTGCACGACTTCCTCGGGCGCACGCGACACGAAGTTCTCGTTGTCGAGTTTCTTTCTCGTGCCCACAGAAAGCCCCTGTAGCCGCCCGATCTCGTCGCGCAGTCGACTCCGCTCTCGTTCGAGGTCGATGACGCCTTCGAGCGGCACGAATAGTTCGGTCCCCCCGCCGAGCACGGCATGCGCACCGATACCAGAGCCTTCGCCCTCATCCACACCACCGATACGCGCGAGTCGCTCCAATGCGGCAGCCTGAGATTTCACCGTATGCAATAAGCCAGAGTCACCACCCGATAGGTGTATCCGGATGCGCTCACCCTCGGCGACCCCGTACTCTTTGCGCAGACGCCGCACCTCGACCACCAGCTCCCTGAGCGCTTCGAAGTCCCGTTCGGCATCCTCGTCCCGACGACCGTCGCTCCCGTCCGGCCAGGGAGCCAGAATGAGATCTTCGGGACGCTCGTCTCCCTCTGGCCACGGCAGTCGCGACCAAAGTTCCGCCGTCACGAACGGCACAATGGGGTGCAGCAGACGATACGAGTGGTCGAGCACCGTCACGAGCGTCGACCGGGCGGCCTCACGGGTGGCTGCATCGGCGCTCTCCATAAGCCGCGCCTTCACTAGTTCGAGGTACCAGTCACACACTTCGCCCCAGAAGAAGTGATAGAGGCTCTCCGCGACGTCGTGCAGCCTGTAGCGCTCGAGCCCGCGCGTCGCGTTCTCCGAGGCCGTGCTGACCCTCGACAGGATCCATCGATCTTCGAGCGCTAGGTCGTCCACGACGTCGGCAAGCGGTCTCACCGGGGCGTCGCCCAGACTCAGCAACGCGAAACGGCCTGCGTTCCAGATCTTGTTCGCGAAGTTGCGCCCGTTCGCGAAGGCACCCTCGACGTCTTCGTGGTCGAGCGTGATATCCGTGCCCATCGCAGCCTGGCTCACGAGCGTGTATCGCATGGCATCAGCACCGAAGGAGTTCACCACTTCGAGCGGATCAATGCCGTTGCCCAGCGACTTGGACATCTTGCGTCCCTTCGTGTCGCGGATGGTACCGTGCAGGTACACCTCGGTGAACGGAGCCTCACCGAAGAACTCGTATCCCATCATGATCATGCGCGCGACCCAGAAGAACAGGATCTCGGGCGCGGTGACCATGGCGTGGCCCGGGTAGAATGCCTTCACATCCGGAGTCTGCTCGGGCCACCCGAACACGGAGAACGGCCATAGTTGCGAGCACAACCAGGTGTCGAGCACGTCCGGGTCCTGACCTAGCTCGTTCGAGCCACACTTGGGGCACTCGGTCGGGTCCTCGCGGGAAACGATCTGCTCGCCGCAGGTGCAGTACCACACCGGGATCCGGTGCCCCCACCAAAGCTGCCGCGAAATACACCAGTCCCGGATGTTCTCCATCCAGTGCTCGTACACCCGCTGCCAGTGGTTCGGCGTGAACGTGATCGTGCCGTCCTGCGAGGCACGTAACGCGGGCTCCGCGAGCGGCTTCATCTTCA
>Ga0114993_10004683_pt1 | contig 13490 bp, 14 predicted proteins | sample ArcticOcean_MG_C_FD_87042 | JGI IMG/M metagenome (GOLD analysis project Ga0114993, IMG submission 87042) | Marine microbial communities from western Arctic Ocean - ArcticOcean_MG_CB2_150 | ecosystem: Environmental > Aquatic > Marine > Oceanic | place: Arctic Ocean: Canada Basin | collected...
AGAACCTGTCGCCCGAGAGGGAGCAGCATGGCTGTATCCGGCAACAGCAGCCGTCGCATTCGTAAAGAGGACCTGACGGTCAGCCTCGAAACGAAACCGGGCTGGCACAGTGGACATGAGTTGCTCCCTTCGGAAGGAAGCACCGTGCTTTGCGCGGAAGGGATGGCTAAGGTGGTCCGGCTTCTCGGCAAGACCGGGAACGGGACCCGGCTTCTCGAGCTCAAGCTCCTGGATGGGACGCGTCATCCGTTTTTCGCCGAGGCCTCGAACGTTCGCGTCCCCCCTCCGGAAGATGCGAAGTGAGACGGTAGCGCAGTAAACCAGCCGCAACCGACCCTGCCCCTCAGGCAGACGTTCTCCGTGCAGTCCCCGTTTGGTCCGCTCTCGCTCTCCGATGGGATCCGCGCGGAGGCTCGCGCTCTCGGCTTCGGCCTCGTAGGCATCGCGCGACCGGATCGCAGCAAACACCTTGTATTCTACCGCCGCTGGCTGAAAGAGGGACGCAACGGCGAGATGGGCTATCTCGCCCGGCCGGACGCTGTGGCACGGAGGGGAGATCTGCGCGGAACGATGGCGCAGGTCCGCTCGGTGGTCGTGGTAGGCCTCGACTACCTGAGCGAAGCACGGGGTGAGGAGCCGAACGACGCCTCCGTAGGTGTGATTGCTCGCTATGCCCGCGGTCGGGACTACCACTTCGTAGTCAAAGCGAGGCTGCTGGCCCTCGCCGAGCGGATCCGAGCCCTCATAGCGCGACCGCTGACGGCCCGTGCCTACGTCGACACCGGCCCGATCTTGGAGCGCGAGCTGGCACACCGCGCGGGAATCGGATGGTTCGGGAAGAACACCATGTTGATCCATCCCCGCCGCGGGTCTTGGTTCTTTCTCGGAGCCTTGCTGCTGGATCTGGAGCTCGAGCCCGACGCGCCGTTTCCGGTAGACCACTGCGGAACCTGCACTCGCTGCCTCGACGTGTGTCCGACCGGAGCCCTGTTGGGTCGGAACGACGATGGCGCTCCAGTAATGGACGCCAGGCGCTGTATCTCCTACCTGACCATCGAGCACAGGGGTGCCATCCCCCGTGAGCTGCGTGGCGCCATCGGCAACCGGATCTACGGCTGCGATATCTGCCAGGAGGTGTGTCCGTTCAACGCTCCCAAGCTCGTGGAGATCACAAGGGAGCCCGACCTCAAAGCGCGGGAGCACGTCGAGGGCCGGCTGCTGATCGATCTCATGGAGATGGACGAGGTAGCGTGGGACAATTTCTCACGCGGCTCTGCGCTGAGACGGGGGAAGCGAGCTGGCTTCTTGCGCAATGTGGCCGTGGCGCTGGGTAACTGGGGATCGCCCACGGCGGTCCCTGTCCTCGTCCGCGCGTTGGGTGACGGAGAGCCGCTAGTGCGTGGTCACGCAGCGTGGGCCCTCGGCCGTGTGGGTGGGAGCGCGGCTCAAGATGCTCTCTCGGCCCGTCTCGAGGTGGAACTCGATTCGTCCGTGCGCGCGGAGCTGGAGTTGGAGCTCGGTCGCTGATGAGGTCTGCCGACTACTCCGCCAAGAAGCTCAGGGTGCGGCCTCCACGGCCGGGATGCACTGGACGATGACGTTGCAGCTGTCTTCGTCGGGGCGGTTCTCGAAGGCGACGGTTACCCGTATCTCCGCTTGTGTGCCTACCATCATCCGAGAGTAAGTGGAGAAGAAGCAGTCAGTTTCGTCCAGCCGGAAACGGAGCGCCGGTCCGTTGGTTGCGTTCCGAGGGTCAGGTGTGCGTTTCCAGCCGACCGTGAGCAAGCGGGCATAGAGCGCTTCGCCCTCGTCTCCTGCTCTGGTGGTGGTGGCGCTGCCTGCGGCGGTGACCCTGCAACCGGGGAGGATCTGGTCGGTCCGCCAGTCTTGCACCGTATCCGGGGACGACTCGGCCACCTCCCGAGGCCGGATTGTCGATGACGTAGAGGAGCCAATCGTCCACTCGGAACGGACGGTGGAACCAGACGGCATGATCGAGGCTCGCCAGCAGGGCACCCGGGTTGCGGAAGATCAGCCCGTGAGGGGTGCAGTGCCGCGCCTAGTAGGCCATAGTCAGACGCGTACGACAGGATCGCCTGGCGACTCAGAAAACTATCGACCACCTGTCCGACCGCGTGTACCCAGACGCTCCGCGTGGGGTCCTGGCTTCTCGGCTCGAAGGGGTGAAGGCCATCGACCGGTCGGAAGTCCGGGGGTTAGCCCTGGGTGATTACGCCTCTCAAGCGAGGGGGTAGCTCGTGCGCTCGGTCTCGCAGCGGTTCCGACTCCCTCGACTCCGCCTTGCCCAAGAGCTACTAGCCTACCGCCCCCTTCGCAGGGAGTGAGGCCAATCTGCACTCCTACACCCGGATAAGATTTTCAGTTGCTCTCGAGCACAACCCTGCCCTTCTCTTTCTGAGCTGGTCGAGACAGCCGGGTGGGTCTAGATCAACCAGTTAGCAATGAACGCGAAGCCGTACGCCAATGTGAGCATGTAGCCGAACTGGAGGACAGGCCATTTCCATCCGGCCGTCTCCCGGCGCATCACGGCGACCGTGGACGTGCACTGCAGCGCGAACGCGAAGAACACCAAGAGGCCGACTGCGGCACCGAGGTCCAAGTGGCCCCGGAGCGCATCCTGTAGCTGGAGGGATCCCTGGGTGGGATCCTCGACGTGGTAGAGCGTGCCCAGCGTACCGATGATCACCTCGCGCGCGGCAAGTGCTGAAATGAGACCGACGCCGATCGTCCAGTCGAAGCCCAGAGGACGGATCGCCGGCTCGATCATCTGCCCCATGCGGCCGATGAGGCTGTCGTCGATGGAGGGCGGCGAGCCGCCAGACTGGGGCACCTGGGTGAGGAACCACAACACGATGGCGACCGCCAGAATGATGGTACCGGCACGACGCAGGAAGATCCGGCTGCGGTCATAGAGACGGATGGCAATCGAGCGTACGGACGGGATGCGATAGGGTGGCAGCTCCATGAAGAAGGAGTCACGCGGCCCGCGCAGCAGCGTGCGACGCAATATTGCGGCCGTGGCGATCGCGGTGAGCGCCCCCAGGATGTACAGTCCTAGCAACGTCGCTGCGCGCGTGCCCAGGAACGGACCGACGAGCCGCCGCTCAGGGATGAACGCGGCGATCAGTAGGGCGTACACGGGCAACCGCGCCGAGCAGGTCATGAACGGGGTCACGAAGATCGTTGCTAGCCGGTCACGCTCATCCTCCACCGTACGCGCCGCCAGGATTGCGGGAATGGCGCAGGCGTACCCCGACATGAGGGGGAGGAAGGCTCGACCCTGGAGCCCTACCCTATACATCGTACGATCGGCGATTACGGCGGCTCGGGCCATGTACCCGGAATCCTCGAGCAGACCTAGGAACAGGAAGAGGACCAGGATCTGGGGGAGGAATACGACCACTGAACCCACTCCTGCCCAGACCCCGTCGATCAGGAGGCCGCGGAGCCAAGAGTCGGGAAGCCGTTCCGCCACCCACGCGCCCGATCCGGCGACAAGGATATGGACGCCGTCCATCAACGGCACCGCCCATGTGAAGATGGACTGGAACACCAGGACCACCACAGCCAGGAAGATGAGCGGTCCCCAGACCCTGTGCAGAAAGAGGCTGTCCAGCCGCTCAGTCAACTGTGAGCTCCTGGGCAGGACAAAACCAGACGCGCGGCTGATTTCCTTAATGCGACGCCGGCGCTCCGTAAACTGATCGACCATGGGCAGCGGCGTGCTCGTGACGACGTTGGACAGAGCCGGACAGGGCCGTGGGGGCAGGAGCCCACGGTCAGCCACGCCGATCAAGAAATCTCGGACTTGGTCGAGCCCGTCGCCGTCCCGGGCGTTGGTGCGCACCACGTTCACACCCAGCCGCTCGGCGAGTTCATCGTCGCGGACCGCTCCGCCGCGTTGCTCTAGCTCGTCCGCCATGTTGAGCACGAGCAGGGTTGGAATCCCCAGCTTGAGCGTCGGCTCGACTAGCATGAGCTGGGGCTCGAGCCGCGTGGAGTCCACGATAAGCACCAACGCGTCGGGCGCGCGTAACCCCCGCACGTGACCCTCGAGTACGTCCCGGGTGATGCGTTCGTCCATGGACCGGGCGGCGAATCCGTTGGTTCCGGGGAGGTCGACCAGCTGCAGCGCGCGGTGGTCGGGGAGGCGTACGGTCCCGACGTGCTTCTCGACTGTCACCCCCGGGTAGTTCGCCACCTTCTGCCGTAGCCCAGTGAGCTGGTTGAAGAGGGTGGATTTTCCCGAGTTAGGTGGTCCCACCAGGGCGACGAGGGGGATGATCTCTGCGTTTGGCCGGTCGGCAGGGAGGACGTCATCCTCCGCACCAGGGTGGCAGCTTGGGTCGGACAAGGGGGCCAAAGAAAGACCGCGCCGAATCAGGCGCCGTTGGATCCTGGGCGCCTCACACACAGACACCTCGCGACCTCGTGCCGTATCGCGAGCAGGGTTCCATCCACCATCACGATCGGATCGCCGGAGGGAGACCGGCGTACCTGGCAGAGCTGGCAACCTGGTAGCAGCCCGCGCTCGAGGAGGGGCTCCATCTGGTCCTCGGGGAGGTCGATCCGCACCAGCTCCACCACCTCGCGGAGCGTTATATCCACCAGTCGCGACTCGGCGGTGGCGGGGTCATGGACGGCGGAGTGGATAAGGTGTATCCCCGTTACCTGAGAATGAGATCGAGTGTCAACAGGAAGATACACCGATGAAGCCCCGGTGGGAAACCGTCGCTAGACGCTACGCCGGGAGTGGGTCGAGGTTGCTCAGGATCCGCACGCTCACGGCCTGGATCAACAGGACCCGGGCGCGTTCGGACACTTCGTCGAGAGAGACTTCAGGTACGCGGAACATCTCCGCAGCCCGGTGGCGCATCTCCTCGGCGGTTGGGAGCTCGGGCAGGTGCACGGTGGACAAGCGAGCTGCGGCGTGCGCAGTGGTCGCCCGTGCCCACTCTTGGATGTCGGGCCACATGTGGCTGTTCTCCCAGGCAGCCGTCACCTGTGTCGCCACTCTGTCTGCCGAGAAAGTGTCTGCGAGCTGCCGTGCCACCTTCTCAACGACGGTCTGCGCGAGACGCCGTTCGTTGTTCACGACCTCGATCGGAGCGGAGCGCAGGTCCCACACCAGCCCCATCCACGACGCGGCCTTCAGGACATAATAGGTGAGGTCCCATTGGTACCAGCGGAAGCCCTGGCGGGTGGAGCTCTGGCAGGCGTGGTGGTTGTTGTGCCACCCCTCGCCACAGGTGATGACGGCCAGCCACCAGTTGTTACGCGAGTCGTCTCCGGTTTGGTACCGTTGGCTGCCATGGACGTGGGCCAGGGAGTTGATGCAGAACGTGCCGTGCCAGAGCAGCGTGGTGCTCCACAGGAAGCCCACCACGACCCCTGACCATCCCGCCAGCAGCCACACCCCGGTCCCCAGGAGCGCAGCCGTCACGTACTGGTGGTTGTCCAACCACACCAGCTCCGGATACTGAGTCAGATCGGCGACCGATTCGTAGTCAGGCCGTGCGGCTGCTGGCGCGAAGATCCAGCCGACGTGGGCGTAGAGGAAGCCGCGCTGCCGAGGAGAATGCGGATCGAGCTCCGTGTCAGAATGCAGGTGGTGGTGGCGGTGCATGGCGGCCCACCAGATTGCCCCCCGCTGGGCAGACGACTGTGCGAGCGCAGCGATGAGGAACTGCCCCACGCGGCTCGTCTTGTACGTCCGATGGGAGAAATACCGGTGGTACCCTCCCGTCACGGCCACCATGCGCACCCAGTAGAGGAGGATGCAGATCACCACCGCTTTGAGCGTGACGCCGGTCCAGATGGCGGCGAAGCAGCTCAAATGGATAATCAGGAATGGGACCGTTCCAGGGTAGATGATGTCGTCGTGGAATGTCTCTTCGGACGCCACTTGGGTCTCAGGATGGGTCAAGATGGTCTCCTGACGGTGGTGCATGTGCGAACCCCCCAAGCTCTATCCGGCGCCCCCAGAGGTCAACGGTCGGGTTGGGCGGAGCCGCGTGGGGGGAGACAGATGGAGGGCGCTTTGCGGTATCCGATGTGGAACGTGTACGGGTGTGGAGAAAGGCACGGCTGGCACGTCAAACGGGTGTGGGCAGTCCTCGCTCGGTCGGGTCCACGGGGACCCGCGAACCCCTTTTCAGCCGACGGGGGAGGATCGATAATCCGGACCTTTCCTAGCGTCGTTGACTGTGTCGCGGCTTGGTGCCAGGTTTTTACTACGGACCCTGCGGGGCGCAGCGGCGGCATACTTGCCCCCGGATTTGGGAAGAGAAAGGAGTCTCGTGGCGGCTCAATCCGGTCGCGACAGAAAGTACCGTGCCGCTGCGGGGCCCTTGTACAATCTTTCTTGAGGAGTCATCATGCTGCCGCCGTGGGTCCATTTCGTCCTACGTTTGGCGTATGGTCTCACTGCCTTTCCCGCCACCGCGGGACGAATGACAACGGGAGATTGCACATGAGCGCTGAACGAGGGAAAGCCGACATCAGTACTAAGGGCCCCGTCACACGTGAGGAGAGTCCTCTATCTTTCGGATCCGGACTCCTCGCGAGCAAGCCGCGCAGGCCCAAGGGTACAGCCACGTCATCGGCGGTATCGACCGGCCTGCACGTGGGGTTTATGGGGCTTCTCGTGTGGGCCACCGTAGGGTCAGGCGTCGAAAGGATCGAGGATGAGGTGACCGTGATGGAGATCACCCAGGAGATGGAGGCGCCGCCGCCGCCTCCTCCTCCTCCGGTGGACCAACCAAACGCCCCGTTCCAGGGATTCCAGACTCTCTCGGTTCCAGACATCGTACCGGCCGAGATACCGCCTCCTGGCGAAGTCGCGTTCAGGGCCGCGGACTTCACTGGGCAGGGCGTCCAGGGCGGTAACGCCGCCGGGACAGAGGACGACGCGGTGGTGGCGATAGGGGACGTCCCCACGTTCACCCCGTTCACGGTCGCCCCGGTCCTTAGGAATCGTACCGAGGTCGGTCGTGCTCTTGAGCGCGAGTATCCTCAGCTTCTCCGCGACGCCGGCGTCGGTGGCCAGTGCGAAGTCTGGATCCGCATTTCCGAAAGTGGCGCGGTCATAGACGTACAGATCAACAATTCGAGCGGGCATACGGCCCTCGACCAAGCGGCGATCAGGGTCGGCCAGACCATGAGCTTCAGCCCGGCCATGAACCGCGACAAGCAAGTACCGGTGTGGGTGTCGATCCCCATCACCTTCCAGGTCCGCTAGGGCGGAGCGCACTGATCACCCAGCCGACCATTCCGGATGGGCCGGTTGCACACTCAACAGGAGTACGAACGTGAGCGTAGATCTTATGGAGATGTGGCACACCATGGGTTGGTTTGCCAAGGCGATCGTATGGCTACTGTTCTTGATGTCCCTAATGACAATGCAAGTGGCGTTACAGCGTTATTGGGACTTGATCCAGTCAAAGAAGCAAACGGTGAGATTCGCCCCCATGCTGGCCGCCGCTCTCGATGGCAATGACCTCGATGCGGCTGAGAAGGCGGTACAGGAGTGCAAGAGAGGACACCTGGCCGCCTCCTACCGCGGCGTGTTCACGGCGCTCAAGGAGAACGTGGCGTCTCGCAACCTGTCGGCGACCGAGGTCGGTTCCATTGCACGCACGATCGACCTCAACAAGCTCGAGCAGTTGGCTCGATTCCGTCGCGGGATGGGCATGATAGCCACGGTTGGCGCGACCGCTCCGTTCGTCGGCCTCCTGGGCACCACGATGGGCGTGGTCAACGCGTTTTCCGGAATGGCCACGGCCGGCAGCGGTGGTCTCGCCGCCATCTCAGCCGGTATCTCCGAGGCCCTCATCGCGACCGCCTTCGGTTTGTTGGTCGCCATTCCGGCGGTGTGGCTCTACAACTACTTCACGGGAAAAATCGAGTTGGTGAGCATGGAAATCGACTACGGCAGCAAGGAGTTCATGAACTTCCTGCTCGCTATCGAGAGTCGGATCTCGAAAGGGCAGGAGCCGTTCAAAGCTAAAGCAGCCAAATCTGGCAGCGGTGCGGCTGCTAAGCCGGCGGCGACCAGGAGGCCCTAATGTCGATCGCTTTGCGCATGAGCGGTAATATAGAAGATCAGAATTACGAAAGCCCGGAGGTGAACAGCGAAATCAATATGACCCCGTTCGTCGATATTATGCTGGTGCTGCTCATCATCTTCATGGTGATAACGCCTGCTCTGCTGCAAGGCTTCCAGGCCACGCTGCCCACGGGGGACAACCTCTTGGAGCGTCCGGAGGAAGAGAGCCGTGTCGTCGTGGGTATCGACGTGGAAGGGGCGTGGTACTTCAACAAGCGTCCGATCAAAAATGAGCTCATGCTGCCTGCCCTGACGCGCGCGTTCGCTGAGCGTCCGGAGGACAAGGTTCTTTACATGAAAGCTCATTCGGACCTCCCGTACTACGATGTGCTCACCATGATGGATCTGGGCAGGGACGCCGGGGCCCGTGTGCTGGCTGCGGTTTCTGAGACTACTCCAGAGGCCGACGAGGAGTAAGCGCTATGGCAATGGCAATGGGTGGCAAGAAGGGTGGTGCGATGAACGACATCAACATGACCCCGATGATAGATGTTCTGCTGGTGCTGTTGGTCATCTTCATGATCATGCAGCCAATGTTGCAGCGGAGTATCGACATACAGCTCCCGGTCGAGAAGGATGAGCCAACCGCGCCGTCGGTACCTCCGATTGTCCTCGAGATGTTCCCGGGCGGCCAGTATCTGCTGAACAAGTCGCCCGTGCCCGCCGCCTTGCTGCCGGCACGGTTGCTCGAAGTCTACAGCAACCGTCCTGACCGCGTGTTGTTCGTGAAGGCGGATGGGGCGGTCAAGTACGGAGAGGTCATCACGGTGATGGACATCGCGAGGGGTGCTGGTGTTGAGGTGCTCGGAGCGGTGCTTCCGGACGAGTTCAGCTTCAACAACTGACGCTGTTCGGGGCGCAAAAAGACGGGGGAGGGCGAAGAACGGAACGCTCTCCCCCGTCTTTTGTTTCATACGCTGTTACCTCGTCGCTTCCCATCAACTATGCGCTTGTGCTGTTCGCGGAGCTGCCGTCGCGCCACGTCGAATGCGTCATGAACCGCGGACGGTAGGTTGCGGCTGGCAGGGTCATCGGGCGCCTCCCGATTGACCACCAGGTCGCCACCTGGGACGCCGATGTCCAGGCGGATATGCGGAACGCCACGACTGGTCTCCTCGACCATCACCCTGCAGCTCGTGAGCCTGGGATGCACCTTCTCCAGGGAATCTATGCTCTCGTGGGTGATGCTCTTGAGAGCTGCAGTGGGCTCAACGTGGCGAAACGCGATCTCGGGTGGGACGTCCATATTCACCGCCCTTAGGGCTGTTCTCAGACCTTACCCAATTACGGCTGAGCGCGTGCCATGAGGAGCGGGCGCGCGGCGGCAGAGTAGTGCTCAGACAATGTGTCCTCATCGATCCGAGTCACCTCTGTTCGCCAGACCGAGACTGGTGCTGAGCCGGTGCTTGGAGCTGGACGCGTGTAGGTACGACGGAGCGTCCATTCGAGCCCCGGTGGTGCGTCGCCTCGCGGCACACGTCGAGCTGATGCCGATCTGCCCGGAGGTGGCGGTGGGGCTCGGGGTGCCGCGCGAACCCATCCGGTTGGTACGTCGCCAGGGTGGGACGGCATTGATCCAACCGGCGACAGGGCGTGACCTCACCGAGCCGATGCACGACTTCGCATCACGCTACCTTAGGGAACTACCCGAGGTGGATGGGTTCCTGCTCAAGGCTCGATCTCCGTCGTGCGGGATCCATGGGGTCAAGGTCTTTCTTGGTGCGACCGCAGCGATTCCAGCAGGGCGGGATGCCGGCAAATTCGCAGCGGCGGTTATGGGGCGCTTCCCTGACCATCCAGTGGAGCACGAGGGACGTCTCACCAACCCACGTCTGTTGGACGATTTCCTTACCGGCTTGTTTACCATCGCCGATGTGCGGCGCGCCCGACACCAAAATGGGAGCGCGACCGGCCTGGTGGATCTGCATTCGCGATACTACCTCACCCGGATCATGTTCTCGCCCCAGGACCAGAATGCGTTGGACCGGATTGTAGAGGAGAGCTACGCGCACGCTGAAGGGGTATGGCGTGCGTACACTGAAGTCTTCCGGCGGGCCTGGGTGCGGGCCCCTCGGGCGGCGGGCCACTTGAAGGTGATCCAGTACGTTGCCAGTCACCTCGGGGAACGGCTCAGCCTGGCCGAGGGAAGGCGGCTGAACGGCCTCCGTGAGGGGTTTCGTTCAGGACGCGTGCTCCGCTCGGCGCTTGTGGCGTGTCTGCGCGGGTTGGTCCTAAGCTGCGGTCTCGATCGGCTGGCAAGGCAGGCCTACCTGAATCCCTACCCTGCGGACCTTGGTGAGGTGGCCGACTAGATCCCTTCCACCAGGAATGTGTAGCTGTTCCCCATGCTGTACCAGCCGTTGTTCACCATCAACCCCGCCTCCCCAAGGCCTAGCTCAGCACCAGTTTCTTGAATTTGACCCGGTGGGGCCGGTCGGCGTCGGTGCCGAGGCGTCGGCGTCGGTCCTCCTCATACTCGGTGTAGTTGCCAGGAAATAAAGCCACCGAGCTGTCGCCCTCGAAGGCCAGGATGTGGGATGCCACTCGGTCGAGGAACCACCGGTCGTGTGAGATCACCAACACCGACCCAGCGAAGCGAAGGATCGCGTCTTCGAGCGCACGCAGGGTATCGACATCGAGGTCGTTGGTGGGCTCGTCCAAGAGGAGGACGTTCCCCCCCTCCTTGAGCAACTTGGCCAGGTGGAGGCGGTTGCGCTCGCCGCCGGACATGACGCTCACCTTCTTCTGTTGGTCCGCGCCGCGGAACGCAAACCAGGAAAGGTAGGCGCGGGCGTTCACCTCGACGCGCCCGAACTGCAACACGTCGAGGCCAGCCGACACCTCGTCGTAGACCGACTTCTCGCCGTCCAGTGAGTCACGGCTCTGGTCTACGTATGCGAGTCGGACCGTCTTCCCCACGTGCACCCTGCCTGCGTCGGGCTGTTCTTGCCCGGTGATCATCCGAAACAGGGTGGTTTTGCCGACCCCGTTGGGCCCGATGATGCCTAATATGGCGCCGGGAGGGACTTCCAGGTCCAGGTCCTTGATCAGGAGTAGGTTGCCGTAGCCCTTGGACACCCCTTCCATGCGGATCACGACACCGCCCAGGCGTGGCCCTTTGGGGATCAGAATTTCGGCGGTGTGCACCTGCTCCCGTTCGTCCTGGGAGAGCAGCTCCTCGTACGCCTGGACCCGGGCCCTCCCCTTGGAATGACGGGCTCGTGGGGCCATCCGGACCCATTCGAGCTCCCGATCGAGCGTGCGCGTGCGTGCCGACTCATGCTTCTCTTCAATACGCAGTCGCTCTCGTTTCTGCTCCAGCCATGACGAATAGTTGCCCTTCCAAGGAATCCCCTCGCCCCGGTCTAGCTCCAGGATCCACTCAGCCACGTTGTCCAGGAAGTACCGGTCGTGGGTGATGGCTACGATCGTCCCCGGGAAGTCTGCGAGATATTTCTCGAGCCAGGCAACTGACTCAGCATCAAGGTGGTTGGTGGGCTCGTCGAGTAGGAGCATATCCGGCTGTTGGAGGAGCACCTTGCACAGCGCGACTCGCCGCCGCTCTCCACCGGACAGTGTCTCAACGTCGGCGTCGGGAGGAGGCAGGCGGAGTGCCTCCATGGCGATCTCCAGCCTGCGCTCCAGTTCCCAGGCCCCCGCCGCATCGATCTCATCCTGCAGACGGGCCTGCTCTTCGATCAGCGCCTGCATGTCATCGTCGGAAGTGATATCGGCGAACCCTGCGCTTACGTTCTCGAACCGACGGAGCAGGTCACGTGTGTGCTTGACCCCTTCCTCCACGTTGTCGCGAACGTTGAGCAGAGGGTCGAGTTCGGGCTCTTGCGGTAGGTAGCCGATGCGGGTTCCCTTGGCGGCCCAGGCCTCCCCCTGGAAGTCGCTATCCACTCCAGCCATGATGCGGATCAGAGAGCTCTTGCCGGATCCGTTCGGTCCGACGACCCCGATCTTGGCGCCGGGGAAGAAGGACAAATAGATCCCCTTCAGGATCTCCCGCTTGGGCGGAACGATCTTGCGGAGATCCTTCATGTGGTAGATGAATTTCTGCTTGCTCATGTCTCGATCCGACTGGGGCGTTGCGAGTGACCTTCCCAGAGTGGGAGCACTTAGAATCTAATGGCGGCCTGCCCGCTCTGGTGGATTGCTGAGAGGAACGTCATGGTATGCCCCGGGCCGTTCGAGACAGGGAAAGAACGAGGGGGAGGCCAGACGTGGATGGTGAGGTGGCGCACGAGCCGGCGTGGGGACGATTCGTGGTCCGGTCGGGAGGGAGAGAGAGCCAGCTGATCTATAGTTCCCGGCAAAGGGGGGATCGTGGAATTCCAGAGCACGTGGGTAGATCCCCCCCGTGTGGGTGGCGCGCGGGAACTGGACACCCCATCTGACCTCCGAACGGCGAGGCAGACCCTCTACGAAACCCCAGAGCGAAGGTTCCTCGGGGGAATTAAATCTCGTTCCATCCCCCATCCATTAGATAGGGGTGACCTGGCTCAACATGGGGAATCGTGGGTTCCACAGGGCCAGAGAGCTACTAGAGGATGACTTCAGGGCGCTTCTGCGCCCTCCACGTTGACTTCTTCCATCACGATGTCCTGAAGGGGACGATCGCCGCCGGCGGTATTCACCTGCCCGATGGTCCGCACCACCTCGAGTCCCTCCGAGATCTTGCCGAAGACGGCGTGCTTGCGGTCCAGCCAGGGCGTGGGGGCGAGCGTGACGAAGAACTGGGACCCGCCTGTGTTGGGACCGGCATTCGCCATGGACAGAACGCCCTCAGAGTCGTGCCCGAGTCCCGCCCCGAACTCGTCCGGGATCGTGTATCCGGGGCCGCCGCGACCAGTTCCGGTGGGATCGCCGCCTTGGATCATGAAGCCGGGAATGACCCGGTGAAAGATGACCCCGTTGTAGAAGCCCTTCTCGGCCAGTGTCACGAAGTTGGCCGTCGTGGTGGGAGCCTTGTCCTCGTGCAGTTCCACCTTGAAAGATCCCTGGTTCGTGCGGAAGGTGACGGTACGGTTGGACATGCCTTCTCCGCTAGCTTGGGTGCGATGGTTATACCCTAAACGCGCGAGACACCGCGGCGGCAGGGTCCGAGCCCGCTGGTGCGACGGGCACGGCGAGGTTCAGGGTAGCTCGTCCCGCTCCCGCTCGATACGGCGTCGATCCACTACCGCCGATGCTCCGCAGGCGGTGCAGATGACCCAGACCCGGTCCCTCACGTATGCCACTTCAGGCCGTGGGCGTACCACCTGTCGCTCGAGCGTCCCCCCGCAGCGCGGGCACTCTGTCCGCCCCTGGGCCAAATGTTGTTTGAGCGTGCGGATCTGGCGTGCCGAGAGAGGGA
>Ga0114993_10004685_pt1 | contig 13487 bp, 10 predicted proteins | sample ArcticOcean_MG_C_FD_87042 | JGI IMG/M metagenome (GOLD analysis project Ga0114993, IMG submission 87042) | Marine microbial communities from western Arctic Ocean - ArcticOcean_MG_CB2_150 | ecosystem: Environmental > Aquatic > Marine > Oceanic | place: Arctic Ocean: Canada Basin | collected...
GCGGAAACCTTATTGAATCGTGTGATCGAACTGGCCCCCGATTTCGGCAAAGCTTTGGCGAATCTGGTGGTGAATCAACTCGAGCAAGAGAAAGTCACCGCGGCACTTGGAACAGCCAAACGTCTGACTCGCGTGGCGGCAGACAATCCTGACTCACATTTGTACCTCGGGAGTGCGTACTCTGCTGCCGCACTCTACAAAGAAGCAATCGATGCCTACAAAAAGGCATTGCGACTAGCGCCAACACATCCAGGTGCTTTAGCGGGAATTGCACATAGTTACCGAACAATCGGGCGTAAAGAAGACGCGATCAAGTTTTATCGAAAGTGTATTGATACCAATCCGTTTTTTACTGAGACGTACTGGAGTCTCGCGAACCTCAAGACGTTTCGTTTTACGGACACTGAATTCCAGACGATGGAGGAAATGGTTAAACACCCGGATATTCCGGACGAATCGCAAGTGCATTTGTACAACGCGTTGGGGCTGGAGCACGAAAACCGCGAGAATTATGATCGTGCCTTTGAGTGTTTCGCAAAATGTAATGCGGTGCGACGTCGTCAGGAGTACTACGATCCGGCGGAAACGGAAATGGTGCACGATGACATTGTCGAAATTGTGACCGAGAAATTTGTGAATCAGCCGACCGCCGATGTGGGATACGCTGCGGCGCCGATTTTTATCATCGGGCTACCGCGCTCAGGCTCAACCTTGCTTGAGCAAATATTGGCGAGTCATAGCATGGTTGAGGGAACTCACGAGTTGAGTGACCTCGGTCGGGTCATCAACCAACTGCCTCGACTCATCAAGAAGAATGAGCGCTACCCCAAATCCTTGCTCGATCTGGATGTACAGAAAATTGGACAAATGGGTCAGGCCTATATGGAGCGTACGAGTCAGTATCGCTCTGGAAGCCCGTTTTTCACGGACAAGAACCCAAACAACTTCGCCCATGTTGGCTTGGTTCATCTCATCTTGCCGCAAGCGATTTTTATTAACGCACGCCGTCACCCACTCGACAGTTGCCTCGGTAGTTTCAAACAGCTATTCGCGAAGGGGCAGACCTTTAGCTACGATCTGACCGAATTGGGCGACTACTATGTGCAGTACTGTCGTCTAATGGATCATTGGAACAACGTATTACCGGGTAAGGTTTTGGACGTACACTACGAAGATGTTGTCGCTGACCTTGATACGCAGGTGCATCGAATTCTTGATCATTGCGGTCTTCCCTTCGAGAAGCAGTGCCTCACATTTCACGAAACGGATCGTGCCGTCAAAACGGCGAGCTCCGAACAGGTACGCCAACCCATTTACAGCACATCGGTAAATTTGTGGCGCAATTACGAGTCGCACCTGGGCCCGGTCATCGATATCCTTGCGCCTCTATTGCGCAAAATGTCTGCCCAAGAACTACCGGACAAGTTAGCCGAAAATAAAGTGCCTTGCACGCGCGGGCTTTGACGTAACAATAGGTTACGGCATTTAGTGGTTGGTATTCACGAGGGCCAAAATAATCGCGACCGACCTGAAAACGTAACCCTCTGATTAATAAAATATTAAGAGACCTTTCGGCAGAGCAATACCTAAGCGATAAGCGCCAGCCTATTAGTTACGCTAGAAAGTATTGCGCGTTTCGCCCAGCCTTACCATCGTACTAACTGTGGTCAGCTTGAATTGGGTCAGCTTGAATTGGGTCAGCATCCCGCCTACATTGAACGTACTCGGCCAAAAAGCTCACTTAGAAGCGTTACTGGCCGACGCCACTCACGGCGATAACAGGTAGTGCAACGTGCACAGTCGGGGATTAAAAATGTCTGCAAACCAAGGACTCGCTTTAACACCAATCGCAGCTGCCATTTCCGCTGTATTGGCACCTACTGGACTAGTCCAGGCGCAAGAAGATGGTTCGTCGTCGTCTTCCATCGAAGAGATCGTGGTTACCTCGCGTAAACGCGAGGAGAATCTACAGGATATTCCAGCCAGCATTCAGGCTATTCCGCAGATCATGCTGGAAAAAATGGGCGCGAACGGAATTGAGGATTACACTCGTTTTATTCCCTCTGTCAATGTTGTCAGTTATACGCCAGGCAGCTCCGACATCATCTTCCGCGGTATTAACAGTGGCTCAATCGGTACCGGGCAAGCGCCGGCATCGTTGTACTTTGACGAATTGCCGCTGACTACGACCGGTGATCAGCCCGAAGTTCGCATGGTTGATATCAATCGGATTGAGGCGCTCGCCGGGCCGCAGGGCACCTTGTATGGTGGCTCCGCTCAAGCGGGTACCTTACGGGTCATTACGAATGAGCCAGACGTCACGCAATTTGAAGGCATCGGTTCATTAACATTGAAAACGGGTTCGGAGTCCGCAACCAGCCATGAAGTCACCGGCGTTCTAAATCTGCCATTCGGTGATGGCAAAGCGGCATTGCGGCTCGTTGGATTTACCGCGAGAGATGGTGGATTTATCGATAACGTGTACGGACATACCCCCGATACACACGCGACCAGTGGCTGGATTCCGGCCACCTGGGGCGTCGAAGACAATGCAGATGTTGTTGAAGATGATTGGAATGGTGTTGATTTCAACGGCGGCCGAGTTGCGTTAAAGGTTGATTTCAATGACACCTGGACCGGTACGCTGGGTTACAACTACCAAAAGACGGAAGCCGATGCGGGCACCGGCAATCACTACGATCCATTTGTCGGCGATTTGCAGGTTGTTAAATTCAATGACGGTTTCCGCAATCAGGATTGGGACGCATGGAACCTGACCTTCGAGGGTGACCTTGGTTGGGCGCAACTCGTTTCCGCCACTTCGTTTTTTGAGACCACTGCAGAAACGACAGAAGATGCGACCGTTTACATTAAAAACTATCAGCGTTGGGCATGTCTCTATCAATGGGATCCCGCGGTATACACCGGTTATTTCGTTGATCCGAGCACTGGCGCTGCGCTCTACTATCCGCGTTATTGCTTCGGCAATACCAGTTTGGATGATGTGGAACAGGTACAACATTTCAGTCAGTCCAAAGACAAGTTCGCACAAGAAATTCGGTTATCGGGCGGCGATGACGATATGAACTGGATTGTCGGATTGTTCTACGAAACCACTAACGACGATTGGAACTCACCGTGGGGTGACCCAACCAATTTTGATTACCAGGATTCCGTTGCGTTGGCGTATTGGGAAAGTACATTCGGCACCGGATTCGCACCAGAAGCTCAGTGGGGCTGGGAATCTATTTCCCGCGTTAAGTGGGAGCAAAAAGCAGTCTTCGGTGAAATGACCTGGAATATTAATGATCAATGGTCGACCACGCTCGGCGGACGATATTTCGACCGCCAGATGGACAGCGAGTACCTTGTTGAAAATCCGAATACGGTAATATCGACCCCTGACCTTATCGCACAGGGCGGACCATCATTCACCAAAGGTGGCAGTAAAGAGTTTGTGCCCAAGATTAGTTTTTCGTATAGCCCATCCGATGACAAGATGATGTATGTCTTGTACAGCGAGGGATTCCGACCGGGTGGTACCAACCGTGGTCGAGGAAATCCCGTACTGCCGGTTGTGTTTGATGCCGATAAACTCGAAAATTTCGAGGTTGGCGCCAAGACTCGCTGGATGGAAGGACGCTTGCAGGTTAATTTGACCTATTACGACATGGGCTGGAAGGACTATCAGCTGCGTGTACTCGATCCGAGTTATGGCGCACCGGTTGCTCCTGGCGAGCCGCCCAATCCGTGGCAACAAGTCATCGCCAACGTAGGTGACGCCCAAGCCACTGGGCTACAGGTTGAGGTAGATTTCGCTGCGTCTGAACTCGTCACCGTCGGAATGAACGTCGTTACCCAAGACTCCAAGACAGCGACTGATGTCAGCACGGATACCAATCCTGCAACGATCGAAATACCGGCAAATACTCGCCTACCGCTTGCGGTTGAGTTTAAGGCGTCCGGTTGGATCGATGTGAATTGGGAAACTAATTTTATACAGGGACAAGCATTCGCCAGATTGCAGGTGTCACACACCGGTGATTCGGTGAATCAAATCGCACCGTCTAGCACCGGAGCTGATCCACAGTACATCAACGAGCCCTATACGATTGCCGATCTACGTTTCGGACTAATCACCGATTCGGAATGGCAATTTGATGTATTCGTTAGCAATATCACTGACGAGCGCGCGCAATACAATCAGGGCGGGTACTCCGAGTTGCTCTTCTCAAGTGTCCAGGATGGTCGTACGAACTGGTCGCGCGTCTGGACCAATCGACCGCGTGAATATGGTTTGAAGATATCCAAACGCTGGGGTGAATAGAACGCGAATAGGTTAGAGAAAAGGCCCCGGTTTCGGGGCCTTTTTTATGGGTACGCTAAAGATCAATGTGTATTAACCACTGCGTAATTATTGGCTGCGTGGGCACATGGGGGTGAGAGTAATACTCTGACCGAGCCGAGTCTCGCTCGAGCTTCAACGTGAAACATCGATTTACGTAAAAAATCTCAGCGACACTAGCCCGATGATTCAGGCACTCGCTCAAGAACCGTCGACGGCATGTAGTCAAAAATAAACGTGATTCGATCCTCGTCACTTTTATTCATGACGCTATGCTTGCGTTGATTATTTATTTCGTACGCCTCGCCTAATTTAAATTGATACGGCTGACCGTCAATCATAAAGCGTACCCGAGGGTGCGTGGTGATTGGCACATGAATTCGATGCGCGGCCGAAAACGACGGGTGCTTGTCACGGTGTGGCGATATTTTTCCACCTGAGAGCAGCTTTGCTGCCATCGCACGAATTACTGTCCCGCCAGGCGGATATCGTGACAATATTATCGCCTCCATGAGCGGAATCGCGACATCCGCGATGCGGGCCCAGCCAGGCTCGCGGCGTACCTCACTATTAGGCCAATTTTCGCCGTGCGTAAATACCATGACAATTGATTGTGTGTCGTTATGCACATCAAATTGTTGCTGACGATATTCGTCTTCATGCCAGGCGAGCTCATCCTGATCCAAAATGCAGTCGCGCAGCGCTGTTGCGTCAAACTCACCAAGTTCGCGTAGGGGCGTATCAATATCCATATCATCCAATTCTAATCACTGTTAGTCGCCGAATCGACATAAATCGGCCAATGCGCGAGGCACTGCGCGCAGCCTCTCGCCACCCGCTGCCGCAGTGAGTTGTCATCGACCCGAGCGAGACGATGATTGCGGTCGCCGGAACGCTCCAGTAGAGTGCTAATGGTTATCGGACTAGGGCAATTCTATGTCTTTTCATTTTTTCGGTTTTTGGATAACCCTGTTGTTGAGTGCAACTTCTATGGCAGAGCAGCAATACGTCAATATTGGCGACCTTGAGATGCGCTCAGGGGAAGTATTGGAGAACTGTAGTGTTGGTTACCGCACCTATGGCGAGCTTAACGCTGACAAGTCCAACGTTTTGGTTTTCCCTACCTGGTTCACTGGCACCACTGAGACTTTGGAAGAATTTGAGAAGATTGGTCCGGGAAAGTTAGCGGACACCTCCAGGTACTTCGTCATCGCTATCGACGCGCTTGGAAACAGCGTGTCATCGTCGCCGTCTAATACGGAAAACTTTCCGCATCTATCGACAGTGGATATGGTTCAGTCGCAATACCGATTGCTGACTGAACATTTCAATCTAACCCACGTTAATTCGGTACTGGGCATTTCGATGGGGGGTATGCAAGCCTTTCGTTGGCTAGAGATGTATCCCAATTTCATGGACGCCGTCATCCCAATTGATGCGTCGCCGAAAATGACTTCATACGATTTACTTCAATGGAACACGCATGGTGATGTTGCTCGCAAGATGGTAGCCAGCGGGCATAGTGACGCAGAAACTCTGGGATTGATCTCTGACATCAGCCTGCTTACCTTATTCACGCCCGAGTACTTCGTTGATCAGGTATCGCCTGACAATTTGGCAGACTTCTTAGATGAGCAAAAACAGGGATATCTGAAATTGACTGTAGCTGACTACCTCGCGCAGTCGGAAGCAATGATCGGACATGATGTTTTTGATAAGAACGGAGATTTTCCAATTAAGGAGGAATCGGCGCCAAGAGTTTTAGTGATCGGAGTGCCCACGGATCACATGGTTAACCAAACTCTTGCGAGGGAGGTCGCAGCTCAAATCGGTGCCGAATACTTATCAGTCAATAATTATTGTGGCCATCTCGGAACGGAATGCGACGAGACTATCGTGGTCGCAAAAGTTGCTGAATTCTTAAGCGCCGAATAGGCCCCGACCAATCGAACTTGTCAGTCTAATTGGTGCTCACCGCGGTGGAGAATAAACGACACAATTCCGGTTCAGGCGCGTCAGTTGCCTCCGCAACATCACCGAAGGTCATGACCTGATTGCCTGACTCTTTGAAAGCGGGCCAAGTCGGCAATCCATCACCATTTGGATCGCCCGATTTGGCAAACTGAGTCCAGTACGAAACGGTTTGCTTGGTCAGGCGGTGATCAATCTCATTGGTCGACATCCACGAGCCGTGGGTGCCGAAGACATATGGCAGCTCTGCGCCGTGGTAGGCACGCACCTTTGCACCGCCCGCGCCTGCTCTGATTCGAGTGAAGTGGTAGACCCACGCGTTGTCGTAAAGCGCTGCCATGAACTGGGATGGACACAACATTGTCTCACCGGTCGACACTCGATCAATGGCCCGTCGAAAATCGGTTTCTGTGGCAACCGCGGCCAGGGCCTCAGGTGAATTCAGGTATGCAGAATCGGCGACTGTTTGGCGTACCGCTTCAATACCAGCGTCATCTGGGGCCCGGTCGTACCATTCGTCGCCATTGCTACCGATGATAAACGGGACGTCGGCCAGTCTTTCGGAATTGACGGTTTCCCATATTGATTCGGTGAGTAACTGGCCATCGACAGCAGGCGCATGGTAGTAGCTTGAATTATGTTCCTCGAATTTCTCGAGCACCTCGGCAGCGGGCACTGCTTTCAATTTCTGCAACGCACCCGGTCCTTCGAAGCCAAAAATTTCTGCTGTCCTAACGCCACGCTGTTGTTCGCCTTTGAGCGTCCGTGATCCACGGGACCCTATGCCGAAGCCCGCGTTACTCTGCATTATCCCTCCGTGAAACAGGCCATTTGCTTGTTCTGACGCCATTAATGCGAGTACGTCCTGCGCGCCGGCGGATTCACCAAAGATTGTGACTCGGCCCGGATCGCCGCCGAATTTTGAAATGTGCTTTTGGACCCATTCAAGTGCGGCAATCTGATCCCACAAGCCAAAGTTTGCGCTGGCACCATCTCCCACTATTTCAGGGTGAGAGAAAAAGCCGAATACGCCGAGTCGATAGGCGATGCTGACGACAACCACATCTCTTTCTGCGAGGGCGTGGCCATGGTAATCCGGTTCATATGCCCAACCGCTGTCGTTGCTGCCACCATGAATGTAGACCATGACCGGTAAATCTGCGTCGTAATTGGTATTAGGTGACCATATGTTGAGGTATAGGCAATCTTCGCTGATTGCCAGGTCCGCGAATTCGTCTCGTGTGCTGCCGAACAACTCGGCCATATCGCGGTACCACTCCAGGATTCCCATCGACTGCATGCAGGCGGGCGCAAAGTCGGTTACATCTCTATTTTCAATTTTTGTGCGCAGTGCTTGCGGTGCCTGCCACCGAAGATCTCCGACCGGCGCGTCCGCGAATGGAATACCGCGAAAAACCGCAATACCAGTGTCGCCGACCATTCCGCCATGAAGTCTCTCACCATCGACGCTGATACCCGATTCGCTCTCGCATGCAGTTAGCATGGTGGTGATGAGAAACAAGATGGCGATAGGTCGTTTCATGGTTTCGGACTCCAATCGTGTGGGGCACTAATCGTCAATCTATAGACAGAACAACGGCGCCTCGGGTAGCAGATTTTTCAACAATCTGATTGCCGCTAATGATGTCATTCAAAGGCAGGGTTTTCGCTATTCGATGTTGCAGGCGATCGTTGCCCAGAGCTTCTTCAATGTCTGCGATCGCTTGAATTTTTGCAGCTTCCGGCATCGCGTAGACAATCACAAAGCGTGTAGTGATGTCTTTGTACATCATTTTAAAAAACGGTAATTTTGGTTCGGGATCTACAGTGGAGGAGTAGGTGGCTATAGTCCCGCCAGTCTGGAGCACTTCAACAGCTGTCGCCAAATTAGCGCCGAACTCCACTTCGACAATTCTGTCAACGAGCTTACCGTCGGCAGCATCCAGCACTGCATCTGAGAAATTTTCGGCACGATGATTGACGACTACTGCAGCACCTGCCTGTAAACAATCGGCGACGTCGGTCTCGTTGCTAGCCGTCGCGATCACTCGAGCGCCAGCCTGGCTCGCCCACTGAATCGCATAGTGCCCAACTCGTCCCGCACCTCCAGTGACAAGAATAGTCTGTCCGTCCACCGGGCCATCCGCAAATACCGCACGGTGGGCCGTCATTACCGGTATCCCGAGGCATGCGCCTACGTTGAAGCTCTCGTTGTCGGGTAGCCGCGGCGCTCGCGAGTCAACAACGGAAACATACTCAGCGGCGGTCCCAAATCGCCGTGCGTATTGCGCCTGATATACCCAGACGCGTTCTCCGACCCTATCCGGAGAAACGCCTTCTCCAACGGCCTCAATGATTCCTGCACCATCGCTATTGGGTATGACCAGGCCCTCATCTAACAAATTGGGGAAGGAGCCCGCCCGTTTCTTTACGTCAGATGGATTGATGCCGCTGGCGTACAAACGCACCAATACTTGTTGTGCTTCGACCGTCGGTTGTTCGAGGTCACCGACCCGTAATACGGCTTCGGCCGTACCAAATGATTCAAACCAGGCGGCGTGCATAATCAATCCATCCAATTGGCAAGTGTCTCGGTGTTGCCATCGACACTGATAATTTGACCCGAAACTTTTGCGGCATTCGGGGACACTAAAAACTGCACCATATTGGCGACGTCTTCGCCGGTTATAAACAGCCGCATTGACGTCTGCCGTTGATAAACGTCACGAATTTCGTCGTTGGTCAGTCCGCGCTGCTTGGCATCACTCTCAATTACTCGCTCGATGCGGTCGCCTTCAACGCAAGTTGGGCAGATCGCGTTAACTCGAATGTTATGTGGGCCAAGTTCCATTGCCCAGGATTTTGTCAGGCCGATCATGCCCCATTTTGACGCAACATAGGGCGACCGGTTAGGGCAGCCCATCAGCCCGGCCGTTGAAGAAATGTTGACGATTGAACCGCCGTCTTGTTGTTTCAATAGCGGTATTGCCTTGCGCGTAAAATAGAAGGCACTACTGATGTTTACTTCCATGCAGCGGTCCCAGTCTTCAACGTCGATATCCTCTGCCGCTGCTGTCGGTCCGGCCATGCCGGCATTGTTCACCAGCACATTTAGCTGACCATATTTGGCTGCAAGATCGGCGAATACCGTATCAACTTGAGCCGCATCAGAAACATCGCAAATCGTGGCGATGGCAGTGGGGTTTGAGTGTAGAAATGCGGCGATGTTGTCTGCGCTTGCATCGCAGATGTGTACTGCAGCGCCATCCTGAAGAAATGACTCAGCAATTGCTTGTCCAACGCCGGATGCGCCACCCGTTATAAGAACAACGGGTTGAGAGCTCTCCGCAATCACTACTTTTCTGCGGTGCCGAAGACACCGTCCAGAACTTTGAACAGCACGGGTTCCAATCGAGTCTCGCTATATTGGTCGTCCTTGAAATAGCTGGTGAAAACAGCAACCGTATCGCGAGTAGGATTGACGATTAACCCCTGACCCGCCCAGCCACCCTTGAAGAATGTGTCGTTGGCGTAAATTTCGTCCCATTGATACACATTGTGTTTGACGCCACTTTCCTCAACACCGGGTAGACCTGCATTCAGTCGCAGGTTCGGATCGCCACCGTTGCGAATAAGATCGATATGCGAGTCCGAAATAATCTGCGTGTCGCTGACGACCGGATAGCTTGGTGTAAATAACATGCCAAAACGGGCGAGATCACGCATACGCGATACAAAGCCACCGTGTGTTACGGCGATGCCATAGCGCGGTGCAATGTATGAGGCATCTGACTCCGCTCCGATGTGACGCCATATCTCTTTGGTGAAGGCATCTTGAAATGGCATATCCATGACTTTTTCGACCAGCCAACCGAGGATAAACGTGTTTAAACCAGAATAGGAAAACCGCTCGCCTGGAGGTGCGTGACGAGTCGCTTCGAATGTCGCAGCAAAATCGTATGGATTGTCAGGCGCACCCTCCGTCCGAAAACCGTCACCGATTGCCATTGAGTATTGGTAATAACATGAATCCCAGCTCTCGTATTCGTCCGAGCAATCGAGCCCCGAGGCCATGTCCAAAATATGACGAACAGAGGTACCGGCGAAACTCGATTCAGACATCTCAGGAATGTAGTGCTCGATCGGCAAGCTGACATCAACCTTGCCACGCTCTTCCAGAATACGAATGATGGTTGACGTGAAAACCTTGGCTGTCGACCAATAGACCGGCTTCTCATACTCGTGCATACGTGGGTAACGTTCGTAAACAATTTCACCGCGCTGCAAAATCACAACGCCCATTGTTGTTGATTGATCGCTAACGATGAATTCATCAAATGTCATCGATCCTTCGGGTGTTTCTACGACGTACTCGCCGATCGCAGTCATTGGTCGCTCGGTCAGGGTCTTGACCGGGCCATCGCGATACACATTCACGGTTGGAAAGATCTGGTGAAGGTTCTTAAAATTCCACGCCATGTCCTTGCCGTTGACCGTCCACCAAATATCATCGGTGGGCAGGCGACGCATTTGTTTCTGAACTTCCGCAACGGTCGAGGCTGGTTCAAACTCTGCTGACATCGTACTATCCGTGCTGGAGGTTTCTGCAGTCGCCGTGCTGACGCCGTTATCGCAGCTGCTAAGCAGGAGAATCGATACAAATAGTGGGAAATTGCACTGCTGAATTGTTTTCATGAAAGTAGTACCTGATTGGGCTGACTTTTAGGCGGTTTTCAGGGAGATGGACCTTACTGGCTTCGCATAACGGCGCTCCCTATTTTGAACTATTGTACCTCTTGTCGAGCGCCTGATGCTTTGGTGTCCAAGTTGTGGAATGGCGGGCGACGTGGTTATTGCGAAGGGTCGATTAGCCTTGTGGAGCGGCGTCCAGACTAAGAATATAGCGATCCATCTACAGTAGCCAATAATCTCAAAAAAAAGACACTTGCACTGGACCCAAATTGTGTGAAAAATCCCCCTCGACCGGCTGTTTGAACGTCATATAGAAGTGAGTTTCGTCGAACGCTGGACTCTACGAACAAACGCCAAGAGAATAACCACTAGCTAAGGATTTCCGCCCGATGTCTAAGATGACCATGCTGCTTTCACGACGACTTCGGCCGTCCCCGTTTGAACAGCGCGTACTCGAGCATGGTGCGACCGAATTTACGCTGTACAACAAGATGATTCTGCCTTTGATTTACAGCTCGTACGCAGAACAGTACGCACACTTATGCGAACACGTACAAATTTGGGATGTGGCGTGTCAAAGGCAGGTTGAGATCGTCGGTCCCGACGCATTAAGGCTGGTTGAACTGATTACACCGCGAGAAATAGGAACGTGCGCGATCGGCCAAGGCAAGTACGCGCCGCTCTGCGACGAGAATGGCGGCATTGTCAATGACCCAATTGTCTTACGCATTGCGGAGGACCGCTTCTGGTTATCGATTGCAGATTCCGATGTGAAATTATGGGTTAAAGGTGTTGCTTACGGACGCGGGTTCGACGTAAGGGTGTTCGAACCTGATGTGAGCCCGCTCGCGATACAAGGACCGAAGGCTGATGATTTGGTTGCCGATGTTGTGGGTAAACACACGCGCGATATCAAATTCTTTTGGTTTACAGATGAGACCATCGCCGGCACACCGGTCAAGCTTGCTCGATCAGGGTGGAGTGGCCAAGGTGGTTTTGAGATTTACCTTCAGGACTCATCTAAGGGTAACGACCTCTGGGATCTCTTTTGGGAGGCGGGGAAGAAGTATAACTTGCAGGCAGGTGCGCCAAATCTAATTGAACGCATTGAGACGGGACTGAAAACCTACGGTGCGGATATGACCATCGATAGCGATCCGTTCGAAGCAGGTTTCGAGGCGTACATGGATCTCGGCAAAGAAGCGGAATACATGTGCCGGGAAGCGCTTGCGAAAATCGCCAAGCCCGGTCCAGAAAAGCGGCTTGTTAACCTATTCATCGACGGCGAGAAACTCGCCGATTTGCGATCAGATTGGAGCGTTCTTAGCGACAGTGGCGATCACATAGGTGTCGTTACCTCACAGGCCTACTCGCCTCGCTACGAAGCCAACCTCGCTTTCGCGATTGTTGCTGCCGCACATGCGAGTGTTGGCAATACCGTGAAAGTCGATGCAGAAGGGATCGTACGGGATGCGACTATCCGCGATGCACGCTGGCGCGAGGCAGCAAACTAGATACGTGGTGTGGTCAGAGTCACAGACTCTGACCGCTTTCCATTGCAGGTGTATAATGCGGGCAACGCTTTTCGAAATATTTACATTCTTTGGAGCAAAAAAAGTGGCTCATTGTCTAATCGCACAAGTCAAAGTAAATGACGATAGCTGGATTCCTGATTACGCTGCAAACGTTCACGATATTGTGCACAAGCACGGCGGAAAGTACCTTTCTCGTAGTGGCAATATCACAACGCTCGAAGGAGACGAGTCGACTGCGAATCTTGTGGCGCTAATTGAGTTTCCGACTTCAAAAGCGCTACATGCATTGGTAAATGATCCAGACTATGCCCCGTACGCTGCAGCGCTTTCATCAAACGACGTGTCCTGTCGCGGCCGATATCAAAACCTTCCTCACGCAGGTTGTTCATCATCGTGCGACTCCCCAGGCTGTCTCGAGAGGCGGCAAACAGCTCTTTCATTCGCCGCCTCAGTGCCAGCTCCTCAGGCCCAATGACCATGCAAGGACCGGCTCACCATTCGTAGTAGGCGCTGCGTTGAACGCTGAGCATGCGGCACAGCAATTTCACGGGATAATCGTTCGCATGATCGCGGATAAAGCCGTACTTCACTTCATTTCCTTGGCGAAGTACTGGCTGGCTTTTTTTAAAATCTCTTTCTCCATCCGTAACTGCCGGACCTCTTTGCGAAGTCGCTTCAACTCTTCACGTTCCTCACCGCTGAGCCGCATACCGGATGCTTCATCCTCAAACTGACGCCGCCAGCGTCCAATCAGGTTGGCGCCAACATCCAGACTCCGGGCCGCTTCTGAAATCTTGTAACCCTGTTCCGTAACCAGTGCCACCGCGTCTCGTTTGAAATCTTCCGTGTAATTGCTTCGCTTTCTCTTTTCTGTTGTCATCGTTCACCTCGTTATGGCATTTTACAGCCTTAACTCGGTGTCCGGATTTAGTAGACCACTTCAC
>Ga0114993_10004687_pt1 | contig 13485 bp, 13 predicted proteins | sample ArcticOcean_MG_C_FD_87042 | JGI IMG/M metagenome (GOLD analysis project Ga0114993, IMG submission 87042) | Marine microbial communities from western Arctic Ocean - ArcticOcean_MG_CB2_150 | ecosystem: Environmental > Aquatic > Marine > Oceanic | place: Arctic Ocean: Canada Basin | collected...
AAACCGTCGTGAACTTTTTCGTTGAGCCGTCCACGCGCACGCGCATCAGCTTCGAGCTTTCCGCCAAGCGGCTCAGCGCCGACATCATCAACTTTGCCGCCGACGCCTCGTCGTTTAAAAAAGGCGAATCGCTCAAGGACACCGCGCGCAACCTCGAGGCGCTCAATGCCGACATCATTGTCATCCGCCACTCGGCCGCCGGCGCGCCGCATTTCCTCGCGCGGTTTTTAAACGCCCACGTCGTCAACGCCGGCGACGGCGCGCACGAGCATCCCACGCAGGCGCTGCTCGATGTGTTCACCATCCGCGAAAAGAAAGGTGACATCGCCGGCCTCAACGTGACCATCCTCGGCGACATTTTATACAGCCGCGTTGCGCGCTCGGCGATTTGGTGTCTGCGCAAGCTCGGCGCCAACGTCACCCTCTGCGGCCCCAGCACGCTCGTGCCGCGCATCTTCGAGCAAATGGGATGTCGCGTGACGTACGACACCGACGCCGCGCTGGCCGACGCCGACGTCATCAACCTCCTGCGCATCCAGCACGAGCGGCAGCGCAAGACGATGTTCCCGAGCATCGGCGAATACGCCAGCCTCTTCGGCCTCACTCGCGCGCGCCTCGCCAAGACCAAGCCCGACGCGCTCATCATGCATCCCGGGCCGATGAATCGCGGCGTGGAAATCGAAAGCGAAATCGCCGACGGCGACCGCGCGGTCATCCTCGAGCAGGTCACCAACGGCATCGCCGCACGCATGGCAGTGTTGTATCTGGTGAACGGCGGGAAAGCCGAAGACCTTTAAAGATTCTCCGCCAAAATTGCCTGGCTCGCCTCGGCCACTTCGGCGTGCAACGAACGTCCATGGCTGTCCATCGTGACGACGGCGGGAAACTTGTCCACCTCCAGCTCCCAAATCGCCTCGGGGCTGCCGAACTCCTCGAGGAAATAGACGTTGCGCACTTTCAAAATGCGCTCGGCCAAAACCTGCGCCGCGCCGCCGATGGCGTGCAAATACACGCTGCCGTTTTCTGCGCAGCCCGCCAGTGTCTTCGGCCCCATGCCGCCCTTGCCGATGACGGCGCACACGCCAAACTTTTTCATGATGCCGGCCTGATACGGCTCCTCGCGAATAGAGGTCGTCGGCCCGGCCGCGGTCACCTGCCAATCTCCGTGTTCGTCCTTCATCACCACCGGTCCGCAATGATAAATAACGCTCCCCTCAAAGCTCACCCCCTCCGGCAACGCGCCGCCCTCATGCAGATACTTGTGAACCGCATCGCGTCCGGTGAAGACCACGCCCGAGATGCCCACCTCATCGCCCACCTTCAGCCCGCGAATTTGCTCCTCCGAAATCGGTGTCGTGAGTTCAATCATTTTAATACAGCCATTCATCAATTTCCCCATCGCTGCCGAGCGTGGCGCCGTGGCGGCGGAAGGCCCAGCACATGTAGCTGACGCTGACGAAAAAGGACGCGGGCAGCCGATTGGCAGCGGTGACCTTGACGCCGAGCAGCGTGGTCTTGCCACCGAATCCCATGGGGCCGATGCCGAGCTTGTTGGCAGTGGTTAAAATATCCTGCTCGAGGCCGTCAAGTTCGGCGTTGTCGTTGCGGTCGTCGAGGTCGCGGAGGAATTGCGTCTTGGAAAAATCGTAGCCCGTGGCGCGGTCGCCGCCGATGCAGACGCCGAGGATGCCCGGACCGCAGCCTTTGCCTTGGGCTTGTTGCACGGCGTCGAGGATGACCTTGCGGCAGCCGTCGAGGTCACGATTGGCGTTGAGCTGGGTGTTGGGAAGTGAATATTGCGCGCCGACATTTTCACAGCCGCCGCCTTTCAGCACGAGGCGCACTTGCACGGCGTTGTCGGCGTGCTGGTGAAAATGAAACGTGGGCGCGCCGGTGCCGACGTTGGTGCCGTCGTTTTTGCCGGTGAGCGAGTCGACTGAGTTTTGGCGGAGAAAGCCTTTTCCCGTCGCGGTGGTCACGGCTTTGCGGGCGTTGTCGGCGAAGGCCATTTGGTCAAAGCCGACGGGGCAATCGACGTAAAACAAAATGCTTCCCGTATCCTGACAAATCGGCTGCGATTTTTTTTTCGCCAGCTCTATATTTTGCTCGATGATTTTCATCGCGCTCTCGGCAATGGTGCCCTCCTTTTCATTTTCCAGCGCGGCGAGAATGGCGCGCTGGACATCATCGGGAATCACCGCCGATGTGCGCCGGACAATCTCGATGAGCGATTCGGTCAGTTTCTCCATTTGCAACCCAACGGTACGGCCCGAACGCGCCGGTTGTCAAACTTTGGCCTTGGGCGCCGCGTCGCCGCGCCGTACATTTCGCCCGAATGAAAGAGGGGAAATCCAAAAAACTGCGCGCGCCCGCCAAGGCACAAAGCCCCCCCTTGCCTGTGACGGTATCGAAGTGGCCGTTCTTTTTTTGTGACGCGCTTTTCATTGGGCTAATCGCGTGGCTGGGAATACAGTTTGAGCAGCCCCTCGAGCCGTGGCAAGCGGGTTGTCTTTTCGTAGCGGTGGTTTTCGCCGCGGCCTTTGCCGCCGCTCCTTTTTACTGGGAATACCGTGCCGAGGCAAAGGCGGTTGAAATCACCCAGCTGACCTCCGTGGCAAAGGAGATTAACAAGATGGAAACCGTCGCCAAACAGATCTCCGAGTGTACCGGCAACTGGACGCAGGCTCAGGAAGCATCCGGGCAGAGTGTCTCGGCCGCCAAGGAAATCGTTGGGCAAATTGGCTCCGACGCAAAGGCATTCACCTCGAGCATGGCCGAACTGAACAACTCGCGACTCAAGGCTCTGGAACTGGAGGTGACTAAATTAAAACAATCCGAAAAGGAATGGGGCAGCATCGTCGCCGGGCAGCTGGATCTCGTTTACCGTTTACGCGAGTCTGCGGTGCTGTCGGGCAAGGAGCCGTTTATTGGGACGATGACGTCCTTCCAAGCGCAATGCCGCGACCTCGCCCGCCGGGTTGGCCTGACTGTGTTCGAGGTGAAAGAAGGCGCGCCGTTTGACTCCGAGCAGCATCAACTCGCGGATGTCGACGCCCAGCCCGGCAAGGATGCCAAGGTCGCCTCTACCAAACTGCCGGGATTTAAATTGCAGGGACAACTCGTTCGCAAGGCTGTTGTTGCCCTAACAGATTAGTCCGCTGCCTGTTTCCTGTCCGCATGACGGCAAACGCCGCGTTTGCTTCCGATGATGAATTCCAAAAGCTCGCTCACCGGTTCGCTTGTTGCTTCTTTTAACAAGGCCTTTGCTTCCGCAAGGAGGTTGTTCCCTTCCAAGAAAAGTAGTCGATAATATCTTTTTAAGTCCAAGCGCCGTTCGCTGTTAAATCCTGCGCGCCGAATTCCAATGGTGTTCAGTCCTCGGATGCCGTTGAGGCCGTTGGCCGCGATGGTATACGGCGGGAGATCCTTGCTGATCGCCGCGCCGCCCTGCATCAACGCCAAAGTTCCGATGCGCACAAACTGGTGTACCAGACAGTTTCCGGAGATGAGCGTGCGGTCGGCAATCTCCACGTGCCCAGCAATAAGTGCGCCATTGGCAAATGTGTTGTGGTTGCCGATATTGCTGTTGTGGCCGACATGGCTGTGGGCCATGAAGAAATTGTGGTTGCCGATGATGGTGTCCTCATCGGGCGTGTTGGAGCGATGTATGGTGACGTGTTCGCGGAAATTATTGTGATCACCGATGCGTAGGCGGGTGGGCTCGCCGGTGTATTTTAAATCCTGGGGCTCGTCCCCGATGACCGCTCCGGTGTGGAAACAATTGCCCCGCCCGATGGTCGTGTTGCCGACCAAGTGGACGTGCGGGCCAATGACGCAATCGGCGCCTACGGCAACGCCAGCATCAATGACGGCATAGGGGCCGACCTTGGCGGTTTTGTGAACGTCGGCCTTGGGGTCGATAATCGCAGTGGGATGGACGGTGGACAATTTCAAGTTTCAAGTTTGATCATTGATAAAAATATCCCATCTCCTTCAGGGACACGTAGTCTTTTTCTCGCTCGGTGGTTTTCTGGCCGAGGATTATATGGTCGAGTACGTCTATCTTCAAAAGCTGTCCGGCTCGAATGAGGTCGCGGGTGACTTGAATGTCGGCCTTCGACGGCGCGGGGTCGCCGCTGGGATGATTATGCACCAGCACGAGCGCGGAGGCGTTGGCGGCGATGGCTTTCTTAAAAACCTCGCGCGGGTGAACAATGGCGGCGTCGAGGGTGCCGCTGGTGATTTGCTCGCGCTGGAGCAGGCGGCGGCGGGTGTCGAGCAGCAGCGTGTAAAAAACCTCAACGCCGTCCTCGCCAATGTGCGGGCGCATGTGCCCGGCGACTGACTCTGGTGTGTCGAGCAACGGCCGGGCAGCGGGGATCTCGGCGGCCATGCGGCGCGCTATGGTGAAGGCGGCCTTGAGAGTGACGGCCTTGTCGCGCCCGATGCCCTTGGTCGTTTGCAATTCCTCGAGCGAGGCGCGGGAAAGATTGCCGAGCGTTTTATATTCTGCGATGATCTGCTTCCCTATCTCGATGGCGGATTGTCCACGCATTCCGGTACGAAGCAAAATTGCGATTAGTTCGGAATGGGAAAGGGCGTCGGCGCCCAAGGCGGCCAAGCGTTCCCGGGGGCGTTCAAAATCCGGGAGATCCTTGATGCGGGCCAGTTGGGTCACGGCTTGATGGTGCCGGTTAAATCTGGTTTGGCAAGTGGATTCGTTTTGACTGGAGCGGGAAGATTGCCGCCGGAATCTCGGTTCTCACTGAATGTACTTGGCGAATTCTTCGCGGAGGTGCGGTGGGATGCGTGCCTTAAAAAGTACGTTGTTGCCTTCATAGTTTTCTTCATCAATCTGGCCAATGGCGTGGACTCGGGCGATGGCCTGCCCGTCGCTTTGGGGAATGGCCAGCTCGAGTTGACTTCTGATGGGCCTGAGCATGGTGCCGAGTTTATCCATCAACGCATCAAGGCCTTGCTTTTTGGTCGCAGAGACGGCAACCGCATGGTCGTGTTCGCGAAGCCCGTGGAGGTTTCCGTTTTCCCCTGGGAGAAGATCGATCTTGTTGAAAACCATCAGCGTCGGTTTTTCGTCCGCGTCTATTTCCTTTAACACAATATTGACGGATTTAATTTGCTCGGCGGCTGCGGGGTTGGCGGCGTCGACGACGTGCATAAGGAGATCCGCCTCGACTACTTCCTCAAGGGTGGCCTTGAAAGACTCGACAAGTTGATGGGGGAGTTTCCGGATGAATCCTACGGTGTCGCTAAGGAGGGCGTTCTGGTTGGTGGGCAGCCGGAGTCGGCGCGTGGTGGGGTCGAGGGTGGCAAAGAGCTTGTCCTCCACAAGCACCTCGGCGTCGGTTAATTCGTTAAGCAAGGTGGACTTGCCGGCGTTGGTATAACCAACAATGGAGACGAGAGGCCAGTGGCTACGCTGGCGGCCGCGGCGCTGGGTGGTGCGGTGTTTTTTTACTACTTCCAGATCTCGTCTCAGCTTGGAAATTCTATCAAGGATGCGGCGGCGGTCGACCTCAAGTTGGGTCTCGCCATCGCCGCGCATGCCGATGCCGCCTTTCTGGCGCGAGAGGTGCGTCCAGAAGCGCGTGAGGCGCGGGAGGATGTGCTGGAGCTGGGCCATCTCAATTTGCATCTTTCCTTCTCGGGTCTGCGCGCGCTGCGCAAAAATGTCGAGGATGAGCGCGGTGCGGTCGAGGACCTTGCAGTCAAAAACCTTCTCGAGATTGCGGGTCTGTGCGGGGCTTAGTTCATCGTCAAATATGACCGTGTCCACCTCGCCCTGTTTGCAGCGCTCGGCAAACTCGGCGGCCTTGCCCTTTCCAATGAATGTGGCCGCATGGAGCCGGGTTAATTTCTGCAAGCCATCCCCTATGATTTCCGCACCGGCGGTGCCGGCCAGCTCGGCGAGTTCCTCTAGCGATTCCCGGGCGTCAATTACGCCTTCCTTTTTAATGTCCACTCCAACGAGAAAAACCCTCTCGGTAGTTTCGAAATTTTCTGCAAGGGCTTTCACGCTAGTTTTTCAATGATGCGACGGGCCGTGTGGGCGGCTTTTTCCCCAGCCTCCACTTCGATGTTGATTGAACCGTGCATTTTTCGGAACCAAGTTTGTTGTCGCCTTGCGAACTGCCATGTTCGTGATTTTACCATGGCGATTGTTTCGGGCAAGCCTCGTTCGCCTCGGAGGTGGTCAACAATCTGTTTATATCCCAACGCTTGTTGGGCGGTGCTGTTTTGTTCAAGCTCTGGGAGCAGGGTTCGCGTTTCTTCAACCAGCCCGTCATTAAACATTTTGTCCACGCGATTCTCAATGCGCTTTCGCAGATCCCCGGGTTCTCGTTTAAGCAGAAAAAATTTGGCAGGTGCCTCTCCTTTCCATTGAGCACGTTGTCCGGCAAACGGTTTTCCGGTGAGGCGAATTACCTCAAGAGCACGAACGAGTCGCCGCCGATTTTTTTGGTCTATCTTCTGATAAGTCTCCGGATCTTTTTTCTCCAGTTCCTTTAAAAGTGTCGGGGTGGCCATCGCTTCCAGTTCGGCGCGGGTTTTTTCGTCCGCTCCTGGAGCCTCCCCTAGTCCCTCGGACCAAGCTTGGAAATACAATCCGGTGCCTCCGCAGAAGATGGGTGCGCCGATTTTTTTTTCGGCCTCTTTTGCGAGTTTTAAAAAGTCGGCGGCACTGAATGTTTCGGTTGCATCTACCACGTCAATGAGATGATGCGGCACGGCGGATTGTTCCTCCTGTGATGGCTTGGCGGTGCCGAGGTTCAGCCCGCGATATACCTGCATTGAATCGACTGAAATAATCTCCCCTCCCGTTGCCAAGGCCAAGTCTTGGGCTATGGCGCTTTTGCCCGAGGCTGTGGGGCCTGCAATGAAAACGGGGGCGCCCATTGGGCTAGTCAAAATCTTCCTCGGTCGGCTCTCCTTCACGCCAAGCGATGTAAAACAGGCAGGCTACCCCCATGCAGATTGATGCGTCGGCGATGTTAAATGCTGGCCATTCGCTGACTCCCCCTCCGCGTCGCTCTATATAAACTCGCACAAAATCCACCACGCTGTCGCGCATTACGCGATCGGTTAGGTTGCCCATTATCCCGCCCAGCAGTAGTCCCATTGCCCACTTGCTGACGCGCGTGCCGTTGTCGAATTGATCCCGGAACCAGATCAGACCGCCCATTGCAAAAAAGGAGATGACGGCGAGTAGTTTGTTTTTCCCCTGCAAAATGCTGAAGGCTGCGCCGTCGTTGGTGCGGTGTATAAAATCCAGAAACCCCCGGATTATTACGACGCGCTCGTTCGCGTCGTTGGGATTCTCGAGGTGCTGCACCACCAGTGCCTTGGTGACTTGGTCGGCGGCAAAAATGGCCACGCACACGAGCAGGATAACTTTCTCCCGCCAAAAGGGAATGGGCTCCGCGTCTTCGTTTCCGTTTTCCCCAAGCTCGCCCACGACGTGCTAGTTGGTCCGCATGGGCATGAGGACATACAGGAACGGGGTGTTTGACTTGATGACGCCTGGGTTGAGTCCGTCGGTCAGCTCGATATACACCTCGTCTTTTTCAATAATCTTCAGCGGATCCATGAGAAAGCCTGGATTAAAAGAAACTTTAATTTCTTCCCCTTGGTACTTGATGGCCAAACTTTCCCGGCCCTCTCCGACCTCTGGGCTGTTGGCGTTGATGGTGAGGTTATTGTCTCCAAATGTCAGCGTCACTGAGTTGGCCTTGTCGCTGGTCACTTGGTCTGCTCTTCGCAGCGCATGCAGCAACTCCTCGCGCGGCAGCGTGATTCTTTCCTTCGATTCCTTCGGGATTACCTGCTTGTAGTTGGGATAATTTCCCTCCACCAATTTGCTTAAAATCCGGATGTCCTCCGCTCCCTCCTGTGAAAGTTTTAATTCCACCTGCGTTTCTCCTCTTTGCATAACCACATTTCCCGTAGTTACCAGCAACCTTGCCAGCTCTCCAATCGCCTTGCTCGGGACGATGAACTCCCCGTTTTCTCCTCCTTCAATTTCCTCCTCGCCCAGTGCCAGTCGCCGCCCGTCGGTGGCCACGAGGATCATCTTGCTGCCCTCGATTTTGAAGAAGACTCCGTTCAGCACATAGCGCGACTCATCGGTGGAAACGGCGTAACTCACCTTGCGCAGCATTTCCTTGAGTTTGCCTTGTGACAGCGTGAGTTGGCTGCTCTCTTTTAATTTTGGCAGGGGCGGAAAATCCTCCGCCGCGATTCCGTTGAGCTTGTAAACCGAGGCTCCGGATTGCACGGTGCACTTGTCTTTTCCGTCCACCGAAATTTCTACTTCTCCCCCTTCAATCTCGCGCACCAGCCCGAAGAGCCGCTTGGCAGGCAGCGTGGTCATGCCTTCCTGTTCCACCTTCGCCTCGATCGCGGTGATGATGGTGACTTCGAGATCGGTGGCACGCATTTCCAAGCGATTGCCGCTGGACACGAGCAACACGTTCGACAGGATGGGTAACGTGCTGCGCGCTCCCACTACATTCTGGACGGCTTGCAGGCCTTTGACCAATTCCTCCTTGGCAACGGTGATTTTCACAAGTTCCTATTAGATGATGTCTTCAATAAATTGTATTCCTATTAATAAGGGCCGTGGATAAGCCAAACAACTTGGGCCGTCAAGAAAACCCCCCCTAAAATTACTACAAATTTGTACACAGGCAATGTTGAGAAGTCGGCAATGTGATCGGTACAAGAAATTGGAATTGGCCAACAAGTTGTGAAATGCGGGTTCATTCACAGATTGTTAGATGGTTGTTGGGAGGAGTTGAAAGGGCGAAGCACGGAAGAAAGAGCAACCTCGAGGGAGTCTATGTCCGATTCGGAGGTCTCACGGCCGAGCGAAAAGCGAACAAGAGAATTGGCCTCGGCCGGGGGCACGCCCATCGCGGAGAGAACGTGCGAAGGAGTGATGGAACCGGAAGAACAGGCCGAACCACTGCTGGCGCACATGCCATCGAGATCCAAAGCCGAGAGGAGGGCGATGGAGTCCGTGCCGGAAACGGAAAAAGCGATGGTGTTTGGGAGGCGCAAATTGCGATGGCCGCGGAAGGAGGCGGCATGGGAGTCGTCGATCTGCTTGAGAACACGAGATGCCAGCGGGAGAAGAAAGGCGGAGGAAAAAACCGGCTCGGGGACAAAGCGCTCCAAAGCTTCGGACAGCCCGATGATGGCGGGGAGATTCTCCGTGCCCGCGCGGCGATCCAATTCATGAGCGCCGCCGTGCAGCAAGGGCGGCAGTTGCAGGGGGGAGCGAACGAAAAGAACGCCGGCGCCCTTGGGGCCGTGTAGTTTGTGAGCGCATAGAGAAACAAGGTCGGCACCGAACTGGGAGATTCCGGAGAAGGGGAGTTTGCCAAGGGACTGAACGGCGTCGCAGTGGAAAAGAATGCCGTTGTGGGCACAGTGTTCGCCCACCTCGGCAACCGGCTGGATGGTGCCCACTTCGTTGTTGGCGGCCATCAGCGATACCAAAATTGTGTCCGGCCGGATGGCCTCAAGAATGGATTCAGCAGCGACTAGACCAGAGGAATCTGGGGCGACCACGGAAAGCTTGAAACCGTGGTTGCTCGCAAGATATTCACACGTGTGAAGGACCGCGTGATGTTCGATCGCCGAGGTGACAATGTGGCGTCCCAAATCGCGTCTCAACCAAGCGGCACCGATGATCGCGTGGTTGCAACTCTCCGTTGCGCCGCAGGTAAAAATGATTTCGCTGGGTCGGCATCTCAGCACCGCGGCTACACGATCGCGCGAGTCGTCCAATGCTGCGCGCGCGCGCTGGCCGATGTGGTGGACGCTGGAAGGATTGCCGTACACCTCGTCCAAGAAAGGCAACATCGCCGCCCGCACATTTTCATCGAGCGGAGTGGTGGCGTTGTAATCCAAATAAACCGTGCGCACCCGGCTCCTTTACTCCATACTCCGCGCCGATGCCAGACTGGGTTGCGGTCATCATCTTGGGAGTTATTGAGGGGATCACGGAATTTCTGCCTATTTCGTCCACGGGCCACCTCATACTCTGTGAAAAACTTTTGCCCTCGTCGCTCTTCAACGAAGCGCAGCGCGAGGTGTTTCTCATTACCATCCAAAGCGGTGCGGTGATCGCGGTGGTGGCGGTTTTCATCGATCGACTCCGCGAACTGGGCGCCACATGGAATGAACCTGACACGCACGACTACTTGAAAAAACTAGTATTTGCCTTTGTGTTCACGGGTTTTTTTGGTTTGGCCATCGAGAAGGCGGTCGAGCAAAACGGCGGCCAAATGATCGGGGACGATCCTTTGCCCGTGGCGTGGGCGCTTTTAATTGGGGGCGCACTCTTCATTGGCGTCGAGTCGTGGTTGGGGAAAAAAGGAAGCACCGAGGCGGATACGGAACGAGCCAAACAAATCACGTGGACCATCGCGCTGATGTTCGGAGTGGCGCAACTGGTGGCGGCGGTATTCCCCGGAGCATCGCGCAGTGGAACGACAATTTTGGTCGGGCTGTTGCTGGGCATGCGCCGGCCGATGGCGGTTGAGTTTTCATTTCTGCTGGGCGTGCCGACGCTGTTGGCGGCCGGCGGTTACAAGATGATGCAAGCCTCGCCCGAGGTTTTGTCCGGCATGTGGCTGCATCTCACCCTCGGCACAACTGTCTCGGCGATCACGGCATTCCTCACGGTCAAGTGGCTGCTGCGCTACCTGCAAAATAATTCATTCGCTGCCTTCGGTTGGTACCGCATCGCACTTGGCGGCGTCATCCTGATAGCTGCGGCACTCGGTTGGCTGGGGAAAACTTCGTGAAAAAGACAGATGAATGCTGGTGATGGAAAAACTGAAAAAGGGCCAAAACTCGAATTTGTTCACAACGACTATACACAGTTTATCCAGAGGGATATTCCCAACTTCTGTGACGAAAGTCTGCTCCTCAAGATAGCACGTTGTCCGTGTCATTCGAAGACAGTCAAAAAAAAGCCCCTCCCGGCGAACCGGAAGGGGTGAAATGTTTTCGAGACAGATCTAGAACTCGTAGATCACGTTCGCGAACACAGAGCTGTTGTTTTTATCGATAGCAGCACCTTCGGATGAATCCAAGGTTGTGTTCCGATACTCCAAGCGGGTGGATACTCCGTCCCACAGCTTGTAATTGGCCGTGATGGTCAGATCCCATGCGTCAGAGTTGTTGGTCGCGCTGCCGATATTTAGGCTCGGGCCATCCTCGACTCGCTCGCCGCGGAGGTTAAGAGTCAGCTTATCCGAGGCGGCGTACTCAACGTACACGCCCATAACGGAGTCAGACTGACCGTCGCCACCACCGTCTTTACGGGTGTCAAATGCAACACCAGCGCTCAACTTGTCCACCGGCAACGGCACTGAAGCCGCAATGTACAGGTTCTGAATCGCGTCAGCGCCTGTGTCGGTTTTACCGTTGATGTAGGCAACGTCCAGCGTGGAACCACTCAAGAAGCCGAGGCTTTCCGGGGCCTCCAAGCTCAGGGCCACGCCGTAGGTCTTGCGATCACCGTCACCAGAGTTGGCGTTGCTTGTGGCATCGATGGTATTGGCCAACATCAGAGTCAGGCCAATGTTGTCAGTCAGCTGATAGCTGGCGGACAGACCTTCGTGGATGGTCGGCTCAATCGCGAATCCCCACGAGTGTGAGTAATGCGGGTTCAAGTTGTAGTCCAATGACTCCATCCCGAGGATGGTGTCAAAACGGCCCAACTTAACGTCAAGGCCCTTGCCCACCGGGACATTCAGGGAGACATAAGCGTTTTTGACGGCAACTTCGCCGTCATCATCGTTGTTCAGGATATCACTGGCATCCGGGCCGAGCCACAGCTGCACGTTGTATCCTGCGCCCCAGTCGCCAGCGCTCTTGGGAGAGGCTAAGGTCAGGGAGATGATGTCGAGCGCAAAGCGATCACGCTTGTCACCGCCGACGCTATAGTTTGTTCCGGTATCTTCAAGTTGTCCGCCGGCGTCGCCCATGGCCCATTGGTACGAAGTGCTCACATAACCACTAAGAGAGGTCGTGGCCAATTTGGTTTGCACCGAGTTGGCGTCTTGAGCCTGGGCAACAGAAGTGAGACCGACCAAGCCTGCGGCCGCCAGTCCAACTGTCCATTTATTCATTTTCATATTTATTATTTCCTCCTGCTATATTTGGTTGTTAACTATTATACTGCAGTTTCACTAAGGGAAACACGCCATAGGCATGATTCCAGCGCCCTAAAAGGCGCGTCGGGGCTTATTTGGGGGATAACCGGTAGATAAGGCAAGAAAAATTTACTTAAAAATTAGTGATCTTTTATAAAGAGAGGGGGAAATTTATGGGTTGTACGGAGAGGCGGGAGGCGGTATGAACCGCCCATGCGGTTTTCTCCTTTTACGGTTGTGAGTGGCTTGGTCTTGGCCGGGCTGATGGGTTGTGTTTTCAACGGGTCTCAAAAAGAAGATGTGCCGGCGATTGAGGGGGTGCCGTTGGCCATTTTCCAGCCGCCATTGGCACGGCTGGACAACCTTCCCCGGAGCACTGAGGATCAGGCCAAGGTGGACTTGGGGCGGCACCTGTACTACGAGAAACGGCTGTCGAGCAACAACCAGATCGCCTGCAACAGTTGTCATTTGCTCGACCAATATGGGGTGGACGGACTGGCCTTTTCGCTGGGCGTGCCGGGCACGCCGGTGGGGCGCAACTCGCCGACCACGTACAACGCGTTTTTCCATATCGCCCAGTTTTGGGATGGCCGCGCGGCGACGGTTGAGGAACAGGCCAAGGGGCCAATCTTGGCCGGCAAGGAGATGGGCATGCCCTCGCCCGAGGCGGTGGTCGCCAAGCTAAAGGGCATCGCGGCGTATCCGCCTCTGTTCAAGGCGGCGTTCCCGCGGGACACGGATCCGGTGAGCTACAACAATGTCGGCACTGCCATCGGTGCATTTGAGCGCAACCTAGTGACGCCCGGGCGATTCGATGATTTTCTTGCGGGCGATGCCTCCGCCCTCACCGCCAAAGAGCAGCGCGGCCTGAAGACTTTTGTGACCACCGGCTGCGTGACCTGTCACACTGGGCCGTTGGTGGGCGGCAACAGCTACCAAAAACTCGGCCTCGTGAAACCATGGCCGAATCAGGACGACCCCGGCCGATCGGCGGTGTTGAAAAACGACGCGTACAAAATGTTTTTCAAGGTGCCAAGCCTGCGGAACATTGAGAAAACCGGCCCGTATTTTCACGACGCCAGCGAAAAAGATCTGGCCAAAGCGATCGTCAAAATGGCCAAACACCAACTGGGCCGAGAGCTCGACAGCACCCAAGTAGCGGAGATCGAGGCTTTCCTCAAGTGCCTAACTGGTGAATTACCCGTGGACTACTTGAAAAAGCGGGAACTCCCCTGAGAGCTCGGCAGCGCAAATCAGTGGAAAACAAACGGGAAACAAACGGGAAACAACTGAATTT